>WNFP01003268.1_pt1 | contig 17044 bp, 18 predicted proteins | sample 5400201 | NCBI WGS metagenome assembly WNFP01 (sample SAMN13153355, study PRJNA577476) | soil metagenome | isolation source: 115 cm saprolite under Madrone tree | place: USA:California | collected 2016-06-14 | reverse complement strand
CGAGTGTGGTTCTCGTCAGAACAGCGAGACCCAGAACGAGCCCGGCGATGACCCAGACAACTTTCGAAGCTGACCGGCGGCTCTTCAACAGCAGCAGGATCGCCAGCGCCGTCAGAAAGGTAAACAATCCAGTTTCCTGCAGGGCCGTGTCATGCATGACGAAATACGGGTAGACCGCGACACCAAGGGCGGCGAGCAGCCCGGTCTTTCGGTCAAATAATTTCTTTCCGATCAGGTAAGCGCAGAGTGAAGTTCCCGCTCCGATAATCGACTGAAGTATGACAATCGTGACGTAGCTCTTCCCGTTCACCATTGTAAGAACCAGGAACACAGGATAAACGGGCGGTCGATGCGCGCATTTCGTTCCGAACCACTCGTAGCAAAGCCCTCCGCCGGCAGCCACCGACTGCGCCAGATCGTAGAATAACGAATAACTATTTTTCCAAAAGTATTCCTCGCCATAGGCAAAGCGCACCAGGGCCCGCGCCAAAAACGCAATGACAATTATGGGGAGCATTAACACATCAATCTTGCTGAGCCACTTTGCTCTCTCGTTCGCTGCGAACCTGGTAACACCGCCTGGTTGGTTAACGGTTGAACTCATTTATCGTTTTGTCCGGCTCTTGCCTTCCCTGGCACTAAGATCGTTTGAATTGTTGGTTGATCGTCGAAGCGTAAACCCTGGAAAGATCGCCCGCGATGGCGGACCAAGAAAAGCGATGTGACGCCAGTTCGCGCCCGGCTGCTCCGCGAATCACCCGCTCTCCTCCGTTGCCCATAGCCGCTGCGAGCGCGTCTGAAAGTGCGCCATCGTTTAATTCGGCCACCCAGCCGCATTTGAAACTTTCGATCGTGTCCGCGAGATTCACTTGCGGGCTAACTAGAACTGGAACGCCGCAAGCCATGGCCTCGGCGATGCAGAGACCAAAATTCTCCTGGCGAGAAGGCAGTGCGACCAACCCAGCGTTTCTCAGAGCGGCATTCTTCTTTTCACCTTCAAGCCAGCCTGTGAACAGCACAAACTCTTGTCCATTCTGTTCGGCTACGATTCGCTTCAGAGAGGAGACGTAAGCGGCATCTCCGTCGCCAGCTATGACCAGTCGCCATTCCGACAGTTCGTTTTGTTTCACCAACGGGAGAAATGCATTGATTAAGAGCTCCAGCGCTTTCTTAGGATGTAATCGTGAAAGAACCAGCACATACGGATGGCCCGATAGCTCGGGAAAATGCTGGGATAACTTCTGCCTCGCTTCGGGATCTTTCATCGGTTTCATTTCGACGCCAAGCGGAACGACAAATCCATGATTCAGGTGTAGCGATTTCTCTACCACTGCCTGCTCGGCCGTTGCGGTGTAGTGGATACCCGCCGCCTTTGTCAGCAAGCGTTTGATACCCGAGTACCAGAAGACGTTTTTGCGAAAACTCTTTTGGTTCATGCTCCACGTGTCAAGCGTGCCCAGCGGGCGCACGATGTAAGGAACGTCGTTTTCCCGACATGCCCGTGCTGCAGCGATGCATGAGTGATTAAAAACAGCGTGGATGTGCACGAGGTCATAGTTGGCAACGTTCTTGTTAAGCCAGCGCGCGAAGGGCCGAGAATACTTGAATGAGTTACCGAGCTGCTTTGGGAAAATTACTGTCGGTACGCCCTTTAATACCAAAGACCCAGGCGCTAAAAACGAAATGCCGGACGACTGGCCATCACCAGCTCCTTTGCTCTTAGATCTTAACTCTTCGCCGCTCAAGTCGTGATCAGTAGTTGCCAACATCACCTCCAGGCCTTGCTCAATCAGCGCCCGGCACATCGGCAGGATTGCCTGCCCAGGCCCGCCTGAGCGCTCGGAGATGGAAGGAATTACGTGAAGAAATTTCAAGTTAGAATTTCGGAGTGGCCCTTCCCAAAAACTCCATCCAGGAATGAACGAGGCGGCGTTGTGTCGCGCTTCGCGCTCAGGGCGGACGGGACGTACGCGTTCCCAGCAATCAGTTGACCAGGTCGCGCACAGTCGGACTTGACCGCAAAGACGGGAACGAGAGCTCACCCGGTTGCCGGTCCTCACTCTCCAGACGAGGGCTTCGAACAGCCTCTAGGGTCAACACACTCGGAAACATCGCCGCCAGCAGTCGATCCTGGAAATGCTTTGCTGTGTAGTTCGATTCATATCGACAACGTGCTTGAGCTGACCACTTGTCCCATTCATCACCCTCAGTCAACAGATGACATAGCGCATCGGCTAATTCGTCTGGTTTTCCAGGGTACGCGGCCAACCCGGCTTCTGGTGGATTGACGACCTCTCGTCCCGCATCGAGCGTGCTGACTAAACAAGGCCTACCCAGCCGCATTGCTTCAAGGTAAACCAGGCCAAAGCCCTCGCCACGACTGGGAAGCGCAAGGCAACGACTCTCGAGCAGAAGCGCCTCCTTCTGCTTCTCAAGAATTCTTTTGCGCCAGCGCTTCGAACTCGGCGCGTAGATCGCCATCCCCAACTATCCATAGCCTGGCGTTCGGGATTCGACGCAATACAAGCGGCCACGCTTCGATCATTTGCCGGTGTCCCTTGTAATCTTCCTGGCCCGCGATTCGTCCCACCATTAAGACGGTGGGCTGGGCGGCCGGCGCCCGCAACTGATCTATGTCTACGATAGAGTGCCCAATCCCCAGCGGTACTGTCAGGTGCCGGCTGCTGCCAAACTCCGGATGGTAAGAGAGGAAACGTGACCAGGTGTAATCGCTATTCGTGAGGAATACAGTGACATGACGAAACATTCTTTGAGTCAGCAAGTCTTGCCGCTTCCACGACTCGATGCCGTGCAGATATAAGATCCGATCTGCGTTGGGCGACCGGAAAAAAGGCACTAGTTTCAAAAGACCCAGATGCCAGATGAGGATACAGCCCGGACGACTATGCATTCTCAGAGCCCGAAGTATAGCCGCTAACTTGGCGCGATTAGTTGAAGAGAATCGCGTCAGTTTGTCCATCGATCCTCTCGGGCCATTGGCTACGTACTCAAAAAGCTCCAGATTCTCCGGACTGAACCTATTGCTATTCGCCAGACCTGCCCAGGCGATCCGGCCACTCGCTTCCACTCCTCCCAGTTCACCTAACGCGGGGAACAGGCCAAGCAGTTTAGTTCCGTTTAGTCCGCTCATCTCCTGGATTTTATGAAGTGAGTAGTGTTGTCACTAGCTTGGGAAGAAGTCAGTAGGGCTGCACGTCTGCTCACTACCAACGCCGATTGTTCGTCTACTGCGCGGAGTCGGCCAAATACTAAGCGCTTCACCAGGAAAGCGAGGATCAAAGCACCAGCAGCGCTGGACGTGACTTCAGCAAGCTGACCGCCTACTTGAAGAAACGCAATACCCGGCAGGAACCAGAAGATGAACCCTTGCCAGTCCCCCGACAACATTCTCTCGCCTGCAACTTCGTCAATAAGTCCCACGATGGCGCCCATGATCAAGAAGCCGATGACTACGCCCATCGTGCCGAAATTGATATAGAACTCCAGCACCGGTCCCACCCCTACACTGGTGCCCTCGGCAAAAACGATCCCGGTATACTTACTGACTATGTTCCCGCTTCCGCCGGTAACAGGTTTGTCGCGCCATATCGCTCGGGGAACAAGAGCGAACGCGGCATCCACGATTGTTTCGCCTTGCGCGAACTCCTGATGACCGGTTTCCATGTTTCTTATAGCCATTCCGACGAGTGCACTTTGGTTAAGCCTCCGGTCGATTCTGTCTAAATGGGATGGATCGTAGGGATCGAATAACTCGAACTCACCAAATGTCTGGTAGAGGACTTGAAACCGGTTTGTATAGGATTCTCCGCCCCAAATTACTTCGCGCACTTCGGTGCGATCTCTCATGTATGTAACATAGATGGAAAGTCCCAGGTAACAAGATAGGACGCCCACCAGCAGCACCTTCCAACGCGGTCGGTAGAAACTCGCCACAGCGGCCCATACCAGAATCAAGGCAGACGTGCCGTAACCAATAAAGCCTGAGGTAATCAGCGTCAGAAAGGGTAAGCCCAGCGAGAGGCCCAGGGACTTACTAAATTCTCTGCGATCCTGACTTTTCCAGGCGCTCCAACTCTTAAGCACCAACCCCGCGGTGATTAGGCTACCTCCTGAAGTTACGACCGCCGTGATTGTCGGTCCGCTAAGCAACGGACCCAGCAGGAGGTAAAAAACCAGCCCCGCTATAATATAGATTCTGGTGGTCCTTAGGCTCGGGGTCCGCGGCAATGTTGCTGGCGGAAAGGAAAAGATTTTCCGCACTAGCGGACTGAGGAGCAAACTGCCTACTCCGAAGGCGGCAACGGCGTAAGTGCTTTGTTGCAAACCCGCCAGGACGTCGTCAGTATTAAAGTTCGAATACCACGGAAGAACATACATAGCCGCAGCCAGCCAGTGAATGAGCCAGAGACTGAAAACATAAGCCAGCACCAGTCCCACTCGATGAGAACTTTGGCGTGTCTGTAAGCATAATATCGCCGCGGCGATAACCAGCCACATGACCAACCAAATTAGAAAGCCGTTATCAAATAGCATAATTAACCTATTCGATACTTTTTGGTCTCAGAGCGGTGAGACATACTTTTTCAAACTCCATTACCACATCATCCCAACCTCGGGTTTGAAAGCTGTGGTAGATCTTTCTCACCATCTTTGCTACTTCTAATCTGTGAACATCACACCACCGAAGTCTCTCTTCAAGCGCCTGCGGGTCCCGAATCGGTATGACCCAACCGTTCTCGCCTTCACGGATTAAGTCATGACCCGCGCCGTTAGGTGTAGTTAGTATGGGAAGGCCTGCCGCGTTGGCTTGCGCAAGTACTAATTGATAGCCGTCCTCGATCGTGGGTAACACAAATATGTCGCCCCAGCCGTAGAACGCCGGGAGATCTCGTTGAGGCTGAGGCGGAATGAACTCCGCAAACGGCTGCAAATTCGAAACAAGATCTGCAGCTTCAGGATTAACCGGTCCAATAAAACGGAACTGAAAAGCTAAATCATGCAAAGTTTTGATGGCACGCGCCAAGTCCCACATGCCCTTTCGAAAAGAGAATGTTCCAACATTAAGGATTTGAAGTGGGGCACCGGAAAGTATTCTGTCACAACGAGCCTCGTGTTCCGCGGGCGCGGGGCGAAATTTCTTAGACTCTACGCCCAAATGAATTGTGAAGACCTTATTTGAAGGAACACCTTCATCACTGAAACTTTGGCTAACGAAACCAGACGGGACCAGAATAATGTCCGCAAGGTCATATTCTCGCTCTTCGCGGCTTATCATCCACTGACTGGGCCGTTCCTGCGACACTCCGGTTCTTTGTTCTTCTTCCACCAAGAGTCGATTTTGGGTGCGAATGTGGGACGAGGTGCGATGGCAAATTGTTAGCGCTCTTTGACCCTTCAAAGCGCGCAGTGTCTCTTCGCCAACTCCGCTCCAGCAGAGAACCACATCCCATGGATCTTTTGTCAAACTGCCTGCGGCCCATTTGCTGAACCATGTGTGCAGAAATATTTCGGGATAGTTAATTATTCCGGCGCTCGACATTCTCGAGGCTAGACGCGTCGCAACTCCTTCCGGCCAGCAACTTCGAACACAGTTGTCCGGCAAGTCAAAGCGTTTCGCAGCCCACTTTGGATAGTTTGTAAAGACGGCGACGTCATGTCCGCGCTTGATCAGTTCGCGTCCCAGATCGAAAGCATGAAGCCTGCCGTGAACAACAATAGCGATCTTTAGAGCTTCAGGCATTTTGGTTGTTATCCGAAACACCTTTTTCAATCGATCGTTGAGCGCCTCGCCACAAAAAGCAGTTCTTCCCCTTCCAACGAACCTGACCTACTGCGTTCAATCTGCAAAAGATCATAAGGAGAGCTATAAGCATGGCCCTCAAAGCCATGCTGCCCTCCCATTATTCGTAGCGAGTCCGCCGACAGCAATAAAGGGTGGGTCTGCCCCCATAACTTGTGATAAGCGGAATCTTTTTGTTCTCGCGCAGGCTCACCATTTGGCACAAACAGAATCATTAGACCTTCGGGCTTTAATGTCCGGCGCGCTGTCTCCCAGAGAGCTCCCGGGTTCGGTAGGTGTTCAAGCACGTGGGCGCTGAAAAAACAATCAGCTCTCTCTGGAATATGTTCGGCATCACCGACCATCCAGCAACCCAGTTTCTCGGAGGCATAACGCGCCCGCGGTCCGCTTATTTCATGGGAGTACACACGAAACCCAGCTTGTGCAAACTGCCAACTTCCGTATCCCCACGAGGAGCCAAAATCAAAAATAATCTGTCCAGTGCGAAGGCCAACTGCATGTAATACCGACAAGTAGGTTGAATAATCCTTCTCTGTGCCCTTAAAGGAGCTCTTAATTAGATCGCCAAGCAGTGCCTCGTCCGGGCAATCGGTCGTAAAACCCTCGCTATACTTCTCCTGGTAAAAAGCATTACTCTCGACTTTACTGCTCTTGGGGACCCGGAACATTAATTGACAGTCCTCACATCGATATAAGGCTGTCACCAAATACTTTCGCTTAAGCATTTTCCCCTTGCTGGATCCGCAAGCAGGGCATGACTTATCCGATCCTATTAAGTGTCTGGCGGCCCAACTAAGGTAGGCGACCCTGCCTAACGCTGACTTACTCATTGGTTAATCTCGCCATTGACCGCTACCAACATCGATACGAGGCGATGCTTATAGGCGTTACCGTTGCCCAGGATCAGTTTGTGGGCAGAACAGGCAAGCCTTCGACGCTCAGAGTCATTTGTCAGTAGACATCTAGTCTCATAAATCATCTGTTCTATACTTTGAAAATAAACAACCGCTTCGTTATCTCCGCCGAAAATTTGACGATGTTCTTCTGTATCTTCTACCAGCATACACGCGCCAACTGCCGGCACTTCAAAAGTACGCATTACGTGCCCGTCACGGTTTGCTTTTCGCACCAAGCATAAAGCCACCTTAGTTCCCTTGATCGCCTTGCGCAGTGTCGCGGGATCAGCATGTCCTTTCGAATATGATTTCGTTTCCCGGTATCGCTCCCAACAATCACCGTAGAGAGCAACCTTGAATCCTGCAGCGATCAGCGGCGACAGATGCGAAACCCGACCACGATCAGCGCCGCCAGCGAACATCACGTCTGATTCAAATCCATCATCAATGCTTTCATCCTTGGCGAAGAATAGGTCTTCATCATAAGCAAAAGGCAAATAGTCGACTTCAGGGCAGCCGATTTCTTTTAGGTCGTTATAGTTGGCCAATCGCGGTGTGAACACGCGGTCGTAACGAGGCAGGGCTTCGAGAAACCATACCGCGCGATGCGCCGGATTCCAAGGATCATCAGTGAGGTAGTTGATTCTCACAACTCCAAGCCGGCCAATCGCCTCCATTGCTTCCCTGGTGATTGGGGCTGTTCCCGTGGCTAGCAGGTATTGGGGACGTGTTTCTGAAATGGTCTTCACCAGCTGATTGCTAAATTGGTTCAACCGAGTTGGGCGCCGCCCGCGAACCCACCAATTAAAACGTCTGACGAACGCCGGAGCCCGCATTGCCAGGCTCATTTCCACCAACTGGACCTCAAGCCCAAGTTTCATCGCGGCCCGTAAAAAACTGCCTCCGACGTTGGTTCCACCCGTATTGCCGACAATTAACAGGCCGCTGTTAACCATGACTGATCCACTCATGCCGTACGAGCAAGTTGCGCAAACCGCGACTTTGCGAAAGCATGTAACTGCGGATAGAAAGTTAAGAACACTTTGAGAGGCATCGTCAAACCGAGCAGGCTGGAGAGAAAGTAAATCGTCGAGAGACGAAACCTCCGCCACGCGCTCAGGTCTACACCCTTAATAAGATTTGCGGGTCTCATCCCCAGACAAATTCCCATCGCATATTTCCACGACTGCACGCGACGGTATTCGAATAGCCAAAACGGATACGTAAACACCAGCAGTTGGTCGAACACCTTCTCAGCAATAGCATCTCTTTCAGCGGGGCTGGCGTAAGGTTTGATTGCGTCCATCACCAGACGGCCGATTAAATGGAAGGTGTGCTTGCGCTCGACTATTGGGCAGGGATTTAACCGTGGATTGGCAGCATAACTATCAACCTGCTCGCCAGGTATTTGAATATCTTTCCTGATGGCTACTTGGTTAAGGTGTAATAATGCTCCGCCCTCCGCAATAATGCGGCATGTTAGGTACATTTGGTACATCTCGCTGCCGTCCCATTTGGCAGTGGCAAGCTGCCTGGCTCGTACTCCATCAAGTGAGACGCCGCTAACGAAACTCACATTTCGGAAGTTATTTGCTGCCACCGCCGGGCCACGTCCCTGCAACGCAGTCTTGCTAACGCGCGAGACTGCCCTGCCGGTTTCGAAATCAGCGTAGTTTGTGATGACGACGCCAGCACCGCCAGCTTTCAATATCTGGTCGTGAACATCCTGGAGCGTGTTGGCCGTAGCCAGCGCATCATCGTTGCCTAGGAGAAAGCAATACCGCCCGGTGGAGAGTGCGATGGCGGCTCTTAGGTTTGCGTCATACCGCAAGTTGTTTGTCTGGCGTTCGTAGACAAATTTAAAACGGTGCTCTTGCAGAAAAGTTACCAGCTCCTGTTCTTTTCCGTCAGTCGAACAATCATCAGAGATGCAAATCTCAAAATTCTTGAAAGTCTGCAGCGCCAGGCTGCGGCACGCATCGATCAGAAAGGCCGTGCGGTTGTGTTGGGGAATGCAAATGGAAAAGAATGGCAAGGGCATTAGGTTGATTCCATCGATGAGGCGGTAAGTAGCTTTGGTTTGAATTCGTCGATTTGGTGGCTATGAGCCCGCCCAGAGGACCGCGACTGTGAGCACGCTTTGCTATGCTGCGTAGGGCGGCACAAGTTTATTCGTTCAGCGGCCAAAAATCCCCGCGACAGCTCTTCGGTCGTTTGGAACCCGCCGCTCCACTAGGCAGCTAATTAAACTTTTGACAACTCTCCACGCATTACCCACAACGCGAAAACAGCGGTCTAATCTGAAGCTAATGGCTGCTCGCGCTAGTCGTCGTGCCATGAAATGGAGCCGGAGGCTATGGAACCGAATCAATTCCGGACCTGATAGTAGAGGTAAGTGCTGTCTTACTATGGCAAGACTTTCAAGAACGTCCCGGTCATTTGCGAAAGAATTTGCAGAGATGCTTTGCTCGTGTTGGCGGTACAGGATTAGAGATTTCGGAATATACTCGACGGCCCAGCCTTTGGCCAGACACCGGAGCAGCCATTCCCAGTCGCCGAGCTGCGGCATGTTTGGATTGAACCCGCCTATGCTCTCGAAGGCTCTCAACCTGATCGCACAACCCGATATGTGCCACCAGCAGCCTCTCTTTAACGTTCCCACCACTGCGCCACTCTCACCCACAATTAGTTCAATTCCTCGCTGACTATTGTCCTCGCCGGGCATCGCTGATCCCTCTGGAAGCAGTACATCCCAACTCGAACAAATGCTGCCGACGTTTTCTTGAGAGCGCTCAATTCGTGAGCACATGATTTCCAGCCAATTCGTTTTAGCGAGGTCATCTGAATGAAGAATCAAGACCCAATCAACTGAGCCGCTCAGTTGGGCAAGGGCGTTGTTTACATTTCCCCTCTCTCCCATATTCATTTGGCTACTAATTACATGAAGAGGAATGCTGTACTTCCATTCCACACTTACGAGCGAAATCGAATTATCTGTCGAGCAATCGTCGGCCAGATAGACGCCGGATAATCGGTTCAAAGCCGTCTGCGCTCCAATTGATCTGATCGTCGCTACAATCGTCTTGGCACTTTGATAGGAAGGAATTAGTACAGCTATTTTCATCTAATTAGAGATCAAGCCTCGAATAACAGCTGGCCTTCTTTCGCTCGAATTCTTATGACTTGACGATGTAACAGACGCCGAGTTCGTTCTGCCGGATCCTGTCAACGACCTTATTGCAGGAAAGAAAATCGTGGACTGCCTTACTACAGCCATCCCACGTGTAATAATCATCAATAATCACCACTCCGCCGGTCGCTACATACCTGTAAAGGTAAGTCAGACACTCCATAGTGGAATCATACCAATCCGCATCAAGACGCAGAATGGCTATGCTTTCTTCAGGTGCGAAGTGCTTTAAGGTGTCAGAAAACCAACCCTTCCGTATTGTGACATCGACGGCAGGTGATTTCGCCATGGCGGCCTCAGCAAAGCCAATCTCAGCGGTACAATTGTCGAAGTAGTTAGTAGATTGATTGTTTTTCTGCCACGCCTTTGCGGCTGGCCCATCGATCTCTTTTGCTTCAGGCAGTCCTTCGAAGCTGTCAAATAAATAATAATGGCGATGACTGCCCAACACCTCCGCCATAGCGGCGGTCATTCCGCCTCTCCACACCCCGCATTCAACAACACAGCCAGGGACGGCGCTAAAACGGTGTGCGAGGAGAAGGTTTCCGAGGAAGGCCATCCGTGGAATCATGGTGTATGAACTGTACTTTCTTCTGATCGCCATACCCCGAATCATCGTAGATGAAATCGTTTTGATTCTTTTGCTTACCAACATTCCTGATTACCTAAAGGTTATCTAATGAGTTCGTCTCATGTTCCTTACCATTTGTTCCAGCTCGTCTCAGCAACATCAGATTTGTCAGAAGATAGTCGGGGGCGTGAGAGATCCGAAGCGCGAGTTTAATAATTTCCGTCTCGGTGTCGCTCTTCAACCAGCCCTGTTCAGCGAAAAGCGCCTCCCAATACGCCGCGGGTCTTTCGTTCACATGACCAACGCCCCCCTGTCCAGGATGCGCCGCACTAAACAGAATTGAGTCAGTAGAGTGAGAAACTAACGATCGAACTAATGGCTTGGCTGATCTCCGCGGCAGGTGTTCAGCTACCTCAATACAACTGACAATCTCAAACTTCTGGTTCAACAAGAAAGGGCGGCCAAGATTTGATTGGACAACAAACACCTCGGAGGGCGCATGAAGTATAGCGGTTGCACTCCCATCGAGGCCGTAGCTGTCTATGCCAAGACGATGCATGGCCAGCAAGAGAGAGCAATCACCACAACCCACATCCAAAAAGCTGAGTGGGCGAAGCTCAGCGACAAGAACACGAGCTAGTTCCTTACAATAGGAGTTACCGAACCGACTCTCCTCATAGAACGCCCATCCGTACGTTGCGTTCAGATCGTGAGTCGCGAATCGCCCGTAAAAATCACTAACACGATTTCGACATCGCCTGAATACTCCGCTCACACCTTCTTCCCTAATAACAGCGAGGCTTCTCCGGTACAGCGGCCAATGAGGTCGACCAACGTGGTGTGAGTTTCCCATTTAGGTATGTAAATCTCCGTCAGTGCTGTCCATAAGTTGAGGAGTCATTCACCTCATCTTAGAAAGATTTGTCTCGCTTGTCTTCCAAAACGGCTGCTACCTGTGAAAACTGCGTTTCATAGTTCCACTCCGCCAATATTTTTTGCCGACCTCGTTCGCCCATTGCCCGCATCTCCTCGCCGTTGTTTGCGAACCAGAGCAATTTCCCAGCGATACTTCTTGGATCATTAGGGTCACAATCGTGGCCGTAGCCAGTCGTCACGTATGCGTCAAGCCAGTCCGGTAGATGGCTTACCAGTAATGGTAACCCGCATGCCAAGTAGTCAAAAGCCTTATTTGATGCTCCAATCATAGCCTGCTGGTTGAAGTCGTCAGTTTCATTCGGCATAAGGGATAACCCGATATCGCACGTCGCCACCAGTTCCATGAGACGCGAACGTGGCACTGGCCCCAAAAATTGAACGCGATGTAAAACCCCGAGGCGCTTCGCTAGTCTATGTAACTCATCCACGTAACCAGGGTGCCCAATCGTTTCGTATCCGATGACCCGCAGTTTCATCTTATTGGGAAGCAAGGCCAGCGCTTCGACTACCGTTAGCGGGAGCCGCGATGGAACGATTGAACCTTGATAAAGCACCCAAACCTCGTCGCCGTTGCTCGGTTCTCGGGCTGGCGCTATTTCAGCCATCGAAGGGCAATTCCAGACGCAGAGTACGTTATTACCGTTAGCTGTTTCTTTTACGAAAGCGTCAGCTCGCCGCTTATTTGGAAGAATGCACGCCGCAGCTCGTTTCGACAGCCGCCGCCGCGCAGCGTAAGCGAATCGCAAGACTACGCTACGGGCAATGGTTCTTGGCGAATCATGCTCGTGATATATGACAGTGGTTCCCGGCAGATAGGAAATGATCAACCCGGCAGGGCAAGCCAATAGATCCGACGCATAAACAATTTGCGGTTGTGTTCGAAGGGTCCACAAAATCGTCCAGAGAAGGAACCGCAGGTAGTGAATTTTTCGCCTCCAACCGGGAGCCGAAAAACCCATGCTGCGAACTTCTATTGATGAATGCGACTCGAACCGTAGAGAATCTGTCCCCACTACGTCTGTGCCCAGGAACATAATCTGCCAATGGTTGCCCGCCAGGATGCGCGAAACGTGCGCCAATGGCGGGTAGGCCGCAGGGTTGGTGTATTGAACAAAAATAACTGTTCCACTCTTCTGCTTACGGCCAGCCTCTCCCATCGACCTCGTAAAGGCCTTTTCAGTTACGTTTAAGAGCAAAGGCATTTCTTCCTTCATCCGCATCGAATTTCAAAGTCGTTAGTGGTGTGTTCGAACAGGCCTTCCAACACGACTTCCAGGTAGCGGCGCTGCTTATAATGCGGTACCGCCACCGTGATGAATCGAGCTGGCGCAGCAGCGTCGTAATTGCTCGCCAATCGCGCATCGAGATAGGACCTGGATTCAAACATGATACGGCTAGCGCGGGTAGGCAATGAATTCACCCCATAGGCCTTCAGGATGAGGCCAGCCCATGGAAAGGTCAGCGACCTTGACCAAATCTTCTGAGTGGAATGCGTCGTAACCACAGCGCAGAAGGATTTGTCCGACTGCAATGTCCTGTTCAGGATTGTGTAGATCAACCAGCAGCACCGGGCGAAATGTCTTGAGTACTTGTTCCCCTCCGGCAAGCACTTTTCCTTCCGCTCCTTCAACGTCCATCTTAATAAAGTCTGGGGGCGGATTATTCTGCTCGAACACGAACTGATCCACGGTAGTTGTTGTCACACTAATTTGATCGTCGGGAACGCGGCTAGGCAATGTGAGACCGCCGGCGCCAACATGCAGGCCTTTAGTGAAAGCTGCCTCGCCCCCGCAGTCGGAAAGCGCCAGACGCACGCACCTGACGTTCTGAAAGTTGTTAATTGAGACATTCTCTTCGAGCGCTGTACAAATTTCCGGAACCGGCTCAAACGCGTAAACAATTCCATTTGAGGCAAGTCTCGCCATCAATAAGGTGTGAATGCCATAGTTCGCTCCGACGTCGTACACAACTGAGTCAGCACGAATATTCTTGACCATAAGCTGCTGCGCGTCCGGCTCCCAACCTCCATAGAGCGGTGACAGGCCCATGTCGGGAAAAATGCGATAACGCAGTCCTCGGCAAGGTCCCCAGAGAATGGATCGCACGCTGTTCCGCGGCCAGATTGCTCGGGATAAAGCCGGCTTAAAGGGCTGTATCGCGCGGCGAATGAATTGGCGTTTCATCAAAGTCAAAGGACCAGGAGGTCAAGTTCGATAGGCGACAATTTCACCGTAGCGATCAATCGTCTGCACCGGCTGTCCATTTAAATCCAGTGCTCGATAGCCGTGTTGGGCTAGTAAGGCTTTCAACGAATCAGAAGTACAACCGAGATCCGGCCACGCATATGGATGGACCTCAATAAAAATCGCGCGCGGCTTACGTTCACGCGAACCCAGCAATGCTGCTGCACCACGCAAAACAAACTCTTCGTAGCCCTCAACGTCTATTTTCAAAACATCCAGGGAACGGCCGGCCAAAAAAGTATCCAAACGCATGCAGGGAACGAGGGAACTTTCATCGTCCGGTGTCAAGGTTATGTGACCCTGAATGCCTGCTGAACTGTTGAAGGGCACCTTGGAATCTCGATCACCCAGTGCTGCGGGCACCAATTCAACTCGCTCCTCAACGTGATTCAGTTTCAGGTGCCTGCGCGTTTCGTCGCAGTTCGTTACATTTGGTTCAAATGCATAAACTCGGCCTGAACGGCCAACGTATCGGGCTAGTGCAATCGCATACATACCGATATAGCACCCTATGTCAGCAACCGAATCACCGGGTCTAACTTCCGAGCGGATCAAAGCCCAAGTTTCAGGTTCCCACACTTCTGTGAGAGAACGGAACTTTGGCTGAAGCAAGATGCGATCGGTTCCGTTGAAGTTACGCTCGAGGCCTTTGTGTCCCATTATCGCAATCGACTTGTCATATATCGGTCGCACCAAATCCCAAAACCATCCTGCCTGTGACAGCGCGCGCGAGTGCCGCAACTTAATAGATACTTGCTCGATGACGTTCATGCGTATGTTTCCGAGGTTGAAACTGCTACCGGAAAACTTGATTGAGGCACGAGGTGGCCGTAGAGGGTAAGCATTTCGACAGCCACACACCTCATGCTGCGCGGCTCCTGAAGTGCATTAGTCAGGGCTCTCAATCGCCGTCGGTCATGCGCGAGATCGTTAAGTTGTATGGCCCATTTGTGGGGCGAGTCGTCGCTTACCAGCACCCCGTTAATTCCATCATCAAGAAGTTCGGCAATGCCGCCCAAGTTGGATCCGATTACCGGAATCCCCGCAGCAAAAGCTTCGAGCACAACCAACGGACCAGTTTCTAACCACCTTGATGGAACGGCGAGCAAGTGGTAGTTACTTAGCGCGCCGACTACTTGTTCTCCAGGCAATGTCGTGAGAAAAGAAATCCGCGAATCGTTTTCCGTTAGTCGTTTCAGGTCTGTAAAATAACGGTCGTCGTCACTTCTCTGTATGATTCCATAAATATCCAGCTTGACGTCGAGATCGGGCTGCGAGCGAATCGCCCGCACGAGAATGTCTGGGCCTTTGGTCGGATCCAAGCGGCCGAGAAAGGCAATGCGGAGCGGCCGTTGATGGATCGATATTTTCTTTGGAGTACAGTGATCGACATCGTGCGGCAGGCCGTGCCGCGATATTGTAATCTTTTCTGCCGCTACCCCATTGACCAATAACAACTCTTTTACCCAGCCACACAAAGCGATCACAGCGTCCGACTCTTGCATAAGCTCCCGAAAAGCAGTGTGACGAAGTTCAATCAATTGCGACATGCGCAATGCGGTCCACATGTTGCCTTTCAGATGTGCCGTTTCCAATAGCTTGCCGACTCTTGGAGGAATCGCGCTGATAAGTGAATACGAGCTTAATTCGGCGGCGCTTTACTTCCTGCGCCAGCAACAATGAGACGCCTCGCGTGAAAGCGTGCAAGTGAACTACATCGGGTTTCTCCTGATCAAGAATATGGCCGAAGTGACGAGCGGCCTCCGGATCACCGGTTCCGTACAATTCACTTAGCATGCGGGAGCTTTCCCGGGACACCGGAAAGCGACAAACTCTCAACCCTTCGTGTTCATAAGTTTCATCAAAATCCACATTACCGGGGGCAGCAATAATCGATTCCACCCCGAGGGTTTTTTGATGACGAGCAAGCGACGCAACGTAGACTTCCGTTCCACCGACCGAGTCGGGGTAAAAGCAAAAAGGGACGTGAACTACTTTGGTCAATTGCTCACCCGTTTGGCGATGCCAATGGTGTTTGAGTCATCGGCGTTTAATTTATAGCCCCAAGCGCGCAGCGTCTTAACACATGCTCGCAGGTCACGGGCTGAAAAAAACTTATGCTCGAAAACCAGAGCGCGGGGCTTATGCTGAAGGGTCTCCATTTGCTTGATTATCTCGTAATCGTGCCCTTCAGTATCTAGAATCAATAAATCGAGGTTGGTTAGTTGATACTTATCCAGAAGTTTTTGCAGTGTAATACAGCAAACTGTCTCAGTGGTTACCCAATCGCCAGTGGATTTTGGCGGCACAATTCCTTCAGCGGCGGCGCACCTGGCAATCCAGCCATCGTCGATTGACCTTTTTATGATTTGCCTGTCGAACGACGCAAGCGTATGCGCCCAATCAGCTTCACTGAATGAAATCTTGTACATGGGTAATTCGCATTCATGATCGCTGATCGCCACTTGTTCAAAGTAAAGCCCGTCACAGGAATTAAGGCGGACTAGTTCAGCAAACACTTCCTGTTGAGGTTCCACCATGACGCCTAGCCAACCATGACGCTTTCGCAGGTTAGTAAATTCGTCATCACCATTATTCGCGCCAATCTGTACAAAGCTAATGAGGGATCGCGCGTCCGCGGAACAGAATTCATCAAGCAACCCAATGATGTTTCCCGGTTTTGGCTTCCAGTAATTGAAGAGAAAATAGTACAGCGCGCGAAGCACACGATGAATCCTCGGAAAACGACTTTGTGGTAGCCGTCTGAACGATGGTGTACGAGCCACGCTTTCGTTATTGCCAAGCCCGTTATTAATATTCTCAATCATCGCCTAATCGCTGCGGGACTAGTGGCTTAGTTGCCTCAATATACAATGTCTCGAACGCATGGTCCGGATCATCCAGGCATAGCTCATCAGAGGAGGCATGGCCTGATCGTCCACGTTGAATGTCATGAAAGCCCGCTTCGGTTAACGCGCCAGCGAGCGCGGCAAAGTCCCAGGCAAATTGATGAGCTCCGCCCATCCGAAACATCTGATTAATTACGTCGATGGGGTGCGTTAATTTCTTTACGGCCCCGCCCAGGTGTGCCAGATCTATAAAAAACTCTGTGCGCCCCTGGGCGTAGGCTTGTAGATAGAGCTCGGCGTCCGGCACACCCAATCGCATTTTCCCACCGCGCTTGAGTAGACGGTGACACTCCATCAACAACCTATCCGCGTCTTCCCTCACCAAATGTTCCAGGACGTGTTCCGAATAAATAAGGCGACAACTTTCGGCAGCGAGCGGCAACGCCACCCGGAGATCCCAATGCAAATCAACGTCGGGGCCACCGTTGCCGTCGACATTTAACCAGCCGGGCATCAATCTGGAGCCACAGCCCAGATG
>WNFP01005829.1_pt1 | contig 17047 bp, 13 predicted proteins | sample 5400201 | NCBI WGS metagenome assembly WNFP01 (sample SAMN13153355, study PRJNA577476) | soil metagenome | isolation source: 115 cm saprolite under Madrone tree | place: USA:California | collected 2016-06-14 | reverse complement strand
CGGAGCTGACTTCCTATTGGTGCTCAAGCTCGAGACCTCTTGAGGAACCGATGTATGAAGCAAAGCAAATGACGACGGCGCAAGCCGTTGGTGCAGCTTCACACACGCCTGGTGGATTCTCCACCGCCGTGCGAATCGGCAGCAAGCCAGTATCGAGTAGGCCTTATTCGTTTTGCATCAGGCCGCGTCCTCGTTTTTTAGGGGGGCGTTTTTGGGTGCTCGAGCCGGATGACGGGAAACCTTCAAGTCCGGTTCTTAGAGGGCTGGGCGCCAGCGATGGCGCCCGGCTACTCGACAAGTATGGGCACTTGTCCGGTCAGGCATTGGCTCCCTAAACTGCCGGTGAATCCGTTCCCGATATGCTTGATGCAGTTCAACTTCTTATTCAAAATAGGGCACAGAGTTGCGTTTCCGCAAGACGGAGTCCAAACAACATGAGTAATTTGACATCCTCGCGTTCCTTGGCAGCTCTTCTAACCTGCGGATTGTTGGTCGCAAGTATTCCTTCGCGCGCCGACGAAGGCATGTGGACCTTTGACAATCCTCCCCTCAAACAGCTCCAGGAGAGGTATCACTTCACGCCAACGCAGGAATGGTTCGACCACGTACGGCTCTCCTGCGTGCGCTTCAATGACGGCGGCTCGGGATCATTCGTAAACGCCCGCGGTCTGGTCCTGACAAACGCTCATGTGGCCCGCGGACAGTTGCAGAAGAACTCCACGGCGGGACACGACTACATCAAGGCCGGATTTTATGCGGCTACGCCGGCTCAAGAGATGAAATCGCCTGATCTGGAAGTAAATGTGCTCGTCTCCATGGAAAATGTTACGGAGCGCGTGCGTTCAGCAGTGACGAATGCGAAAACCGATCAAGATCAGTTTGCCGCGCACAAAGCGATTCTGGCGGACATCGAACGCGAGAGCACGGAGAAGGCCGGCCTGCGGTCCGACATCGTGACGCTCTATCAAGGCGGCGAATACTGGCTCTATGGCTACAAGAAGTACACCGATGTGCGTATCGTGTTCGCCCCGGAAGAGCAGATCGCCTTTTTCGGGGGCGATCCGGACAACTTTACCTACCCGCGCTTCGATTTGGACTTTGCGCTGTTTCGGATTTACGAAAATGGGAAACCGCTCGAAAACAAGAATTATCTGAAATGGAATTCCAAGGGCGCGAGCGAAAACGAATTGGTTTTTGTAACTGGGCATCCAGGTTCGACGCAACGCCTGGACACTGTTGCCCAGCTCGAATTCGAGCGGGACTATCTCGAGACCAATGTGATCAAGCGGCTGAAGTATCGCATTGCTGCGCTGAAAGCCTACGAGGCCCTCGGCGAAGAGCGGGCTCGCCAAGCCAGTTCGCGCATCTTTGGCCTCGAAAACGCGCTGAAAGCCTTCGAAGGACGTTACAAGGGGCTCCTCGATAAGAATGTCATGGACCAGAAAAAGCGGGATGAAGAAGAGTTCAAGTCCAGGGTGATGAGCAATTCCGAGTGGAAACAGGCGTATGGGGCGGCCTGGGACGCCATCGCGGAAGCCATGAGAAAAGATTCCACCAGGGTCAAGCAATCCCTGTTTCAAAGCACGGATTCTCAGCTTGGGATTATCGGCGCGACAATCGTGGAATACGTTGCGGAGATCAAGAAGCCCGATGGGGAACGCCTCGACGGCTACCACGAGGCACAACTCGATGCCACGCGATTCGACTTGTTCTCTCCCGCTCCGATCTATCCCGCATTTGAAATCGCGCGTATGACCGCCTCTCTGGAACAGGCATTGCAGGAGCTGGGACCTGATAATCCGTTTGTGAAAACAGTTCTCAACGGACGCTCTCCGAAGGCTGCCGCCACAGAAATTGTGAACGGTACGAAACTGGCCGACCCGGAAGTGCGGAAAAAGCTGGTGCAGGGCGGTGAATCGGCGGTGGCCGCGTCCACCGATCCGATGGTCGTGCTGCAGCGGAATCTGGATCCGATCCGCCGTGAAATGGTCAAGTGGTCAGAAGAGAACGTGGATGGCGTGCTGCAACAGGCAGGCGAGAAGCTCGGGAAAGCGCGCTTCGCGGCTTATGGAAAAAACACCTACCCCGACGCCACATTCACCCTGCGTCTTTCGTACGGCCAGGTGAAGGGCTATCCTATGAACGGAACCAAGGCGCCCTACAAGACCACTCTCTATGGCTTGTACGATCGCGCGCAGAGTTTCGACTTTAAGGGGCCGTTCGCGCTTCCATCACGCTACGTGGCGGGACGCGATAAACTGGATTTGTCCACGCCCGTCGACTTTGTCTCTACCAACGACATCACGGGCGGCAATTCCGGCTCCCCGGTAATCAACCGCGATGCGGAAATCGTCGGGCTCATCTTCGACGGCAACATCGAATCGCTGGTGGGAGATTTTGTTTACAACGATGAAGCAAATCGCGCCGTTTCCGTACATACCGGTGTGATCACCGAAACCTTGCGCAAGCTGTACAACGCGCAACGCCTTGCCGATGAACTGAGTGGAATCGGTTCCGCCCGATAACTGGGCTGAGGACCAACTCCTGGCTAGCCACGTTACCGGACACTGACATCAAGTCTTTGATTAGCGTGTTTTACGCCCAAGTGGATTGTTTCCGGGTGCCCGGGACCCGGGCGCAACGCCGAGGGGCAGCAGCTAGTCGGCTGCGAAGGAGGTCACTTCTACAAGCCTGACGCGATGCGTGGTGCCTATGACCACGGATGCGGCGTCAAACTGCCAGATCAATCGGGCCGTGGTTATCGCAATGTCCCTCATGCACATGGTGCAGATGGCCTGCAACGAGGTAGTCGGTATGATCGCCGTGGGGGACAGCTTCATGTCCGCAGCCGCGGCCGTGCTGGTGACGGCCATCGTGACCGCCGCAGGTGTGTCCGCCGCTGCATTGCGCCGGATTCTTGGAATTCACGTCGAGCTTGTGTTCATCCACATGGTCGCCATGCACAAAGTGCATGTGCCCATCGTGAAGGAAACATTGATGTCCATTGTGCTTTAGGACGGTGTGGCCGCACTTATTTCCATGCTGGTGTGCGTGTTCTTGGTGAACTTGGTGGTCCATACGAATGGTCCTCCTTTGGGTGTGATGCTCGGGACTCTCGCTCGGATGCGGCAGGAATCGGTAGTTAGCTTATGGAGGCGCGTCACGTAGTGGCGGGTCTTTAGACCCGTGCCTTTCAGGGCGCCCGGCACAGAATCGGATAATGTGCCGCGACCATCATAAGTCGGTGGCCGGGCCCACCGATTGACCGGTTCGACAGGGCGGGATAGCATGCGGCGGTTCCCAAATGGCAAACTCGGACAATCCTGCTGTGGTTTCTCGGCCGCGCTCCCGCAGGTGGCTCAATCTTTCCGCCATCGGTGGCGGCGGCTTGGTCCTTGCCGTAGTGATCTTCTTCGGTGTGGGCCGTTGGCTCGTGGTGGAGGACCCGCTTGTGAAAGCCAGAGCGATCGTGGTGCTCAGCGGTGCGATGCCGTTGCGGGCCATCGAAGCGGGGAAACTCTATCGCGAAGGGTACGCGCCGGAAATCTGGCTTACTCATTCCACGGAGCCGGGCGAGACTCTGGAAGAGATGGGCATTCCCTTCGCCGGCGAGGATTATTACGACACCCGCGTTTTGATTCACGAAGGAGTGCCGCCGGACGCGATTCACGTCCTCGAACCGCCCATCGTGAATACCGCCGACGAAATCAAGGTCGCTGCAGCTACACTTGCGCGCGGGAAAGCCGGCGCTGTGATTCTTGTGACCACAAAAGCCCATACCCGGCGGGTCCGCCTGCTCTGGCGGAGGCTCGCTCCCGGCCAGGGACGGGCCATCGTGCATGCCGCCTCCGGCGATCCCTTCGATCCCCGGCACTGGTGGCGCACTACGAGCGATGCTCTCGATGTGGCGCGCGAAGTCTTGGGCCTGTTGAACGCCTGGGCGGGCCTGCCCCTGCATCCGGCGCATTGAGATGTAAGCTTTTTCCAAGTGGCGAACGGTAAATCCTTAGAAAAAGAAAAAGCGCTTGCGGCGCGGCGGAGGCAATTCAGCTTCGATGTCCGGAATGTGCGGCAACTGTCGCCCCTCGAAGGCCGCGAGCGGATTATCCTGGAACAGCGCGCGCGCCTTCTCTTCGCCGAACCGGCCGGCAACCACTTTGTAGGCAGGTTGCAGGCGGAGCGGCCGGCCTCGCGTGTTGTGCGCATCGCTGGCCACGAAATGAATGAGTCCCTCGCCGATCCACCGCAGTGCAATCTGCTGGGAACCGGCGCCGAAACTTCCGGTCAGCGCGCCTCCGGTCACCTGCGCGAAGCAGCCCTGGCGTACCCACTTTTTCAGGCGCTCCGGCCGCGTGCGCAAAATGCCGTTGCGTTCCGGGTGGGTGATCACGGGCTGCACGCCGGCAAGCTGAATCTCGTGCAACGTCTGGTCCATCGCAGGCGGGATGGAAAACTCGCTGAACTCCAAAAGCAGGAACTCATGCTGGTTGATGCAATAGTGTGCGGCATCCTTGTGCAGCGATTCGAGATTCTCCGGATTGAGATGAAAATCGCAGCCGGTGGCGATTTTCAGCCGGTCGCCGGCCTTGGCTTGCAGCTCATCTCGGAGCTGGCGCACGCGCGCAAAATCAAAAGAGTATCTGTTGCTGGAGTGCGGCGTTGCGACGAGGTGTGTAATTCCATCGGCAATCGCCGATTCCGCCATCCCCATCGATTCTTCCATGGTGGCCGGGCCGTCATCGAGACCCGGCAGAATGTGACAGTGCAAATCGACCATTTGGATTAACCGCCCCCTAGCGCCACCACGCACCCAGCGCCTGCCACGCGCCGAGTAAAACCAGGATCACCGCAAAAACCTGGCGCATCCTTTGCGGCTTGATCTTTTTCGCCAGGAGTCCCCCCGCGATGCCGCCCAAAAATACACCCGGGATCAGCAGCAACCCGGTTTTCCACGACACGAATCCTTCCTTCGAATACGCCATCAGCGCCAGCACGCCGGTGGGTGGTATCAGCGCCACCAACGAGGTCCCCTGCGCGCGATGCTGGCTGAAGGCAAACAGCAGCCCCAGGAGAGGGACCAGAAGGACGCCACCGCCAATCCCGAACATTCCCGAGGCGACTCCGCAAACGCCTGCGATCGCGAAGATGCCCGCGCCTCGGCCAAACCCCTCAGCCACGGGCAATCTCTTCCACTTGGCAAGCGCCACGGCCCTCAAGCTGCGCCTTTCTCCAGAGCAGAAATCCCGACAGCATAAGGAAGCAACCGAACAATCCTTTCAGGTTCTGGGATGGCATGGGGAGTGCGATCAGACTCCCCCCATAAGCGCCGAAGAGCATTCCCAGCGCGCACAGAATCCCTGCATTCAAGTCCACCTGGCCCTGTTTCCAATACTCGCGCAAGGCTCCGAGTCCTATTGGCGGCAACATGACGAAAAGAGAAGTGCCTTGCGCCAAGTGCTGGTCCATGTGGAGCAGATAGACCATGGCCGGCACCAGAACGACGCCACCCCCGATGCCGAGGAGGCCCACCAACACACCAACGCCAAGTCCGAGTAGAAGAATGATGAATGTCATAGTGACCGGACAGTTTCGCGCGTATGGCCTCGATAAAGCGGATCAAGCACTTCTATTTTCCACCCTCCGGCCGTCCGCAGCAACCTCCCTTAAACAAGCTGTAACGTTTAAAAATGGGCTGCTTTTTTTGTTTGCGAGGAACCTGCTATATTTACATGTCTTTGTCACGTCGGCCCTGCGGCCTACTGGCGGCCGTGCGGCCGCCCGCAACGCGGAATCCCCGAAAACGTGAATCCCCTGACCGCGACCCGGCCGGGGTCAGACACAGAATAAAGAGGAGTGCGACGGAACTCATGCCAATCGACCGGAAACCCGAATTTTTCAAAGGCGCCCAACTCAAGGTGGGAATTATTGGCTGCGGCTACGTCGGTCTGCCGCTGGCGCTGCGCTTCGCCGAAGCGGGGCACAAAGTCACGGGATTTGATACCGATCCCAACAAAGTGACGATGCTCAATGCCGGCAAGTCCTACATCGAGCACATTCCTCAGAACAAGATCCAGCAGTTCGTCAACAGCAAGCACTTCAGCGCAACCAACGATTTCGCGAAGCTGAAAGATGCCGACGCCATCCTCATTTGTGTTCCCACGCCGCTCGACGAGCGCCGCGAACCGGATCTGAGCTACGTCGAACAGACCGCCATTTCGATCTATCCCCATCTGCAAAGGGGACAGCTGGTAGTTCTCGAGTCGACGACTTACCCGGGCACAACCGAAGAACTGGTTCTCCCCATCCTGGAGAAGAGCGATTTGCGCTGCCCCATCGCCGCCGGCCCGGAAAATGAAAATGTCCCTTGCGATTTCTTCCTGGCGTTTTCGCCGGAACGCGAAGATCCCGGAAACAAGCAGTTCGGCCTGGCACAGATTCCCAAGGTTGTTGGCGGACTGAATCCGCCGAGCGGCCGCGCCGCGCAAGCGCTCTACGCGCAAGTCGTGGCACGCGTCGTTCCAGTCAGCTCGACGCGCGCCGCGGAAATGGCCAAGCTGCTCGAGAATATATTCCGCTGCGTGAACATCGCGCTAGTCAACGAGCTTAAACAGCTCAGCCTGCGGATGAAAATCGACATCTGGGAAGTGATCGACGCTGCAGCCACGAAGCCTTTCGGTTACATGCCGTTCTATCCAGGCCCGGGTCTGGGCGGCCACTGCATCCCAGTGGATCCGTTCTATCTTTCCTGGAAAGCCCGTGAATATGATTTCGCGACGCGCTTTATCGAGCTTGCCGGCGAAGTCAACACCGCGATGCCGTACCACGTCGTCGACGCGGTCGCCAATTCGCTGAATAATCACAAGAAGAGCATGAAAGGCTCCAAGATTCTCATCCTCGGCGTGGCCTACAAGAAGGACGTGGATGATCTGCGCGAATCACCATCGCTGAAAATCATGCAGCTTCTTCAGCAGCGCGGCGCGCTGCTCGACTACAACGACCCCTTTTTCCCGCAACTGCACAAGATGCGGCACTACAATTACGAAAACATGAAATCCGTGCCGCTCACTCCGCACACGCTCGGAAGCTATGACGCCGTCATTATCGCCACGGATCATTCGACCTATGACTATGCTGCGATCGCCGATGCCGCAAAGCTGGTCATTGATACGCGCAACGCCACACGGCGCGTCGTGCGCCATCGCGAAAAAATCGTGCTTTGCTAGGCAGCAATGACCTCGTCTACCCAAGAGATTCGCCGCCAGCTCGAGGAAAGCGCTCGCGTGAAACAGAGTTTTTCCGTTGAACTGATCGGCCGGATCGCGCAATTCGCAGAGAAATCCGCAGCCGCTCTGCGCGCCGGGGGCAAGCTCGTTTTTTTCGGAAACGGCGGCAGCGCCGCGGATGCCCTGCATCTCGCCGCCGAACTGGTCGTCCGGCTTCGAACGGAACGTCCAGGCCTGGCGGCCCTGGCGCTCACTTCGAATCCTTCAGTACTGACCGCGGCAGGAAACGACTACGGATTCGACCGTATCTTTTCCCGCCAGATTGAATCCCTCGTCGCAAAACACGACATTCTTGTGGCGCTCACGACAAGCGGCAATAGCCCCAATGTTATTCGCGGCGTTGAAGCCGGGCGCACTCTAGGAGCGTATCTTGTGGCCTTCACGGGGGAAACGGGCGGTCAGCTCGCCGGCAAGGTTGATCTTCTCTTGAATGTCCCCTCGCAAGACGCGCAACGCATCCAGGAATGTCACATCACCATCGGCCACATCGCTTGCGGCGTCATCGAGCAGCTGGCATGTAATTGAGCGCCGTTTCGGCCGGTGAGAATTCCTCTGGATGGGGTGTTCCTACTTCGCTTTCCATAGCTCCACGCGCGCCGTGGCGAAGGGCATGATTGCCTCAAGCAACACCGGAGTCCGCGCGGCGTTATCCGCGAAATACAGCGTAAATGAGGCGTCCTTCATCTCCACGCCGCCGTCGAACACGCGAATCCCGATCTTTGAGGCAGTGTAATCTCCTGCCGGTACGTTCACCTTCTCGGAAGCGGCCGCGAGTTTGGCTTGCACATCGTACAGTTTGTGCCCGTCGTAGACCGGGCTGCGAACCTCCGGCGTTTTTGTCCAATCCACGTTCCGCAGGTACTGCATCAGCCCGAGCGGGTCGCGCGTGCCTGGCAGCACGCGCGCCTGCGTCGCATCCGGTGACGCGGGTTCCTTGCCAGTCGCGGTCATACGCTGGACGGACTCCACTTTCTGTCCACGTTCGCTCAGGTGCATCTCATACTGCAAACTCGCCAGCGTTGCGGCATCGCTGTAGGAATCGAATTGATCATCAAGCTCGAAAACCATGCGCAATGGATTCAATGTGTGGGCAAACGCCTGTAAATGCCAGGTGCTCTTTCCCAAAAAATTGCCCCGCCCGGCAACTTGCAGCTTCAGAGTCGCCACACTGTTGAGCTTGGAGATATTTGCGGTATATTCCAGTACCTCACCGGCCTTGAGCGGCAGCCCGGCGTCAACGGGAGATGCGGCCTTCTTCGAATCAGCCGGCGAGGTTGACTTCACGGCAGCGGCGTTTGCGGATTTCTCCGTCGAGGTCGCCTCGCGGAAACCGGGCGGCTCAGCGGATACCGCCTCGGGGGCGCGAGGTTCTCCCCGTGCGTGCAACCAGTAAAATGCTCCCGCGGCGCAACCCAGCACGGCCAACGCTGCAATGCCAACTGTTGTCTTAAGGCTCATGCTCTTTGTGGGACGCTCCCTTGAATCTGCTGCTTGCCCGCCGCGCTTCCGTCGTACAATATCTTTCCGTGCGCGGAGATAATCCGGTTTCCTTCGCCGGCTCGCCGCGAACTATGAGCGTATCAAAACGCGGGCCGGTCGTCTTTCCCGGGCTCGCGTCGTAAGCTGGGGCAACTTGTCGTTGGCAGACGTGATCCTCGGCCGCATGGGGGCCGCAAGAGCTAGGAGGATTTACTAAATGCGCTACCTCGTCACGGGCGGCGCCGGCTTCATCGGCTCAAACACGGTGGACGAACTCGTCCGCCGCGGCCATAGCGTTGTCGTTCTCGATGATTTCAGTTCCGGCAAGGAAGAAAACCTGACGGAAGTACGCAACAAGATTACCTTCATCAAGGGCAGCATCACGGACATCGAAGTCGTGCGAAAGGCCATGCACGAAGCGGAATACGTGCTGCACCTCGCCGCCAAGACATCCGTGCCGCGTTCGGTGAAGGACCCCATCGAAACGAACAAGATCAACATCGACGGCACGCTTAACGTTCTGGTCGCCGCGAAAGAACTAAAGGTCAAGCGCGTGGTCTTCGCCGCTTCGTCCTCTGCTTATGGCGAGACGCCGACTCTTCCAAAAGTCGAAACCATGCAGCCGGAGCCTATTTCTCCCTACGGCGTCACCAAGTACGTTGGGGAGCTCTACGGCCAGGCGTTCGGCCGGTGTTACGGCCTGGAAAACGTCGCGCTTCGTTATTTCAACATCTTTGGGCCGCGCCAGGATCCCAGTTCGCCGTATTCCGGCGTGCTTGCCAAGTTCTGCTCGGCGTTTCTGGAAGATACACAGCCGGTGGTTTTTGGAGACGGCGAACAGACGCGCGACTTCACCTACGTAGAGAACGCCGTGCAGGCCAATCTACTCGCGTGCGAAGCGCCCAGTGTTTCCGGAAAAGTTTTTAATGTAGGCGTGGGTGGACGCGTCTCCCTCAATGAGGTCGTTCGCGTTTAGCGGCAAGACGCTCGAGACGAAGTACGAGCCGCCGCGGGATGGAGACATCCGTGATTCCCAGGCTGATATTTCTCAGGCTAGAGAATTGCTCGGTTACGAACCGCAGGTCAGTTTCGAAGAAGGATTGAGCCGCACCTACGAGTGGTATCGCGCGACCCAGACGAGAGCCCCGGCAAAGACGGAGAAGTGACTGGTGACTGGCGCAGTATGCTGCGCCACTACAATTGCTAAGGTTGGGTAGTTACGGTTGAGCGGTCTTTCCGTAGTTGAGCGGCTCTCCCGCTTTCGGCACGTCGTAGTTGTTCCAGAACCACAGCGGCTCCAGCTTTTTTTGCTCCGGCCAGACCTGGTTCAGCGTGTCGCCTTCGAACAATTCACCGTTCTTCATGACCCAGTGAATGGTGTTCGTGTTGTGAATATCGTCGAGCGGGTTCTTGTCCATAATCACCAAGTCCGCGAGTTTACCCGGCTCGATCGACCCGAGATCCGCTGGCCTGCCGATGATCTTCGAGCCGTTCACGGTGGCGCATCGCAGCACTTCTAGCGGGGTCATGCCGCCACTCGCCAGCATCCACATCTCCCAGTGATAGCCGATCCCCTGCATCTCGCCGTGGCTGCCGACGCCCACCAGGCCACCCGCGCGCTCGAGCTTCGCCATCTGCGCCGCAAGTTTGGGAAACTCATATTCGTCCTTGCGGAACCATCCCTGGCGGCGCTTGGTTCTCTGGTCGACGATGCGGTGCGGCATGAAGTGATTTAGTTTCGCGTTGTCGTGCACTTCGCTGTTCTCAAACCAATATTCCTCGCCGAACGGCCCCCCGTAATTCACGATCAGGGTCGGCGTTTCCGCGATCCCGGACTTGGCGAACATCTGGATCACGTCGTTGTAAAGCGGCGTAATCGGCAGCGTGTGCTCGTTGCCGTGGAAGCCGTCGATGACGTGAGTCAGGTTGAGCTTCAGGTCGAGGGCGCCTTCGGTTGTCGGCATCATCTCCAATTCTTTTGAGGCTTGCACCATGTACTGCCGCTGTTTGCGATTGCCGACGACGTAGCTCTTGATGTTGCGCGTGCCGTAATATTTCTTGTACTTGGTCAGCACGCCCTTCACTTCTTCGGCGGACTGGAAGTTGTTGTCGGAAAAAACGCCGGGCCCGGTTGAGAAGGCGCGCAACCCGATGATGTCGCCGCTATCGACGAGATCCTGGTACGCGAACATGTCGTTTGTGCCGGTCTGCACATCCAGGCCGGCCGTGACGCCGTAAGCCAGGTTCGCGAGGAACGACCAGTTTTGCGTGTCCAGAATGCCGCGCCGGATTTCCGTCCAGTGCGCGTGCGTGTCGACGAAGCCCGGAACAATCGTTTTGCCGCTCACGTCGAACACTTTGGCGTCCGCCGGCACACTGCCCTTCTCGCCCACGCTCTTGATGCGGTTGTTCTCGATGACGATCTCGGCGTCTTTAAGAACTTCATCGCCTTTCATCGTCACGACGGTCGCGCCGCGCAGGATGATCGTGCCTTTCGGCGTTTTTCGCGGAAATTCCAGATTGACGGCGATCTCCTGGACGTCCTTCTCCTGCTCCTTCAGCTTTTTGTCTTCTTTTTTTTGTTCTTTCTTTTCGTCTTTCTTCGCATCAGCCGTTTGTGAAGTGGCGTCCTTCTTATCCGAATCCTTGGTGTCCGCATCTTTCTTGTCGCCTTCTTTCTTTTCGTCCTTTGGCGGTTCGAAAGAGATGGCGCCCAGCGGCTCGCGGAAAAGGCTCGCGCCCACCGCCCAGGTGATGGTCTTTCCGCCATCGGCCCACGTAAAATAATCCGCGCCGATGTCCGTCAGCCGCTTTGCCGGAACGGCGGGGGTGGTCACATTAACGGTTGGCGGTTCCCCACCTACGACCGGCATGGCAATCACGTAGAGTTGATTCATCACATGCGCGAGGACCCATTGGCCGTCGGGGCTCGGCACGATGTCATCCGCCGGAACCGGCTCCTCGAAGAAGTACAACCCCTGCCCTTTCACGACGAGGTGCGTGCGGCGGTCCGTACCGTCGTAGCGCAGCGACACCAGCCCTTGCGGCGTGTAAACGTAGATGCGGTCCTTTTCGTTCGTGAAATGCGGGCCGCCTGCGCCGCGCGCGGGCAAAATCAGGTTGGCGTCTCCGCCGTCCGCGGGAATCCAGATGAGGTCGGCGTTCTCCGTCTGGCCGCCATCGAAGGTGCTGTTTTCCCGGTCGTAGGTGTTGCCGCGAAGCAGGACGATTTTCGTGCCGTCCGGCGACCACGCCGGATTGCTGTACACCGCCAGCGACTTCGACAACCGCACAGGCGTTCCGCCCGCTGCCGGGATTTTCCAGAGCTGCCCGCCGTCGCTCGACCAGGTCACGTAAACGAGGGACTTGCCATCCGGCGACCAAGCCGGCTGAAATTCGTGCGCGCTTCCACTCGTCAGCCGCTGCGGCTTTCCGCCTGGCAAATCGAGGGTGTAGAGATGCGTCATGGCGGAGAACGCCAGCTTCTTGCCATCCGGCGATTCCACCGGGTCCATGATCAACCGCACCTTCACAGGCCCTTGTTCAACCGCCTGCGGAAAATCCAGCTTGGGCCCCAATTCCTGCGATACTTGCGCCGCGAACGGAATTATTTTTTCCGTTCCCGTGGCGAGATCGAGCCGCTTGATCTTCCCATCCTGGTTGTAGACGATTTCTTTCCCACCGGGCAGGAAGGCATAGCCCGGAAAAACGTCGCGGGTAAAAAGCGATTCCTGATCGTCGCGCGTGACCGGATACTTCACCCAGCGGTCTTCGCCGCTTTCCATGTTGCGCAGGCGCAGGCCGGACTCCGTCTCGTACCGCGTGACGTAGAGAACCTGCTTGCCGTCCGGCGAAAGCACCGGACGAAACGCGCTCTTGATCTGGTGAATGAGGTCGTCTTCGTCGCCGGTCTTGCGGTCGCGCCGCGTGATGTGCCACGAAGGAAATTGCTGGTTGTAAGACAGAGAGCCCAGCTTCGCAGCGTAGTAGAGATATTTCCCGTCAGCCGACGCCACCACGCCCATGGCGTTCGGACGCTTGTTTCTTTCCGTGGTGGGGGTTGGCTTCGATTTGGTGATCTGCACACCCGAGCCGCCGTCCACGTGGTACATCCAGATCTCGCTCGAGCCGATTCCGAATTGCGCTTTCGAAACAAAAATGTATTTGCCATCCGGCGCCCAGCTCGGCGACGTGAATTCGTTATTCGGATCCTTGGAGACTTGTTTCATTCCCGCGCCGTCCGGATGCATGATCCAGATATTCTCGCTGCCTTCGCGGTCGGAGAGAAAGGCGATCCACTTTCCATCCGGCGAAAATTTCGGCTGGCTGTCGAACGCCATACCGCCGGAGATCAGTTTTGCCGGCCCGCCCCCGATGGGGATCGTAAAGATGTCGCCCACTAGCTCGAACACAATTGTCTTTCCGTCCGGGGAGACGTCCAGCGAAAGCCACGTGCCCTCATCCGTGGTGAATTCGATCTTCCGGTCGGACTTCAACGGCAGGCCCTTTTTCTCGTCTTTTTTTTCTTCTTTCTTCTCGTCCTTCTTTTCTTCCTGCTTGTCCTTCTCCTGCTCCGCGGCATCCTTCCGTTTCGCGCTGGCGTCCAGCGCCATTGCGCCTCCGAAAATGACCTCAAGGAATATCGCCACCACAACAAACCACGCGGTCAGACCGCGCAGACTGGGCTGCTTCATGCACATGCTCGATTTCCTCCGTACCGCTTATCGAAAGCTTTGACCTGAGATTCACGGATCGGCCGCCAACTGGTTATCGGCCCGCCGATGGACACACCCATTCCTGGCCCTTTGATGCAAGCCGCGTGGAAGCGTCTCGGTGACCCAGACTCCCGAGCCTGCCCTACTGCTCCGACTCCTCTTCGCTGCCCCGTCCGCCGCGCGTCTGCGGTGGCGCAGGAACGATGTGGGGAATGCCCGCGTCATTCATCTTCTTATTCAGCGCGGGCAGTTCCTCCTCGGCGATTTTCTTGACCTGCATCGAAGCATCATTGACCAGCGGCGTCAGCTCCGCCAGCTTTTCTTTTTGGTGTGCGCTGGGTGCAGCCGCAAACCCGTCCAGGTCATCCAGCAGGTCCTGGACTTGATTCGGCAGCGGGTCGGGCTTCCATTCGAACGGCGGCCCCGCGTTCCCCAAGCCTTCGCGCTCACGAATGAATTTCTCGGCGATGGCATCCACTTTTCTCTGCAGTTCATCGGCGGCTTTGACGATATCGTCGGGGATCTTCGTCGTGTCGGGTTTTCCCGCATCTTTCTTCCACTGCTCTCGCGCGGTCTTCAGCGCTGTCTGAATCCCTTCGATTGTTTTCCGGTCTTTATCGGTCGTCTTGACCATGGGGTAGAGCTGATCAATCATTTCGCGCCGCGCGGACCGGTCCGCGGCCGAAATCACGATGCGCGTATCCTCTTCGACGATGACTTTTTGCGATGCTTCCTTGTCTCCTGCCTTAATCTTAATGGTGTATTCGCCCGGCTCGACGAGCGGCCCGCGCGGCCCCAACCCATATCCCGCCGCGATCGCTTCGAGTTGTTGGGGCGTCGGCTCCGCCGGCGCATCCGAGCGCAGATCCCAGTTTGTGCGGTTCACGCCCGCAGCGCCGGGCCCGTCCGACTCCCGAAGCACTTTCCCGTCTTTGTCGATCACGGTGATTTTTACTTTGCCTTCCTTCTTTTCCGCTGCGTCGCCCTTGGCCTCGGTCTTCGGCTTCTCTTCGGCCGCCTCTTTCTTGTCCTTGTCCTCCTTGTCTTTCTTCGGCGCTTCCCGTGGCTCAGCTTCCTTCAGGTAATAGCTCAAGATCGCGCCGTACGGCGGATTCTTTGCCGTGAACACTTTCTGACCAGCGCTCCAACGGCGATTGCGCAGGTGCCAGGTCGTGGCCGTCCGCAGCGGGAAGAATGTTAGCGGTGATCCCGCCACACTCGCATCCATCTTTTCGATCGGCGTCAGATCGTCGAATATCCAGATCGATCGCCCGTGTGTCGCCAGCACCAGGTCGTTTTCGCGCGCCTGGATTTCGATATCGTCCACCGGCACCGTCGGGAAATTGCTCTTCAGCGCGGTCCAGTTTCCTCCGCGATCCCACGATACCCATAGCCCGAACTCCGTGCCCGCGAACAAGAGGTTCGTGCTCCGCGGATGCTCGCGCACCACGTGCACGCTTCCGGCCGAATCAGGAATCCCGTTGCGGATCGCTTTCCAGCTCTCGCCGTAGTCACTCGTCGCAAAAAGGTAGACGCTGTTATCGTCGCCGCGATGCCCATCGAACGCCAGCAGTGCCGCGCCTTCACCGGTCTTCGATGCCACCACGCGGCTCACGTAAGTTCCCTTTGGCACTCCCGGCACCTTTGGCGCCACGTTCTTCCACGTCTTCCCGCCGTCGCGCGTCACTTGCACGTTGCCGTCATCGGTCCCCGCCCACAGCACATTTGGCGTCAGCTGCGATTCACTCAGCGTTGTGATTGTCGGATATTCCTGCACGCCGTCGTGCCGCGACAGGGTGTTCTTGTCCGGCGTCTTCCCGAAAATCTGCAGTTTGTTGCGGTCCACGCCTGTCGTCAGTTCTCCGCCCAGCCTCGTCCAGTTATCACCGCGGTCCGTGGACTTGAACAAATAGTTTCCGCCGTAATAAATCGTCGTGTGGTTGTGAGCAGAAACCGCCACCGGCGAATTCCACTGGAACCGGTAGTGCGGCTCTCCCGCTTTCGCTTCCGGCTTGATCGAGCGCTGCTGACCGGTGCGCAAATCTCTGCGATCGATATACCCGTCCTGCGACTCGGTGTAAACGATCCAGGGCTCCACGTTGTCGATTGCCGCATAAAAGCCGTCGCCGCCGTGAATCACTTGCCAGTCTTCATTCACGATGCCGTCGCGCGTCAGCGTCTGGCTCGGCCCGCACCAACTGCCGTTGTCCTGCAAGCCGCCGCAGATGCGGTAGGGCTTCTCGTTGTCGAGCCCTACTTCGTAGAACTGTCCGATCGCGATGGTGTTGACGAAGTCCCAGGTCTTCCCGGCGTCATAGCTCCAGTGAATCCCGCCATCCGATCCCGCAAGCATGTGATTCGAATCCGCCGGATCGATCCACATCGCATGGTAGTCTCCGTGGATGCTCCGGACGCGCTGCGTCGCAAAGGTTTTGCCTCCATCCTCGGAGTAAAACATTGGCGCGCCCAGCGCCCAGATGCGCAGGTCATTGTTCGGATCGATCCGCACCTGGCTGTAGTACGACGGCCGCGGATTCGTATCGCTCATCTTTTTCCACGTCTCCCCTTTGTCCTCGCTGCGATAGATTCCGCCCTTTTCATGCTGTACCAGCGCATAGACGATGTTCGGGTCCCTACGGTAAATATCCAGTCCGATGCGGCCGGTCTCTCCGCCGTTCTCGTACGGCAGCCCTTTCGTCAATTTTTTCCAGTTTGCGCCGCCATCCGTCGTCTTGTAGATCGCGCTATGCGGTCCGCCGCCGTTAAATCCATAGGTCGTCCGCCGCCGCTCATACGCCGCCGCATATAGAGTGTCCGGACTCTCCGGGTCCATTGCGATGTCGCTCACACCGGTGTCGTCGTTGATCTTCAGGACTTGTGACCAGGTCTTCCCGCCGTCGGCCGTCTTATATACTCCGCGCTCCGGATTCGCGCCCCACAAATGTCCCAGTGCCGCCACGTACACCACATCCGGATTCTTCGGATGAATCACGATTCGCCCGATGTGCCGCGTCGCCTCCAGCCCCATCTTGTTCCAGGTTTTCCCGCCGTCGAGCGACTTGTATGCCCCATCTCCCCAGGAGGAGCTTTGCCGGTTGTTCGGCTCCCCCGTTCCGACCCACAGCACCGACGGGTCCGACGGCGCAATCGCGATGTCGCCAATCGTCGACACGCTCTCCTTATCGAACACCGGCTCCCACGTCGTGCCGTTGTTCGTTGTTTTCCACACGCCTCCCGAAGCCGTGCCCACGTACACGATGTTCGGATTGCTCTCCGCCACTGCGAAATCATCAATGCGCCCGCCCATCGTCGCGGGACCAATCTCCCGGAATTCCAGATTTTTGAACTTATCGGTGGGATTCGGCTGGTCGCCGGGCGCCGCCAGCGCGCTTATTGAAAACGCGCCTAGAATCGCCGCACAAGCCAGCATCGTCCGCAGAGCATTCCACGCATGCTTCATTTTCATCCCCCTGTGTACAAGGCCCGGCATCTTACTCCGGCTGGGCCGGATAACGCATCAAAATGTTTTGAAAGGCACACCAACTCGTTGCGAATACAGACGCGCGGCGC
>WNFP01002249.1_pt1 | contig 17047 bp, 11 predicted proteins | sample 5400201 | NCBI WGS metagenome assembly WNFP01 (sample SAMN13153355, study PRJNA577476) | soil metagenome | isolation source: 115 cm saprolite under Madrone tree | place: USA:California | collected 2016-06-14 | reverse complement strand
CCCCCCTTTGTCCGTATTATTTGAGATCTCGATGCACTACGCCGTGTTTGTGAGCCGCAACCAATCCTTTGACGAATTGTGTTACCCAGGCGAAATGCAGCTCCGCCGGCACGTGGTCTTTGTTTGAGCCCTTCCCGAAGCGAACTCCCGGGAATCAGATCCATCGCCAGGAAATCTTTTTCGTCTTGTGTGCTGAACTCGAAAACCGTTTCGATGTTTGGATGATTCAGCTTGGCCAGCGCCAGTGCCTATCCTGAACAGCTTACGGGCAGTTTCGTCGGCAGTCGTGCCGGGAGGCAGGATCTTGAGCGCTACGTCGGAGTCTAGTTGGTGATCGTGTGCGCAATACACTTCACCCATCCCTCCTACACCGATCTTTTCGACGATGTGGTAAAGGCCGAGGGTCTGGCCAATCATCTGGAGGAACCGCCTAGGAGCGTGATATTAGGCCGGACGCTTAAGCAAGTCAACGCGGACTTCCGCAGGTTTCTCGCATCAAACACGCTGCCTTCATGCGACAATTTCTTGAGAACCTCGTTGAGCTCGAGAGGCAGTGGAAGGAGGAGAGGCTCCTCACTCTTCGTTTGGCTTCCTTCGATACGAAGCTGAAATCTCCCCCTTTCGAACTCTATCTGGGACCACGTGATGGCTAGCGCGGCCCCCACTCTGCAACCGCGTGAAATATAGAAAGGTCATCAACGGGCGCAGATGTTCTGACGGTTGAATCGAAATCCCGAAGAATTTCCCGGCAACCAAAAGGGGATCTTGAGGCCCGTCGACCGGTGTGTTCTGACTTAATGCCGATTGGCCTCAGTAAGCGCGAGCACCGCGTAGGCCGTGGCCGCGTCGTTCATGAAGAGCGCGGTGCTTGGAGTCATGTGATGTTCTGTGTTTTTGTTTAAGGAGTAGGACTGCCAGAAGCCTTCCGACTTGTTCTGACTACTGGCCAGCCACGCGATCCCTTGCTTCAGTTGAGGATTGTCTCGAGGGATCCCCGCCTGTTGTAGCGCATACGTGATCAGCCCGGTGGCGTATCCGTCGCTCTTCGCTTCCTGCGCGGTGCCATCATTTCGTTTCCAGGACCCAGACAGTAACGACAGGCTCCAGCCGCCGTCGGCCTGCTGTTTACCCAGCAGTTCAATGATGATCGCCTTTTGCTTTTCCGGTTCGAGGAGTCCGGGGACTTTAGCGGAAGCCCACAGGAGGACAGCGCGATTGATGGTGGTCTGGGCGGCGCATTCACGGTTCAAGTATTCGCGCAACAACTTAAGGTTATTTTGGATTTCAGGTCTCGCGTAATAGTTCCCAGGGGGAGTGCCCGCCGCAAGCGCGGCAAGAGTGGCTCCATAGTAGTCCGAATCGTCCGCTTCCCACGGCTCATTCGCGAAGCGCAGCCACAGCCACGCGCCCTTTTTATCTCCCGTGGTTTGCTGCTCGGCCCACATGTTATCCAACGCCGTGCGGGTGTCGTTGCTGAGTTGGCCGCCCTGCGCGTCATTGCTGGCAAGCATCAGGGCATTGAGAACGGATTCCGTCCCGCGAGACTCAACGGTCTTGTACATGCCGCGATCCGCGTCGCTGTAGAACGGCGCGACTTCCTTCCAAAGGCGCACGCGCTTGGTGACATTGTCCAGGAGCCTGCGTTCGTTCGGGGAAGGAGCTGCTTCGGCGAGCGATTTACGAAGAGCAGGCCGCGAGAGCGCGTAAGGTACTGCTGTGTGACACGATACGCAGAAGGTTTCGTGATCGCGCGCGGCCTTTGGCCATTCCATCCACCAGGCTGCCCTTTGATCGAGGTAAGCGGCGGCAGCCTTCTGGTCCCAGGAACTGGCGATTTTCGTTTTAGGCTGATCGAGGCGATTCGCCATCGCCTTTGGATCTCCGGAGCCAGCGGCTTTAATTTCCATGTGCCAACAGACAGCAATGATTCCCGCCACGAAGAACGCCGCAAGGGCGCCTATTCGCTGCACGGTCGCATTCATAGGGATTGTCTCCCTTCACGTCCAATCCGAAAATGGATCGCGCCCACTCGAACCAAGCGCAGGAAACATCAGTCCAATGTGAAGAGGTTACCACGAACAAGCCTGTGGACTGTGAGGGCAACATGTCCGATAATCCGGCTTCCATGATAGGTCTTTGTCAAGAGGGCAAGATCTCTCCCGGCGCGCTTCGGAGGAGCGCGGGTGGAAATTCTTTTCTGGTTCTTCGCCGCGTGGTGCTAGCCTCTCCAGGAAGGCGCGTTCTTCTTCCAACTCCCCTTCGACGCGTTCCTTTCGGAACAGCGATTGCAATCCATCTGATAGGTTTCGCAGCAGTGAATTAGGTCTTTACTCGTAACGCAAGGCCACCAAGGGATCGACACGGGTGGCGCGACGAGCCGGTAAGTAGCTGGCAATCACCGCGACAACTAGCAGAATGAAAGAAACAGCAGCAAACGTGACTCCGTCGGTGGGGCGCACACCATAGAGCAACGACGAGAGCAAGCGCGTGGCGGCCAACGCGGCGGCGAGGCCGACAGCCAGTCCGAGGCCGGCAAGGCGCACTCCAAAGCCGAGAATGTCCCAAACAATCTGCGCTTGCGATGCGCCGAGGGCCATACGAATACCGATGTCGCGAGTGCGCTGCGCCACCATGTACGACAGGACTCCGTAGATTCCGACTGAGGAAAGCAAAAGCGCGGTGGTGGCAAATATCGCCAGCAGGAAGGTGTCGAAGTGCGAGCGTTCGAGGGTGCTGGAGATTTTCTGCTGCATGGTCGAGAGCCGGTAAATCGGCACGGCGGGGGCGACGGAGGCTACTGTGCTTTGCAACTCGTGGATGGGGACTCCACCACCACGGGTCCGCACCATCAAGTCCATTGTGCGTCCGATCCAATCCCAGGCGCTGGCCGGCATTTGCGCAAGGGGAATGTAAAACTCCGGTTGAACCTGGCGGTCAAGTCCCCAGGCACGAATATCTGCCACCACGCCGACGACCTCGTGCCACACGGGGTCCATACGGCCTTTCGGCCCGGCTTCACAGCAAGCAAAGCGCTTCCCGATGGGGCTTTCGCTGGGCCACATAGTGTGAGCAAGAGTTTCGTTGACGATAGTGACGAGAGTGCGGTCGCGCGTGTCTTGGGGAGCAAAGTCGCGGCCGGCTTTCAGAGGCACGCGGGCCGTCGAGAGGTAGCTGGGGGAGATGATTTGCAATTGCGAATTGACAAGATTCGCCATGTCAAACGGCTTTCCTTCCGCGAGCAAGCCATTGCTGCCGCCCCCGCCAGCAAGCGGAGCACGCGAAACCACGGCAACCGACTTCACGCCAGGCAAAGCGGCGGTGGCGCTGATCATCCGTTCGAACGTTTGGCGCGCAAGGGCGGGATCGTGATAGCCCGGATCGGGGAGACCTACACGCCCGACAACGACGTTGGAAATATCAAAGCCCGGATCCAAATGCGATACGAGCAGCGCGCTGCGAATTAGCAGCCCAGCGCAGGCCATCAGAATCAGAGCGAGGGAGACTTCTCCGACTACCAGGAGACTCCGGACACGATCACGGCTGCCACCGGAAATGCCTGAGCTAGACTTGAAGACTTCACTAAGACGCGTCGAAGCGGAGCGAAGAGCGGGAGCCAGTCCAAACAGAAAGCTGGAGAGAAGAGCGACAGCGCAAGCGAAAGCGAGCGTACTGGCGTCGATGCGCGTTTGGTCCAGCCGGGGCATTTCAGCGGGACCGTGAACGATGATCCGGGCGACGGCCCAGTACGCCAGCAAAACACCAACAACGCCGCCGGCAAGCCCGAGCACAACATTTTCCGCGAGAAGCTGCCGCACGATGCGGTTTGGCGAAGCTCCGAGCGCTGCCCGCATGGCAATCTCTTTTTGCCGCGTGCGGGACCGAGCCAGCTGCAAATTCGCAATGTTCGCGCACGCAATCAGCAAGAGGAAGCCGACGGCGGCCAGCATCATGCGCAAGCCTAGGCGCTGGTCTCCCAGGAGCGCCGTAGCGAGCGGCTGGAGGCGAAAGCCGCGGTCCTGGTCATCGATTGGGTATTGCTGCTGCAGCCGCTGGGCGGTTACGTTGAGCTCAGATTGGGCTTGCGCCTGCGAGGTGCCTGGCTTGAGCCGAGCCATCACGTTCAGATAGTGGTTATCGTGATCGGCGAGCTGTTCCGCGCTGAACGCGGCTGGAACCCAAAGATCACTGCTGCTTAGCAGAGGATCGAAGCTCCTGGGCATGACGCCGAGCACGGTGGTGGGCAGGCCGTTGATGCGTATCGGCTGGTCCACTATCGAGGGGTCTGCATGAAGCTTCGTGCGCCAGAGTCGTTCGCTGATGACAACGACCGGCGGCTGGCCAGGCTTGTCCTCATCGGCTGTGAAGACACGCCCTGCGATTGGTGGCACGCCGAAGGTCGTGAAATAATTCGCCGTGGCGATTTCGCCGTCAACGCGCTCAGGGAGTTCCCGAGCCTCGAGATTGAAGCTGGCGTCATGCGAAGCGCAAAGTTCCGCAAAAGACGTGCTCTGCCTTTTGAGATCCGCGAAGTTGCCGACGGCAACACCTGGGAAAATATCCCGCCACGTCTCCTGCACGAACACGACATGCGATGGGTCTTCCATGCCTAATGGCCGCAGCAACACAGCATTCACGACGCTGAATATCGCGGTTGTGGCACCTATGCCGAGGGCCAGTGTTAGCACAGCCGCGATCGCGAAGCCCGGACTTTTGCGCAGAACACGCTGTCCATGTCGCAAATCCTGCCAGCACGTTTCCAGAAAGGATTCCCATCCGGCAGCACGGACCGTTTCCTTTGCAACCTCGAGACTCCCCTGCTCCAAACGTACAGCGCGAAGCGCATCCGCGCGGCTCATCCCCTCTTTCATCTTTTCCTCGGCCGCCGTCTCCAGGAAGCCGTTTAGTTCTTCGTCTAGCTCCTGGCTGACCCGTTCCTTCCGGAACAGCGATCGCAGCCCGCCCGCCATGCTTCGCAGCAATGACATAGTTTGCTTACGACGCCTCCAAGATTCTGGCGATCGCCGCCACTTGCCTTCCCCATTCTCGTGTTTCGCTGTTGAGCCTCTTTCGTCCTTGGTCTGTTAGGGCGTAATACTTCACGCGCCTGCTGTTCTCGGTGGCTTTCCATTCGCTTCTGATCAGTCCATCTCGTTGCAACCGCTGAAAGGCGACAAACAGCGAACCGGCGTTGAGGCGGAAAACGCCGTTGCTCATCTGTTCGAGCCGGACGGCGATCCCATATCCGTGCATGGGTTCGAGTGCCAGCGTTTTCAGAATGAGCATGTCCAGAGTGCCTTGCACGAGATCACTCGGCTTGTCCGCCATGGACGCATTCCTCCTGGTCCTCAGGAGGAAGAATACGCCTCTCCTACTGATTGTCAAGGGGAGAGCTTGGAGAGAATTTATGCTGGCGGGGGAACAATTAGGCGGTCAGTGTGGTTAGCTTCTTGGCCGATTGGCTTTCGTTCTTCACTTTGTTTTTGGCTTTCGACAGCTCCGCTCGGACGGTTGTGGCTATCTTTGCGGCATCGACTTTGTACCGCGCGGCTGCAACTGCGGGGATTGAGTTTTTCTCAAGTGATTGCCTCGGGTCTTGGTCGGAACAATACAGGTCGGAAACGAGAGCGCAGATGACGAGAAAACGATGGACGTCTCCGGGAGTCATGGCTGGCACGGCAGCCGCTGCTATCTTCTCGTAGTCCACAGTTTCAGCACTCCACGAGGCTTCGCTCTTCTTCTCTTCCTATGCGTAGTTTGCGCAAATGAATTGTCAAAGACGGGCTACTTTGCAATGACGAAATCTGCACTCTCGCCCTCTGCGGAGCTGCGACCGATCCACACGCTGGCACTTGCCGGCTCAACCAAATCGAGCATATCAATGTTCCAGAAGGCAAGCTCATCGCGTCCCACGGCGAATTCGACCCGCTTTGATTCTCCCGGCGCGAGAGTAAGCCTTCGAAATCCTTCGAGTTGTCTTGTCGGAAGAGCGACGCTGGTTCCCCGAAGGCGGACGTAGAGTTCTACAATTTCATCCCCAGCGCGCGATCCAGCATTCCTTACCGTGGTGGACACATGCAGCGGTTGCTCGGTCTTCTCGTTGAGCGCGCTAGCACTCAACCGGGAGGTGCTCAGCTCCAAAGGAGAGTAACTAAATTGGGTATAACTGAGCCCGTAACCAAACGGAAAGAGCGCCGCATTCTCTTCGTCCACGTAGCGCGAATGATATTTTTCGCGGTTGTTGGCCGGTGGTCGACTGAGATCAACGCCATCAGCGGGACGGCCGGTATTCAATGCATCATAGTAGAGGGGTTCTTGGCCCACGCTGCGAGGCACGGAAACGGTAAGCTTCCCGCTCGGACTCACATCGCCAAAAAGTGTTCGTACGAGCGCCGGTCCCGCTTGCACTCCCGGAAACCAAGCCTGCAAAATTGCCGAAACGTGATCTGCGGCCCAAGGGATGGCTAGTGGCCGTCCGCTGAAAATGATCAACACTAGCGGTTTCCCCGTCGCCGCTACGGCCTCCAAGAGCTGCTGCTGGTTTCCCGGAAAACTGAGATGGGCTCGGGAAGCCGCCTCGGCGGTCATCCACAAGGAGTCTTCTCCAAGAGCCATCAAGACAACGTCAGCCTGTTTGGCCGCCGCAACGGCTTCCGCAAAGCCGTTATCTTCGGCAGTTAGAATCTCCGTGCCTTTGGCGTAGAGTACTCGCCCGCTCGATTGCTGCACGCGCGAGGTCAGGGCTGTCCGCAACGTCACTACGTCTGCTGCATTGCCCCTTGCGCGCCACGGACCCAGCATATCGGAGGCACTATCGGCTAGAGGGCCGATGAGGGCGATGGTGTGGACGTCCGGACCAAATGGGAGAGGCGCCTTCCCTCCCGCGTTGCCGTTCTTCAGAAGCACAAAGGAACGTTCCGCAACGGTGCGGGCGAACTCCACGTCGGCAGGATCGAGTTGAGGCTTGCCGCCGCTTGCCGGTTCGGGAGTATAAGGACGATCGAATAATCCGAGCGCGAATTTTATACGAAGCATACGGCGCGCAGCTTGATCCACGGCGGCTTCCGGCACGTCTCCTGACCGCACCAGTTCCGCCAAATAGCGGGAATACTCGTTGCCTTCAAGATCCACGTCGAGGCCCGCGAGAATCGCTTTGCGCGCCGCTGTTTTGCCGTCCACGGCAATGCCGTGGGCGATCGTTTCCCGCACCGATCCATAGTCGCTGATCACCACTCCCTGAAATCCCCACTCTTGGCGAAGGATGTGCGTCAGCGTAAACCAGTTGGAAGTAGCGGGCACGCCGTTTAGCGTATTAAAGGCGCTCATGACCGACCCGCTTCCAGCTTCCACGGCGGCGTGGAAGGATGGCAGATAGACTTGACGCAACATCCGTTCGGACATGTCCACCGGGTTGTAATCTCGCCCCGCTTCGGCGGCTCCATAGCCAACGAAATGCTTCATACAGGCCATCATGGATTCCGGGTCGTCCAGGCGAGCGCCTTGATATCCGTGTACGTAAGCAACGGCCATGGCGGAGCCCAGGTATCGGTCCTCTCCGGCTCCTTCCACAATGCGTCCCCAGCGGGCATCACGCGCGATGTCAACCATGGGCGAGTATGTCCAGCGGATGCCTTCTTTGGTGGCTTCCTTGGCAGCGATGCGCGAAGCCCTTTCCACCAGCGCGGGATCCCAGGTCGAGGCCATGGCTAGCGGTACTGGGAAAATGGTGCGGTATCCATGGATTACGTCCAATGCGAAGACAAGTGGAATGTGCAGCCGGGTTTTTTCGACTGCAAGCTTCTGCAAGGAATTGGTCTCGGCCGCTCCCGTGATGTTCTCGAACGAGCCCACCCGGCCTTGGGCGGTCTGCTCGCGATAGTCGGCATGAGGCGAACCCGGTCCGGTGGAACTATCGGCGAAATGAACGGTTTGGCCGATCTTTTCTTCCAGTGTCATTTGGCCAAGCAATCGGCTGACGCGCTGCTCGATTGCGGCATCCTCCAACCGCGGCGGGGACTGCCCCCTGAGCAAACCGTAGGGCCACGCGGAAGCAACAGTCAGAAGCAAAATACGAACCGAACACATTTTGGACGCCATGCTCCTTCTCCGTCCCCTCATCGGACCGCCTCGGTCAGGCGGACGCTGATTTCACATGCGAGTGCGTACTACAGTGTCGTAGCAAAGCACCGAAAGTAGTGGGTATGCAAATAACCCGTCCGGTCTTTGGGCGTTGGCAACATTCAGCGCGGGACGCCTATTCAGAAAATCGTCCCCTATCAGGGCGGATGCTACTAGAAAACCGGTATTCTAGCAATCATTAAGTGAAGTGAAGCGGTGGAAGCCACAGAACTAGCGCACTCGCGGTCTGCCCGCGTGATTTCCAATCCGAAGGTGCCTTCGAAAATAGTTTTGTTACCCTGGTACCGGCGGAGAAACACATGCAGATTTCTGGCGAGTCAGTGCCGTGGTGCTGAAACGGGCCGCATCCGTTCGCGTGACACCACTCCTTCTCCTTCTCTCACCCCGTAGATGTGATCGGCGGCCAGATTCGTTATCGTCTCGGTTTTCCCCGTCGGCCAGAGTATTTCGACGCGGTCCAGTCGATCGTGTGATCCCAATCCGAAATGGATTCGCAGATCGTTCTGCGAGAGATAGCTTCCACCGCTGCGGACCTCATCCACTTGAACCAAATCTCCGGCCATGGCCTTGACGCGGGCGTTCAGAGCCAGACGATTGCTCTTCGTCCCCGCGAGGTCGAATCCGACCCAGTGGTTATGGTTCACGCCCACGTTGCGAAGAATCATAGGTTTGCCGTCTAAATTCTCGACCACGATGTCCACGCGTCCATCATTGAAAAGATCCCCGAAGGCCGCGCCGCGGCTGACCTGTGGCATCTGAATCGCTGGGCCAACCTGTTCGCTAATGTTGCGAAAAGTACCGTCGCGCTGGTTCAGCAACAGTAGTTTTGGCTCCCGGTATCTGGCCCCCACGTCGAGAGTGTCGACCTGCGGATAGACGTGCCCGTTCACCATGAAAATGTCCGCCCAGCCGTCGTTATCAAAGTCAAAAAATCCCGTGCCCCAGCCAACATAGGGAATCGTCGGAGCCGCTACGCCCGCCGCAAAGGAAACGTCGGAAAAGCTCGTTCCCCCATCATTTCGAAACAGGTCCTTGTACTCCTCCGTGAAGTCCGTAATGAAAATGGAAAAACGACCAGTATGCATATAATCGCCGAGAGCCACTCCCATGGCGCCCTGCTCGGAGCCGTCCTGACTCACGGCCGTCCCAGCCAAGAAGCCCACTTCCTTGAAATGGCCCTTGCCTTCATTGCGATAGTAGAAATTCGGCGTGGAATCGTTGGCCACGAAAAGGTCCAGCCGTCCGTCGCCATTGAAGTCCGACCAAACCGTGCCCAAGCCGTAGTAACCGTGCGGGTCGTCCACGCCGGCCTCCTTGGATACATCGGTGAACGTACCGTCCCCGTTGTTGTGGAAGAGCAGATCGCCAGCGCCCTTCAATCCTCTTGGACCGCATTGCACAGCCAGACCGTGATACTGACAGCTCTTGCTTGAACCAAATTTGGGAAGGTCATCGAGGTGGAAGTCTACGTAATGGGAGACGAACAAATCCTCCCAGCCGTCTCCATCGTAATCCCCGAAAGCGGCGCCGGTGGCAAACTGGGTATCGTTCAGGCCAGCCTGTTTGGTAACATCCGTGAATGTACCGTCGCCATTGTTGCGGTAGAGCACAACTCCGCCCAGACAAGTAACCAACAAGTCCGGCCAACCGTCGTTGTTATAGTCACCGACTACCGCTCCCATGGCAAAGCAGGGATAGCCCACGCCGGCCTTGTCGGTCACGTCCGCAAATGTCCCATCGCCATTGTTATGGTACAACGCGCTGCGCGCCTTCTTCCCCGCAAGCGCCATCTCCACGGTCGGTGCGTTCGTAAAGTAAATATCGGGGAGTCCATCGCGGTCATAATCAATCAACGCCACTCCGCCGGCCATCGACTCAACAATATATTTCTTATCGGATGACGACAAATGCTCAAATCTGATGCCGCTGGAATCCGTGATGTCCACGAGTTGCGGCAGTTGCTTTGGCTGTGATTCGCTTGGGACCTGCTGGCCGAGGAGTCTCACCGACAGGCCAAGCAAGGCTAAGAACGCGGCCAGCACACCGAGAAAGCCCGGACCAGTTAACACGCCAACGGGCGGCAAGCTAGTTCGGATCACGACGGGGGAAAGGGCGGCAAGGACGAGCCCGGCCTTTCTCCTGGTGGCACCGGACCTGGATTCTCTTTTTCCTTCAACTTGTGGAACGTCTCCATCTCTTGCTGAGCGCGATCGCGCTGGTTCAATCGCGCGAAGAGCAGGCCCAACTGGTAGTGAGTATCAGGAAAACCGGGCGCCAGTTCAGCCGCGCGGACTAAATGTTCCTGCGCCTTCGAGTAGTCGTGCTGCGATAAGTAGAGCGCCCCCAACGAAACCTGCGCCTGAGCGTGCCGAGGGTCGATGGCAATCGCTTTCTCTAAGGAAGAGATGGCGGCACGGTTGTCACCCTGGTCGCGAGAAATAACACCCAACTGCACGTAAGCCTCCACTTGCTTTGGGTCCAGCTTGATACATTGCTCGAACTGCGCGCGTGCGGCGGAAGAGTCGTGGAGGCTAAGCTCAACCATGCCAAGGGCGAGGAAGGCCAGCGGTTCCTCAGAGCGCAACTGCGCGTAATTCTCGAGCGTCCTCCGGGCCTCCTCCAGATCGCCATTCTGCAGTTGCGCAGCCCCAAGCAAATACAATGCCTCGGGCTCATCGGGCCGGAGCTTTGCAAGCTGTTGCGCTGCTTCTACTGCGATCGCGGTGTGTCCCGCGTGCAGGCTAGCTGCCGCGAACTTGCGCAAGACGTCGGGCGAGTCTGGAGCGGCGGTTCGGGCACGGCTGAGAATGTCCATGGATTCTTGCCAGTGCCCCCGGCCAGCCAGCAAACGCGCTAGAGCTAGCAGGGCGTTTACAGAGTTTGGATTCAGCCTCGCAGCGCGTTGAAAGTCCTTTTGGGCTAGCATGAGTTCACCCTTGCGTTCGCGAGCCCGGCCCAGCGCAAAGAACAATTCAGAAGTAGGCGTCTGCTGCTTTTCGGCAGTTTCCAGGATGGCCAGAGCATCGTTTGCGAGATCAAAATCCAAGAGCACTTCAGCAAACTCCACGCGAAGCTCCTGATTTTTTGCCGCTCGCCCCATGATCGCGGGAACCAACGATCGGGCTTCCGCAATTGACCCCAAGCCCAAGTAGCAGGCTGCCAGCAGGGGCAACGCGCTGTCTGGAAGACGAGCACGAGGGATTCGCTCAAGCCTTTCGAGTGCATGGTGAAAATCATTCTCCTTCAAATACGCCGCTGCCAGGCTTGAATTAGCCTCCGCATCGTTTGGCGCCAACCGCACCGCATCTAACAGGACGACGATCTCCTTGTCTGTTTCTCCTTGGTCGCGGAAGACGCGCGCTAAATTGAGGCTGGCCGGCAGGAACTCCGGGGCCAGGCTGGTTGCCCGGCGCAGCAATGTTTCGGACTCGGCAAAGCGTTTCTGTCGCAGGCGGACGGCGCCAAGCAAGTTCAGCGCTTCCGCATTCTCGGGATCCCTCGATAGCACCTCCCAGAGCACCCCCTCGGCTTCGTCGAGTTTCCCCGTTCGAATCAACGTGGTCGCGCGGCTAACTTTTTGCGAATCCTCATCCGCAGCCAGCATGGCCGCGGGAAACACAAGCATCGTGAGCAGTACCAGCGTGCGAACTGCAACGTCCGCGCTCGCGGTTCGAACAGCACGTCCCTTCCAAGGAGACCTGCTTTCACCGATCACGGTCGATCCGTCTCCCGTTCTTTCTCTTTCAATTTTTGATAAGCCTGCAGAACGCGTTGAGAGTCGTCAAACCGCCCATCGCGGCGGTAGGCTATGCTCAATTGAAAGTAGCTGTAGTCTTTACCGGGATCGAGGCGCACGGCGGTTTCGAGTCTTTCGATGGCGGCCTTTATTTCTCCCCGCTCCAGCAGAATTTTGCCGAGCTGATACTGAGCCTCCGCGTAATCCGGCTTGTCGCGAACCACAGCAGTCAGCAGAGTAAGGGCTTGATCCTGCTGATGCTGAATCAGCAGGACGTAGGCCAGGTGATACTTGGCCTTGACATCTCCGGGATGCGACTCCATCTCCGCGCGAAATTCCCGAGCCGAATCATCGAGCTTCCCCTTGTGAAGCAAAATCATCCCGCGGCCAAAGTGCGCTCCTTCCGCCTTGGGATCAAGTTCCAGCGCTCGCGAAAACTCGTCGAGGGCGGGGGTGTACTGATTTTGGTCGGCATCAGCTCGTCCCAGCAACACGTGAATCTCAGCCACGTTCGGGTTCTTTTCCAGCATGCGCCGGAAGACCTGTGACGCAGTCGTGGAGTCACCAGTATGGACCAGGGAAACTCCCAGGGCGTAAAGGACTCCGGGATCGTCCGGAAGATTCGCCAGCTCAGGCTGAAAGGTCTCGACCGTTTTTCCGAACTGATTCGCCATGAAGTAACTCACGCCGAGGGCGTCCCGCGCTTTGGAATCGCTGGGTTGGCGGGCAAGCTGTCGGGCCAGCGGGCCGGTAGCTTCCTCGAACCGCTGGGCGCGGAAGGCGGCCAAACCCCAGTTGCGGTCAAGCCCTTCCAAATCCGGCGTCCATTGCCACGCTTTTCGAAAGTAGTCCGATGCCTGAACGTACTTTTCGTGTCTTGCCCGAATCACTCCCAGGTTGTTGTAGGCATTCCCCAGAATCTTCGTCAGCGCCGCGCGGAGCACCGGCATCTGCTTTTGGGCGGCCGCGTCGAGCTGAGGACGGTTTTCAAAAAAAGAGGGTTTTTCCCGCGTGTTCCGAAGCTCCGGCAGCGGATCGTGCTGCGCGTTTTCCCGGGCCTCTTGCCCCTCTTTGTCGCTTTGGAATGCCTGTGCGCGCAGCTCCTGCGAGCGCTTCAGCTCCGTCTCTCCTTCCTCCTGCTTACCGGTCTTGATCAGGATCTGCCCCATCATGGAATGCGCCTTCGAGACCTGGTAGTTGTTGCGGGCGGGGTCGGCAGTCAAATCGATGGATTTCTTCAAGGATTCGATGGCTAGCTGCGGGCGGCTCGTCTCGAAGTACACTTGGCCGAGATAAAGGAGCGGGTCGGGGTTGTCTGGCTGTAAGCGCAGCGCTCTTTTCAAATACTCTTCCGCGGCGGGGAAATTACGGTCTTCGAGATAAACTACACCCAGGAAATAAGTGCTGAAAAATTCTTGAGGCTGAATCGCCAATTCTTGCTCGAAAAGGGCGCGCGCTGTCGGAATGCGTTCCTTCTCTCCCTGGGCCAGATACGCCAAAGCGAGATAGTAATGAACCCTGGGATAGCGCGGGTCCATCTCGATGGCCTTCTTGAATTCGCGGATGGCTTCATCCAGGTAACCCGTCTCGCGGTACGCACGGCCCAGCAGAACGTGGAGCTGCGGGGTCGAGCCCATGTCGTTCAATATCTCGTCGAACAGCAGCTTTGTTTCGGCCATCTTCTGAAGACTGAGGTAGGCAAGTCCCAGCGAGTATGCCGTGTCGAAGTCCCCCTGCAAGCCCATGGCGGTATGCAGGTCATCGGCTGCAGCGGAAAAGTTGCCCAGTGCGAATTCAATGTTCCCTAAAAGGTGTAAAGCCCGGGCATTTCGCGGATCGTCTTTGACCGCTTGAGAAGCCTGCGTCTTCGCCCTATCTAGACGTCCCTGCCGGAAGTAGACTGTCGCCAAGTCCACCCTCGCATCCGTAGATGTCGGCTGCGCTTCTACCGCCTCTTCGAGCAACTGGACAGCTTCATCAGAGTCGCTCTTCTCCGTCGCTGCGAGATTCCCCATGCGTTGTAACGCGAGGGCCAGCACTTCGTGGTATTCCGTCTCCGCTCGGTCCAAATCTCCCGCCAATTGGAATGTTTGGGCGGCGCTATTGTGCCGGTCGAGGGGGTCCGCCTCGTGTTGTTGGGCGGCGCCAGTGCCGGATAGCAAGAGCAAACTGAATACTAGTAAGGGGATAAGACGGGTAACAATAACCTGGAACCTGGAAAAAAGGCACACTTGAGATGTCCATCCAAAATAATGAGAGGCGAGAACCCTTTCGGGTCTCGCCTCCATTAAACGCTGACGCAACTTCTCCGTCAAGCCTCAGAAGGTGAAGCGGAGTGCGTACTGAATCTGACGGGCCGGCCTGGTGAACGTGGCCTGGCCAAACGTTGGAGAGACCAAAGTCTGGCTGGCAGCGGAGGTGCCAGGCCCAGTAGCAACGACCTGGAACGCATTGTTCGGTATTGTTTGGCCGAGGGGGTTTCCGTTCAAGAAGCAAGTGTCGCCGGTTCCCTGCAGGGTGGTATTTGACGTCGTAACGGCGACCGGCGTGCCGGTCTTGTCGGCAAAGCAGAGCTGCGACGGCCCGAGGCCGCCATTTACGCCTTGGAACTGGGTTTTGTTGAAGGCGTTAAAGAATTCAAAGCGGAATTGCATGTTCACCCGCTCTGAAACCTTGAACTCCTTGTGCACGGCGATGTCCCAGTTGTTCACGCCTGGTCCGTAACAGTTCCCCAGGGAAGCAGTCCCGTTGCTCCCAAGCACGAACCCGTTGATGGTGAAAGCATTCGGATTCAAGAGCTGCTGCTTCACGCCAGGAACGCTGATGCTGCAAGGCTGGCCCGGAACCCGGTTCGGCCGGTCTAAATTGGTTGACGTTCCCGAGAGGTCGGGGCCTATTCCCGGGGTGATGGGAGTGCCGGACTCGAAAGTGACGATGGTATCCGCAAACCAGCCACCCAGAGCGTTGCGCGCGATGGCGTTTGAGCTGTTCACACCGGGCAGAGCGTAAATCAAGGATCCGGTGAAGATATGCGGACGATCGAAGCCGGCGGGTCCATAGTCGAGACGTGGATCGGTGTTGTCCGCGACGCCGGCGCCATTAAGTCCATTTATCCCCTGGATTGAGAGCAGCTTGGAATACGTGTAAGAGGCCTGATAGATCGAGCCTCGCTTGTCAATCTTGCCGCGCCAAAACCCCTGCAAGGAGTGATAGGTTGAAGCACCTTGAAAGTTGTCTTGGGTGATCTGGTCACATGGGGACCGCTGCAATCGGGGTTCACCTGACCAAGATCCTGGTAGCTTTGCAAATGAATGCCGCGGCTTCCCACGTAGCTCACTTGCACTGTGTGGTTCCGGAAGATCTCATGCTCCAAAGTCACGTTCCACTGCCACGCATTGGGAATGTTGGTAGTGAGACTTCGTCCCAATACAGGGTTCCCAAATCCGGTGGCTTGCGCAAAGGTTCCATCCAACGTTCGGGTGCCACCGGTGTTCTGTACGAACGGGGCGTTCTGCGATCCCGAGATGATCGAAGGATCGAGTTGGTATCGGATGTAAAATTGTCCAACACCCGCGCGGATGGATGTCTTTCCATCCCCGAACAAATCGTAGGCCAGCCCAAGACGCGGGGCAATGTTGTGGTAAGAATTGCCCACGATGGAACGGTTCGGTGCAGTTGCAAAGCCCGCGGTCGCACCCGTGGCCGCACAGGCGTTTTTACTGGAAGGAGCGAGCAGAGCCCCATTACAGGAATTCCCGCCAGGCAAGGCGGGGTTGAACAGGCTGGTCTCAAAGAAGTCAAGTTGATTGTTTGCCACGTAAGGCTGCATCAACAATGACCAGCGAACCCCATAGTTGACCGTCAAGCGGCGGGTAAATTTCCACGTGTCAGCGGCATAGAACTCGTAGTCCTGGTAGCGGGCAGCGGCATTGTGCAAGTTGCTGGGCTCGCTGAAACCAAACGACGAACCTTTGAGAAGCATATCGGCGACGACATTCCCCGCGGTGGTCCCCCATGAACTATTGCAGCTAGGGGTATTGGGCGGGCAGGTGCCGGTTGGTCCCCAGAAAGCAGGCGACTCGTTGAAATCGCCATTGTTTGCCTGGTCCTTGGTGTTATGAGCCAGCAAGGCGCCCAGCTTCACCTGATGTTTACCGATCACTTTGCTGTAATCGTCGGTCCAGGTGTACCTGTCTTCCCGGTTATTAAATGGCGCGATGTTCCAGAGTGTCGAGTAGCCACCCGGCCCCCAGAAAAGCGGAGGTGAAAGCTTACTCCCTGCCGTTTTCTGCGACAACGGGTAGACCGGAGTCAAATTCCCATAAATCTGCCCGGAGAGGCCAGCATTGGTTCCGCCAGGAACGATAACAATCGTGTTCGCCGTGTAACTGAACTGGAAATCGTTGACGGCGTTGCTTCCGATCGTGTGGCTCAGCCTCGCAGTGACAATGTTGGAAGGCTGCGTCCAAGCGGAATCCACGGCGGGAAATCCGTCTTCTCCCCACTCCGCCCCCGCAAGGCTGGGCGTGCCCTGATACCAGTGGTCCCGGGTGTACTTCACGAAGATATTGGTTGATTTGTTCAACGCGTAGTCCCCGCGCTCGTTAGTTTGGTAATAGTACGAGGGGGTATTCAGAACCTGTTTATAGTTGGGATTAGGGCAAGGATTGGAAGCCGTTGGAGTGACGTTGGCCGCAGGAAAGAGCTGTGAAATCAGTTGCCCGCCGGGGCTGAACCCCTCCTGGGTCTGGCTGATGTTTTGAATCTGGCCAGGGCCGGTCCCGAAAGTGACAGGAGTTTTACCAGGCCCAACAGTGGCGGGATCTTGGACGGGGAAGTCAAAGATGCCGAGACCAGGATCGCTTGAATTGAAAAAACAATTCGTCAAATGGCCGCCGGTCGTCCTGCCGGTGAAATCTCCAGAAAGTTCCGCGGGGCTGGGAGTTTGTCCGGCATGGAGAGTTCCCGCAATTTGGCGGTTCCACTCTTCGGACGCAAAGAAGAAAAGCTTGTTCTTTTTAATGGGTCCGCCGAACGAGCCGCCAAAGTCGTTCCGGCGCAATTCGGGATTCTGCAATTCCGGCGCCGTGCTCTTGTTGAAGAAATTGTTGGCGTTCAAGGCGTCGTTTCTGCCGAAATAAAAGAGCGAGCCGTGCCAGTCATTGGTGCCATGCT
>WNFP01003406.1_pt1 | contig 17051 bp, 14 predicted proteins | sample 5400201 | NCBI WGS metagenome assembly WNFP01 (sample SAMN13153355, study PRJNA577476) | soil metagenome | isolation source: 115 cm saprolite under Madrone tree | place: USA:California | collected 2016-06-14 | reverse complement strand
GATACGAATCGCGCGAACAATACATGGGTAAGTTTGCCGAGGCGGCCATGAAATTGATCCACGATCGTTTCATGTTGCGCGAAGATTTGCAGGCAGCGCTGGAGCGGGGACAGCGTGAATGGGATGAAATCGCCCAGCAGAAATGACGCAACTTGTCCGCAAGAAAGCGACCCGCATGGTGAAATGAGCTTGAATAGAGAGGACGGGCAGGAACTTCCGTCCGACCTCGCCGTGATTTATTGGGCGCGATGTGATGAGATGTGGGCAGGGCGTGCGGAAGAGCGGCCCGCCTCGGAAGGCGAGCCCTACGGGGATTCCAATCTTATGACATGGAAGCGGGTGGCGACGGCGGTGGTGTTGATCCCGTTTGTCGTGGGGATTGTGTTGTGGGGATCGACGGCGATCGTGGCGCTGGCTGTTGGACTGGTGACGGTGCTGGCGCTGTTTGAGTATTTTGCGTTGGGGGAAGCGATCGGGCAGCGAGCGTACCGGTTCTGGACGGCGAGCTGCGCGCTCTTGATTATTTATCTTCAGTGGCTCACCACTGTCATTAACTGGACCAAGATGGGCGGACTTGTCTATGCGTCGTGGCAGTTGAAGGTGGGGGCGTACCTGACCCGGCTGATGCCACGTGCAGAGGATGCGGTCTTTCTTTTTGTCCTCGGAATCGCGGTGATCACGTTATTCACGAAGAGGCCGTTGGTCGAAACGCTTCCGGCGGCGGGAATAAGTTCGAGCGGGTTGATTCTGGTGGCGTTTCCGTTGTCGTACGCCGTTCGGCTTCATGGGGCTGGCACGCAGGGGCCGGCGATGCTGCTGTTCGCCATGGTGATTATTTGGGTGGGGGATTCGGCGGCCTATTTTGCGGGGAGATCGTTTGGGAAATACAAGTTGGCGCCGCATTTGAGTCCTAAGAAGACTTGGGAGGGAACGATTGCGAGCTTCGTGGGGTCGCTGATCGTGGCGGTCGTTTTTGCGCGATACATGACGGTGCCGCTGGGGCATTTGCTGGGGATGGCGGCGGCGGGGAATGTGGCAGGGCAGGTGGGAGATTTGCTGGAATCGGCTTATAAGCGGAGTGCGGGGATTAAGGATTCGGGGAGTATTCTGCCGGGGCATGGGGGAGTTCTGGACAGGATTGATGCGCTGATTCTGGCGATTCCGGTTGTCTGGTATTATTGGATCGTGATCTGCGCGCCTCGATCGTAGGTCAGAGGGCTTCCTGGCGGCGGGCTGGGAGGACGGCAAAGCGGCGGCCAGCCGCCGCACTCCATAAGGGACTCCTTGAAACAGTTAGCTATCTTGGGTTCGACGGGATCGATTGGACGGCAATGCCTTTCGGTGGTGGAGGCTTTGGCGGAGAGGTTTGGTGTGGTTGGGCTGGCGGCGGGCGGCAACCTAGAGGAGTTGGTTGGGCAGATTGGTCGGCATAAACCGGAGGTGGTTTCGGTTGGGGATGCGGCGAAGGCGGATGAACTGGCGCGGATGTTGCGGGAAAAGAGAATGGCACCGCTGCCGGAGATTCATCACGGGCGCGAGGGAATGCTGGCGGTTGGGACGCATGCCAAGGCAGACATTGTAGTGTCGGCGGCGGTGGGAGTGGTTGGGCTTGAAGCTACCTACGAGGCAGTGAAGCTCGGGAAGACGGTGGCGCTGTCGAACAAGGAAGTGCTGGTGGCAGCTGGCGAGCTGGTGATGGCTGCGGCGAAGAAAGCCGGGCGTGACCTGCTGCCGGTCGATAGCGAGCACAACGCCGTGCATCAATGCTTGAGGGGCGGGACGTACGGGGAAGTGCGGCGGCTGGTGCTGACGGCTTCGGGCGGACCGTTCCGGAAAACGCCTCTGGCGGCACTGGCGAATGTTACAACGGAGCAGGCGCTGGCGCACCCGAATTGGCGGATGGGGAATCGGATCACTATCGATTCGGCGACGATGATGAACAAAGGCTTCGAAGTGATCGAGGCGCAGTGGCTGTTTGGCATGCGGCCGGATCAGATTGAGGTGGTGGTACATCCGCAGTCCACGGTGCATTCGATGGTGGAATTTGTCGACGGTTCTGTGTTGGCGCAACTGGGACCAACAGACATGCGTATGCCAATCCAATATGCGTTAACCTATCCAGAGAGGGTGGCATCTAACCAGGTAGCCCTCGACTGGACCAGGTTAGAGCGACTGGATTTTGAGAAGGCTTCGACGCGGCGGTTTCCATGCTTGCGACTGGCGCGGGAAGCGCTGAAAAAGGGCGGCGCGCTGCCTTGCGCTTTGAACGCGGCGGATGAGATCGCGGTGGCGGCGTTTCTGGAGCGGCGGTTGCCGTTCCTGGGCATCCCAGAAGTGATTGAAAGCGTGCTCGGGCGGACGCCCCGCGTAAAGTTTGAGAAGATGGACGATGTGCTTACGGCGGATGCCGAAGCGCGTCGAATGGCCAGGGAAGAAGTAGAGCGGCTGGCGGTGACCGCCGCGGCGGCGTCAACGAGGTAAGGAGAACGGAAGCGTATGAATTTGCTATTGGGCGTCGCCCTGGTATTGGGCTTAATGATCATGATTCACGAGTGGGGCCACTTTGTCGTGGCTCGCCTGTTTAAGGTGCGAGTGGACGTGTTTTCGATTGGGTTTGGGCCGCGGCTTTTCGGGTGGAAACGCGGAGCGACGGATTATCGAGTGAGCGCACTGCCGTTTGGCGGGTATGTGCGGATGGCGGGGCAGGATTTATCGGAAGTGGATTCGAATGATGTGGCTCCGACCGGGGCGCCAGATGAGTTGATGAGCAAGCCGCGCTGGCAGCGAGCGCTGATTTCGTTTGCGGGGCCGGCGGTCAATTTGATTTTTCCGATTCTTCTGCTGATGGGATTGTTTGTCGCGGTGGGCCTGCCGTACTCCTCCTTCTATGATTTGCCGGCGCAGGTCGTTGCGCTGCCGACAGACAAGCCAGGACAGGCGAGCCCTTTGCAGGTGGGCGACAAACTAGTTTCCATCAATGGCGTCCGGAATCCTACCTGGGAGCAGACGCAGAAGGCGCTCAAACAAGCAGCTCCTGGTGACAAACTGAAATTGGAAGTTGAGAACGCGGGCAACAATCGCAATGTGGAATTGGCGGTGACAAGCGGGATGACGCTGGATCGCATCCTGGGATATCCGCCGCTGCCGCCGATCCTGGACGAAGTGGCTCCCGGAACACCGGCGGAACACGCCGGTCTGAAGGAGGGCGACCGCATCCGATCAGTGGACGGGCAAACGATCGATTACTGGGGACAGTTCGTGGAGCACGTGCGGGGATCGAAGGGGCAGATGGTCAAGCTGGACCTGGAGCGCAAGGGCCAGGCGGTTCATGCCGATGTGACACCGCAGGCTGGGGTGGCGGAATCAGGAGAAACGATTTATCAGGTGGGTGTGGCGGTGCTGGACGCGACTTCCTACCGACGCGTTTCCTTTGCGGATGGGGCGCGCGATGCGCTGGTGATGACCGGCGAACGCATTCAAGAGACGATCGGAGTTGTTGGAAAACTTTTCAGCGGGCGCGTTTCCGTGAGGCAGTTGCAGGGCGCGGTGGGTATTTCGCGAGCGGCGGGCGAAGCCGTTCGAAAGGGGCCGCTGGCGGTGATTTCGCTGATGGTCCTGATCAGCGTGAACCTGGGGATTCTGAACTTGCTGCCGATTCCGATCCTGGATGGCGGAAACATTCTTTTGCTCACGATGGAAGGGATTCGCCGGCGTGATTTCAGCCTGGCGTTCAAAGAGCGTTTCGTGCAAGTTGGATTCGTGTTCCTGTTGGTCCTCTTCGCTTACGTTATGTACAATGACGTGGTGCGGATGCTTCCGACTCATTCCTGAGCCGCAACTTCCGCAAGAGCGGAGAACAGCAAATGGCTGCTTCACCGTCTCACCGAGTTTCCACAGGTGAGCGCCTCAATACTGCAGAGACAACTGGTAGGATTCAGCAAGCTGTGGCTGCGCGTGGCATACGCATGACGCGCCAGAGGCGTGTCATTCTGCAGGTGATGGATGCCGCGGAGCAGCATCTGGACGTGGATCAGATTCTGGCGCGGGCGCAGAAAATCGATGCGGGCGTGCACCTCGTTACCGTCTACCGAACGATTGATCTTCTCAAAAAACAGGGATTGATTGATGAGCTGGATTTGCTGCATCTGCGCGGCGACCGGCATTACTACGAGACGCACGGGCCGCGAGATCACATTCACGTGGCGTGCCTGCGTTGCGGCAAGGTGCGAGAGTTTGAGAGCCGGCTGTACGAGCAATTGAAGGAACAGATTGCGCGGGACTTCCACATGAAAGTCACCGTGTCGCGCACCGAGGTCGGCGGGTACTGCGAAGATTGTCTTAAAAAAACCAAAGAATAGTACGCTCGAAATGATTTTTTCCTGGGAACTCCCCTCGCCTTCCGGTGTCTAAACCGGCATGGCACTCCAATTTGAAACTCCACGATCGTCGCGGCCTCGGCTGCTTTTTCTGACAGCAGTAATCCTGGCAGTCGTGTTGTGGCCGGTTCTCCGCCACGTGATGGGTATCGTTTCGCCGGCTCTTGGCTCGGAATCCGAAGCGGGCGGAAGCAGTTGGGATTTGCGCTCGATGTAGATCCGCGGCCGGCAGCAATGTGCGCCGGGTTCGGCGGTTCAGGCGAGCTGCCGGACGGATCGCGCACGGCGCAGACGCGAAAAGAATTGATTGGCGCGGGCGATGTCGGCGGCGATTTGCGCTCGCAATTCTTCGGGCCCGCTGAATTTCTTTTCTTCACGAAGACGTTTCCAGAATCGAACTTCTATCCGCTTTGGTGTCGTGGCCGGCTGAGTGTCGAGCAAGTGTGTTTCGACGCTAAGCGAGGAACCATTGAAGGTGGGGCGCATGCCGATGTTGGTAACGGAGCGATGGCTGCGGTTTTCGCCGTCGAGGCAGGTGCGCGTGATGTAGACGCCGCGGGCGGGGAGAAGTTCCTGTTCGGGCGCGAGGTTCAGGGTTGGAAAGGTGAAACGGCGGCCGGTGCCAGTGCCGCTGACGACTTCTCCCGTCAGGGCGAAAGGCCGGCCGAGAAGCCGTGCGGCGTGGGAGACGTCGCCTCCGGCGACTTCGCGGCGGATGATGGTGCTGGAAACGACTTCTCCGCGGAAGACGACCGGAGGAATGATCACGACTTCGAAGCCGAGATTGGCGCCAAGTTCGGAGAGGAGCTTTACGTCGCCAGCTTGCTTGTGGCCGAAGCGGAAATTTTCACCAACCAAAACGGCTTTTACATGCAGATCGCCGATAAGGATTTGCTCAACGAATTCAGCAGGAGTGAGGCGGGCAAGATCGAGAGTAAAGGGAAGGACTACGGCAGCCTCTAGGCCGAGAGCGTTGAACCAGTCCATGCGCTGGGCATTGGTGGAGAGGCGGGGCGGAGCGGACTCCGGACGAAGCACTCTGCGCGGCGAGGGATCAAAGGTGAGAGCTGTGGAGACGGCGTTGAGGACGTGAGCGCGTTCGACGGTGGCGCGAAGGATTGCTTGATGGCCGAGGTGGATGCCATCGAAATTGCCGATGGCAAGAACGCCAGAGTGACCATAGGTTGCGTAACGCGAGGCCCAGGCTTGCGAAGAGGAGAAGGTGGAAAGCCGGGTTGGTCTTGCGCCGGTCATCGAGACGCCTGAGTCCTGGGAATCCGTGTTGTAGTGTGAAGAATGATCGACTGCATCCGCCTGCACTTCAAATTCGAGACCATCGTAAGCCAGTTGCACGTGCGGGAAGCCCATTTTTACGAGCCGGTCGTTGGTCTCGGCGTGCGGCAGATCATGGGCAATGTGCGTGAACCAGGCGCGGCGGGGTTTGAGCTGCTGAATGATGGCAAGGGCTTGTTCCACGGTTTGGTGCATGGGATGGGGAACGTCCCGCAGCGCGTCGAGGACGAGTACGTCGAGATCTTCCAGCACGGCCATCGAAGAGTCTGGAATTTTGCTGAAATCAGTGAGATAAGCGGCACGGCCGAAGCGGAAGCCAAGAACTTCCATGTCTCCATGGAGCAGAGGGATGGGAACAAACGATACTCCGAGAAACTCGCGCGGGCTCACGATGGTGTTCAACGTTACGCTTGGCACGGTGCTGAGCGTCGGTTTGTCATCGAAGACGTAGGCAAAAACGCGGCGGATGATGCGAAACGTTTCCTCGTTGCCGTAGACGGGCAGGGGTGACCGCTGGCGGATGTTGAAGGGGCGAATGTCGTCGAAGCCGAGAATATGGTCAGCGTGGCCGTGGGTGAGGAGAATGGCATCGAGACGGTCTAGTCCGACGCGGAGAGCCTGCTGGCGGAAGTCGGGGGTAGTATCAATCACGACGTTCTGGCCGCCGCGGGAAATCAGCAGTGAGGGACGGAGACGTTTGTCATGCGGGTCGCTGGAATGACAAACACGGCAAGGGCAGCCGAGCGTAGGGACACCCATGGAGGTGCCGGAGCCGAGAACAGCAACTTTTAGTGAAGCGACAGGCATCGTGAAAGCGCTGGACCTGAATCGTAGCCCGGAGCCGGTCCGAGCAGCGGTCGCGGCCTACGGGCGGGCCTTGGCCTTAGCTTTGGCGGCTTCAGCGGCGACGGCCTGATTGATCTCCAGATAGGTCATCTTCAGCTTGCCAAGCAAATCCAAGAGCACATTGTCTTCCTCGGGCGCGAGATTGCCTTTGGTCTTTTCGTGCAAGGCGTCAAGCATGTCAATCAGCTCGCGTGCGGCCTCGGGATCGATCACCGGCTGGCCGGTGCGCGGGTCGGCATAAGCGCCTAAGACCATGGCGGCGTTGCTGCCGAGCATGCGAACGAGATTCTCGAAAGCGGGGATGCGCTTGGGAGTTTCGGCCGGGGGCAGGGCAGCCTCTGTTTTTGCAGGCTCGGGCGGGGCAGGGGGAATTTTTGCCGCTTCGCGCTTGGCTTCCCGCTCTTCTTCTTCGACGACTTCCTTGCGCAATTCGCCTTCGGCGGTAAAGGGGCGCCGGTCGATCACGCGAAAAGCTTCTTCCTGTTTGTGGTCGGACAAGGTACTTTCCTCTGTAATTTGTCTCAGTGGCAGTTTATCACGGGTTGGCAGCCGGAGTCGCTGCGGAGCTCGTGCTTTCTGCGTCCGGCTCGCTTGTCAAAGCCACGGTTGCACCGTAGAGTGGAACGCCGGATTCAGACGGGAATCTTAGAAAACGCATGCCTACACGCAAGAAACAGACGAAGAAAGCAAAAAAACAGCGGCGCAGAGACAGGAAGCCGGCGAAACAGAAACAATTGACGCCCGGCGAATGGTTCGAAAAGCTGGTTGCCGTGCAAGCCCGACTGCGCGCCCCGAATGGTTGTCCGTGGGACCGCGAGCAGACGCACGAATCGTTGCGGACGTACCTCGTCGAAGAAGCATACGAAGTTCTGGAAGCCCTCGAAAGCGGGGACGATGCCAAGTTTGCGGAGGAGATGGGCGATCTGCTTTTGCAGGTTGTATTTCATTCGCAGATTGCGCGCGAAGAGGGGCGCTTCACTGTGGTCGAAGTGATTCGCGAAATCCATGACAAGATGATCCGCCGGCATCCGCACGTATTCGGGGAATCGCACGCGAAGGATTCCGCCGAAGTGCTGAGGAATTGGGAACAGATCAAGGCTGAAGAGCGGCGCGCTGACGAGAAATGGGGAAATTCAAAGGACGGCGGGGGCGTCCCGAAGCAAGCCTCATTGCTGGATGGCGTCTCCCGGGCGTTGCCCGCGACGCTGGAGGGATTTCAACTCACTCGCAAGGCTTCGCGGATCGGATTCGACTGGGAAGATGCAGGCGGCGTATTCGAAAAAATGCAGGAAGAAACCGAAGAGTTGAAGGCAGCGTTAGAGGACAGAGACCAGCTCAGGATGGAAGAGGAACTGGGCGACTTGCTCTTTGCCGCTGTGAATTTGTCTCGATTCTTGAAGATCGACCCGGAGATTGCGCTCAAGAAGGCCAACGCGAAATTCACACGGCGATTTCGCGCGATGGAAGGGCTGGCCCGAAAGAGCGGAGGCGAGTTCAAGGACCTCCCGCGCGAGCAGATGGAGGCGCTCTGGGACGCGGCTAAGAAGTCGGAAGGCAAGCCGGACGCGCCGGAAATGCGCGCCGTGCGAACAAAGCAATGAGCGGGGAGATCATCATCCGCAAATGCGAGAGTCTCGAAGATTTCCATCGCTGTGTGGCGCTACAGCGTGAGATTTGGGGAGAAGCTGACCTGGAAGTCGAGCCGGCAACGATGTTTGTGGTCGCCGCACATACTGGAGGGGAAGTGCTGGGGGCGTTTGATGGCGACCGCCTGGTGGGGTACACGCTTGCGTTGGTTGGACTGCGCGACCGCACAACTTATTTGCATTCGCACATGGCCGGTGTGAAGCCGGAGTACCGCGACCGCGGCGTTGGGCGCATGCTGAAGCTTTTTCAACGCGGCGAAGCTCTGGGCCGCGGAATCCGGCTGATTGAATGGACGTTCGATCCGCTGGAAGCGCGCAACGCGCACTTCAATTTGAACCGGCTTGGCGCTATCTGCCGCACGTATCAGCCGAATTTGTACGGCGTTACAACCAGCCCGCTGCACCGCAGATTGGCGACCGATCGATTGTTGGTCGAATGGCATCTGGATTCGGCGCGCGTCGTGGCCGCAATCAAAAATCTCGTCAGAGATCCCATAGAGGCGCCAGCCAGCATAGAATTACCAGCAGAACTGGACCGCTGGCAGCGCGAAGGTTCGGCGGAAGTCGGCGCCGTGCAGGCTCGCGTGCGGGAAGAGTTTACGAAGTGGTTTGCCAAAGGCTATGCAGCAGTCGCCTTGCGCACGGCGCCGGGAAGCCGCGCGTACCTTCTCACGCCTTGGAGCGACTTCTAAATAAGACACGTTGACAGAGAGAACATGCAAATAAGAGAAATCAGGCTGCAGGAAGTGCGGATGAAACTGGTGAGCCCCTTTGAAACCAGCATGGACTGCACGATGGTGCGCCGCATTGTACTGGTGCAGGCGGATGTGGACGGCATCATTGGGTGGGGTGAATGCGTCGCCGGCGAGACGCCCTATTACAGCCCGGAAACGGCGGATACGGCGTGGTTGATACTGCGCGATTTTCTGTGGCCGATGATCAAGGGAAAGGAGTTTGCTTCGGCCGGCGAAGTGTGGAGTTTGCTGGCGCGCGTCCGAGGCCACAACATGGCGAAGGCGGGGTTGGAAGCAGCGGTGTGGGACGCCGAAGCAAAACAGAAGGGCTTACCGCTCTCAAAACTCATCGGCGGCGTTCGCGAAGAGATCCCCTGCGGGGTCTCGGTCGGCATAAAGGAATCCCTGGACGAGCTATCGGCGACGGTGCAGAAAGAGCTGGCGGCCGGGTACCAGCGCATCAAGATAAAAATCAAGCCGGGAAAGGATTTGGAACCAGTGCGTCGGCTGCGGCAGGATTTTCCGCGAATCAAGCTGATGGTGGACGCCAACTCCGCCTACACAATGAAGGACTGGCCGCTGCTCAAGCAGCTCGAAGGCTTCTACCTGATGATGATCGAACAGCCGCTCGGCTGGGACGACCTCTACGGGCACGTGGCCCTGCAGAAAAACCTGGAAACGCCTATCTGCCTGGATGAGTGCATTCATACGGAAGAGCAGGCGCGCGCCGCCATCGAACTGGGCGCGTGCAAAATCATCAACATCAAACTCGGACGCGTCGGCGGGCATACCGTGGCGAAGCGCATCCACGACCTTTGCCAGAAGCACGGCATTCCCGTGTGGTGCGGCGGGATGCTCGAATCGGGCATCGGACGAGCGCACAATATTGCGCTCTCGACACTTCCCAATTTCAGTCTGGCCGGCGATGTGGCGGCCAGCAAGCGCTATTGGGAGGAAGACATTATTCAGCCCGAAGTTACTGTGTCATCCCAAGGCACGATTCGCGTGCCCGCCTGCCCGGGGATCGGGTTCGAACCGCGCCGGGACCGCATTGACGCACTTACCGTACGAAAAGAACGCCTGGCCTGAGCAGTGAAAATCGAAACCTCCAGCGGACGAGCGCCGGACCGTGTTGTCCTTGGCGCTTCCATCAGTCTTGTCATCCTCATTTGGGCGATCAACTTTATCGCTGCGAAAGTTGGCTTGCGCTCTCTGCCAGCGATGACACTGGCATCGTTCCGCGTGGTGCTTGCCGGCGCCGTGATGCTGCCTTTTTACCGGTTCTCTTCGCGGCTTCCTGTTTTTGCCGAAGCCGCCGAAAACCAGTGGCGCAGATTTACCGTCCGCGATCTATGGACGTTCCTGTACATGGGCTTTTTCGGCGTGGTGATGAATCAGGTCTGCTTCACGGTTGGATTGCGATACACGTCCGTCAGCCATGCCGCGGTGATTGTGGGAATGGGACCGATCTATACGCTCGTCCTTGCCGTACTCTTCAAACTGGAAGAAGCGACTTGGCGAAAGGCCATCGGCATGACCATCGCGTTCGCAGGGATCGCAGTGCTGGCATCGGAGAATGGTATTTCTACACACTCGCCATCGGTGCTGGGCGACGCCATCACAATGACGGGCTCGATCGGATTCGCGATGTACGTGGTACTTGGCAAGCGTCTCGGCTGGCGGTACGACGCGCTGACCATGACGGCATTCAGCCACTATGGCGGCGCGCTGATTGTCCTGCCCGTCGCGATCTATCGCGCATTCATGCTCGGCCCCGCGGAGCACTGGCGCGCTATCCCGTGGGCCGGGTGGGCCGCAATGTGCTACATGGCGATCTTCAGTTCCGCGGTTGCTTACGCTGTTTACTTCTGGCTTTTGCGCTACCTGGAGGCCTCGCAGTTGAGCGCGTTTACCTACGTCTTGCCAGTGGTTGCGACCATCCTGGGGATTCTGTGGCTCGGAGAGAAGGGCTCCTGGGTGCAAGTGCTCGGCGGTGCGCTTGCGCTCAGCGGCGTGTATTGGATTGAATCAGGTCGCTCAACGGGCGTGAAGGTGATCGCCACTTCGTAAGCGCCGCATCCAAGGCGAATCTAGTAAGGCTGGCGCGCACTCCGCTTTGGTGGAAGAATAGCGAGTCGGCTGCGAAGCAGTCAGCCAACTCATAGCAGTCCCGCTCTACGCAGTTATCAGACGGCATAGTTCAGCCGTGGAGGAGGCAAGACTTTGCCCGGCATTCCTTTGCGAAATGGCGGTCCTGCAGCCCGAATCGCCGTAATCCCCGGCGACGGCATTGGGAAAGAGGTCACGCCGGAAGCGATAAAAGTGCTGAAGGCGGTAGCGGGTCCGGCACGGCGTCCGCTGGAATTCGTCGAGTTTGATTGGAGTGCGGAGCGGTATCTGCGGGACGGGGTATCGCTTCCTGCGGGAGCGGTCGAGATGTTACGCGACGAGTTTGACGCCATTCTCTTCGGCGCGCTCGGTGATCCGCGGGTTCCCTCGAATCAACATGCCGCGGACATACTGCTGGGTTTGCGCTTCAAGCTGGACCTCTATGTCAACGCGCGCCCCGTCGAGTTGCTGCACGACCGACTGACGCCCTTACGCGACCGGACTGAGAAAGACATCCGTTTGACAGTGTTTCGCGAGAACACCGAGGGCTTGTATGTGGGGGTCGGCGGATTCTTCAAGAAAGACACGGCGGACGAGATAGCGGTTCAAGAAGACGTGAACTCGCGCAAAGGCGTGGAGCGCATTATCCGTTACGCGTTCGAATACGCCCGGCTGAACGGCCTGAAGCGCTTCTGCATGAGCGACAAATCCAACGCCATGACGTTCGCCCACGACCTGTGGCAGAGAGTTTTTAGGCAAGTACGCCAGGAGTATGCAGACATTGATTCCCGGCATTTGTACATTGACACTTTGGCGATGGAGATTGTCCGCGACCCGCGACAATTCGACGTCATCGTTACTTGCAATCTGTTTGGAGACATCATCAGCGATCTGGGAGCGCAGCTTGCCGGCGGCCTGGGCCTTGCGCCGTCGGCAAACATTCACCCGGGCAAGACTTCACTTTTCGAGCCGGTACACGGGTCCGCGCCAAATATCGCCGGAAAGGGAGTCGCCAACCCTCTCGGCTCCGTGCTCACTTCCGCGATGATGTTGGAATTCATTGGCTGGAAGCCGGAGGCGGTGGTTCTTCGCAAGGCGGTGCGAGCCGCGTTGCGCGAGAACTACGTGACGCCTGACCTCGGCGGTGACAAAGGAACCGTCGAGGTCGGCGACTGGCTCGGAGTCAAATCGGTCGAAGCCCTCTCCCAAAAGCAATGAATCTTTGTGCGGTCCTTTGGAGTCCGGCAACTTCGGGACCGGCTTTGAAGCATGGTTCCTGGTGCTGTTCCAGACGACAATCTAAAGTATTACTTTAACTAAGGGAGCCCGCAGTCTTCAACGTCGCTCGGCCAAAGAGGTCAGCAGCATGCCCAGAAGAAATCCTCCGATGTGGGCCCACACGGCGACTCCTCCCGTGACTTTCGCTCCAATGGAACTGATCCCAGCAAGAAATTGCAGGATGTACCACAAGCCCAGAAAGATTACGGCGGGCACCGGCAACGGGAAGATAAAGACCAGGGTAAGAATTCGTGAATTGAAAAGCACATGCAGCAGGCCCGCGCCAATCCCGCATACCATGTAAAAGAAGAAATAAGTGAAGTGGCCAAAGAAGTCCTCGACGTTATCGCCGAAGATCCAGAGGAAGAGCATGTTTCCGGCGATGTGCAGGAAACCGGAATGAAGAAACATACTCGTGACCAGCGGCAGGAAAGAGACGTCAAAGGCGGCGCGTCCCGCGAGAAAAGCTGGGAAACGGGCTGGGACCGTGGAGTAAGCCAGAAGCAGGGCGTCAAACGCCCGGCGCGGGAGGGTGGCTTCGAGACCTACCTCGTAAAGAAAGACAGCGATGTTGGCAAGGATCAGCGTGATATTCACGAAGGGATAGGTGCGCGAAGGATTGAGGTCTTTGAGTGGGATGAACATGAAGTGAGCTCGCAGCAGAGTAGCGAAACATGCGACAAATGGAAAGGGCGGGGGGCGCGATTTGTTGCGTCCGATAATGTTGTGACGGAAAAAGCCCTGGTTAACAGAATAATTTCCCGGACATAATCGCTTCAATCTGCTGTCTTTATCGGGCCGGGCAGGGAAGCAGTTGGGAATTTCCCCGTGCGCTTTTTTTGATTCCGCACGGCCTCGAAGCGCGGTTTTCTCCCGAAATTCTCCACGGAAACATTGCGCCTTGAGTGCGCGTGTGGTAATTACAATAGTTCTGCGTGTGCGCGCGTTTCGGACGGAGAGTTCCAGATGGTCCGGCGCAGCGTCGGCGCGCCGACTGCTCATGCCTGCGCGGGAGACGGAAGCCATCATTCTGAAGACATTTCCCCTGGGCGAAGCGGATCGCCTGGTAAGTTTTCTTGGGCGTTCGACGGGGCGGGTTCGCGGCGTGGCTGCAGGCGCTCGGCGCCTGAAAAATCGCTACGGTTCAACGCTCGAGGTTCTGTCTCACGTGCAGATCTGGTACGTCGAGAACGAAACTCGGGAGCTGGTGCGTATCCAGCAGGCCGATTTGCTCGAATCTTTTCACAAGGCGCAGAGCGATTACGGTCTCAGTACGGGACTCGCGGTAATCAGCGAGATATGCGAACTGATCCTGCCGGAACATGAAGTGTCCGAGCCGATGTTCCGGCTGATCCTGCTGGCGGCGCGGGAAGTCGAGCGCACGGGCGAGTGGAGCCTGCCGCTCAGCTATTTCGCCTTCTGGACGGTAAGGCTCGGCGGCTGGCTGCCGCGCTTCGACCGCTGCGTCGCGTGCGACTCGCCGTTCGGATCGAACGCCGCGTATTACGATGCACATCAGCCGGGCCTCTTTTGCGAGAAGTGCCGGCATCCGGGAATGAAGCCACTGCATCCCGAGGCGAGAATCCTTGCCGAGCGATTCGCCGGCGAACGGCTGGATCGCATCGAATACGAGAAGCCCATGCAAACGAGCGCGAGGGAATTACGCGAAGCGGCGCTGGCGTGGATTGAGCATCACCTCGAGCGGCGGCTCAAGACGCGCGAGCTTTTGGAGACCACTTGAAAACTAAAGTAAAACTTGAGAAAAAATCGAAGGGCCTTAATTTTCAGGATTTGATTTTGCAACTCTCGCAGTTTTGGGCAAAACAAGGGTGCGTGCTGCAACAGCCCTACGACGTGGAAGTAGGGGCGGGCACGATGCATCCGGAAACTTTCCTGCGCGTTCTGGGCCCGCACGCTTATCGCGTCGGATACGTACAACCCAGCCGTCGGCCCGCCGACGGTCGCTATGGCGAGAATCCCAACCGGCTATACAAGCATTCCCAATTTCAAGTGATCCTGAAACCATCACCCGTCGATGTGCAAGACATTTACCTGAAGAGCCTTGGGGCCATCGGCATCAAGCTTGAAGAGCATGACATTCGGTTTGAGGAAGACAACTGGGAATCCCCGACTCTGGGCGCGTGGGGGATCGGCTGGCAAGTTCTCCTCGATGGTCTTGAGATCACCCAGTTCACTTACTTTCAGCAGAGCGGCGGCATTGATCTAGACCCCATTTCGGTGGAACTGACGTACGGCCTCGAGCGCATTTGCGCCTTTCTACAAGGGGTCGAGAGCGTCTACGAGCTTCGATGGTCCGCGGGCAAGACCTATGGCGACATTCGCCTGATGGAGGAGCAGCAGTTCTCCGAATACAGTTTTGATCGGAGCGACGCGCCTTCGATTCGCGCCGAATTTGAATTGCACGAGAAGCAGGCCAAGGAACTTCTCGATGGTTTCAAGAGCCTGGAAGGGAAGGAGCGCGTTCGTTACCCGCTGCTTGCGGCCTACGACCAATGCCTTAAGTGCTCGCATCTCTTCAATTTGATGGACGCGCGCGGAGTCATCTCAACCACTGAGCGTGCCGCACTCATGGCGCGCGTTCGCACCCTAGCATGCCGTACAGCGGCAGGCTACTTGTCACAAATCAGTGCTCCCGCACCCTCAAGCGAGGTGCGGGCGTGAAGGCAGACCCGAAAGCTCCATCCAAGGAGAAGCGCGTCGAGGTGTTATTCGAAATAGGCTGCGAAGAGATTCCTGCGGGGATGCTTCGGAAGGCCGAAGAAGAGCTGCGAACCAACATCGAGAAACTCCTCACCGCCGAGAATCTCTTTGAAGGTGTCTCGGTGGAGACCTTTAGCGCGCCGCGGCGACTGGTCGCCTGGGCCAGTGGACTTCTGGCCAAGCAAGCCGACGTCGAGATCGAAGTTACCGGCCCGCCGAAGTCAGTGGCTTACGATTCCGTCGGCGCGCCGACACGCGCGGCACTAAGCTTCGCGGAGAAGCAGCGCGTCCATGTCAGCGACCTGTACCTAGTTCAGACTCCCAAGGGAGACTACCTTGCCGCCAAGCAGACCAAGCTTGGCCGAACCGCTGAGCAAGTCCTGACCGCGATCCTGCCCCGTGCAGTGCACGACCTGACCTGGCCGCGGTCCATGACATGGACCGGTCTTGAAGGCGCGCGCTTTATTCGTCCCATCCGCTGGGTGGTGGCGGTGCTCGATGGCAAGCCACTGAAACTCACCGTCGCCGGGATTGCCGCCGGCCGCGCCACGCGCGGTCACCGTTTTCTCGGATCGGGCGCCATTCCAGTGAGCAGCTTCGCGGACTATGAGAAGCGCCTCCAGAAAAACGGAGTCATTGTCCGCCCCGCTCACCGCGAGGAGAAAATCGCGAAAGAGCTTGAGGCGCATGCCAAGCGGGGGAGCTACCGCATCCATGAAGATGCGTCGCTGCGGAAGCTCGTGGCGTACCTCAACGAATATCCGACCGTCATCCAGGGGAATTTCGATCCGGCCTTTCTGAGCCTTCCGGACGAGATCCTGGTCACGGTCATGCGCGACCACCAAAAGTATTTCGCGGTGGAAAAGAAAAACGGGGAACTGGCTCCGCACTTCCTGGCAGTCATCAATTTGGATAAGGACGGTAAGGGTGTGATCCGTGCCGGCCACGAACGCGTACTTCGCGCCCGGTTCGCGGACGCGCAATTCTTCTGGCGGTCCGATCAGAAATGTCGGCTCGCCGACTACCTACCGAAGCTCGAACGCGTCACCTATGAGTCGCGACTGGGCAGCTATCGAGACAAAGTCGAGCGCATCCGCGCCATCGCCCGCTGGCTCACCGAACAATGGTTCAATCTCGGCATGCTCCAGGCACACGTCGCCGAAGCCGACCGCGCCGCCGAACTCGCCAAGTGTGATCTCGCCACTGAAATGGTGCGCGAGTTCACCGAGTTGCAGGGCATCGTGGGCGGTCTGTACGCACGGGCCCAGGGCGAGTCTGACGAGATCGCCGACGCCGTCTACGACCACTACCGCCCTGTCGGGCTTGACGATCCTATTCCGCGCAATCTAACCGGCTGTGCGGTGGCTCTAGCGGACAAACTTGATTCTGTCGTGGGTTGCTTTGCGGTGGGCGTGATTCCTACCGGATCGAGCGACCCGTATGCCTTACGACGTGCCGCCTTGGGGATCGTTAAGATCATTCTCGAAAAGAAGCTGCCCGTTTCGCTCTCTCTGGCTGTCGGCGCTGCTGCAAAGGCCCTGCTTACACACAAGCCAAAGCGCGGAGTTACGCCGGACCAGGAGACCCAGATCTTCGACTTCATTCTCGACCGCGCCAAGTTCGTCTTCCGTGAAAGGGAAGGCTTTGGTTACGACGAAGTCAGTGCCGTATTTCGCGCGGGCGCCGATGATTTGGTGGACGCACAAAAACGATTGGTGGCGCTGAAGGCCATCCGCAAGTCCAAAAACTTCGAACCGCTCGCGGTGTCCTTTAAACGGATTCGCAAGATATTAGAAAAGGCCAATGTTGCTGCGGCCGATGCCCGTCAAGTGAATCCGGAGCTGTTTGAGAACGCCGCTGAACGCGAATTGCACTCCGCTGTTCGCGGGGCAGCCACGAAAGTACAGAGCTTGAAGCGCGCGGGAAAATACCAAGAGGCGTTGGACACGATCGCCGGTCTCCGGAAAGTCGTCGATCAGTTCTTCGATGGCGTCATGGTGATGGCGGAGAATGAAACCGTACGCAGCAATCGCTTGGCACTGCTTGCG
>WNFP01009559.1_pt1 | contig 17070 bp, 16 predicted proteins | sample 5400201 | NCBI WGS metagenome assembly WNFP01 (sample SAMN13153355, study PRJNA577476) | soil metagenome | isolation source: 115 cm saprolite under Madrone tree | place: USA:California | collected 2016-06-14 | reverse complement strand
TCGATCACTGGAGTTGGCGACAAAGCGATGTCGCGGCGATTGCACGAAACTTTAGCGAAGGAGGTTTTCGTTTTGCTTATCCGCAGATCGATTGGGCTGGCGATGCGACCGGCTACGTCGGAACGGAATTTCCGATTTTGCCGTTTGTTGCAGCGATTTGTTACAAATTTGCTGGTATTTACGAATGGATCGGCCATAGCCAGGCCACAATTTTTTTCGCTCTTTCGCTGCCAATTTTCTTTTTGCTGGTCAGGGAGATGTTCGGCAGTACAGCGGCGTTCTGGGCGACGTTTTTCTACAGTTTCGCGCCGTTGAACATTTTTGCCGGGCGTTCATTCATGCCGGACGTCCCGTCGCTTAGCCTCGCAATCATCGGCCTATATTTTTTCCTGTGTTGGATCCGCGATCATGAGTCAGTGCCGTTCTTTCTGGCTGCGATTGCGATCTCCTTGTCAATCTTAATCAAGATTACGAGCATCGTCATCGCCGCGCCGCTAGCGTATTTGGCTGTAGCGGCGGTTTATGACCGCCGACGAAACAAGGAGCGGCGGTTTCCAAAACCGCCGGGGCGATCTGGAGATCGCCCTTCCTTGAATTGCGGTGCTGAGAAAGCGCCGCTACAGCTGCTGACGTTTGCTGCAATTGCGCTTTTACCTTCGCTGGCGTGGTACTGGCATGCGTATCAAATCGCGAAGAGATTCTATCCGCATCATTTATTCGGTGCTGGCGGGGTCCGGATCGAAAGTTTGGAGTGGTATTGGGACATCGCGCGACAGACTGCGACATTGAGTCTGACACCGGTTCTGGTGATCATGGCGCTCATTGGTTTGTTCGTAGGGCCGCGCTCGAAGTATTCAGCTCTTTTCCACTGGTGGCTGGCCGGAATGATTCTCTTTATAATCGTCGTTGGCTATGGAAATCGCCATCCATGGTACCAACTTCCTTTGGTGCCGATCGCGGCTGCATTTGCCGGCGCCGCCTGCGCCTTTCTCGGATCGAAAATTTCTTCGCGTGTTGCAGCGGTCACATTGTTAATCCTGCTTGCCAGCTCATTTGCAATTCTTTCGTACGTGTACGTGCGACCGCTTTACGAATCGTCCGCGGCTCAACTTCGAGATGCTGGTCTGGAACTGCGCAAAATTACCGCACCCGATGCGTTAATCGTTGCCGCGGATACTGGCGACCCAACGATATTTTATTATGCGCACCGCAAAGGCTGGCATTTCCTGGAAAAAGACGGCATTTACGCCGGTAACCCGAGCGATGGCCAGGAGGCGACTGCTAATCTTGACGAGCTGCGCCGACGCGGCGCCACACATGTTGTTTTCACCACGAACACATTCTGGTGGTTGGATTACTATCCTGAATTCGCACAGCATCTCGCCGAAAACGCAGCGCTGATGGAGGCCACTCCGGAATTCAAAATCTACAAACTGACCACTACGGCAAGGTGAAATATCCAGCCTTTCCGGTTTCTCTGCTGTGTCATGTCGAGCGAAGTCGAGACATCTCTGATTTTTAGAATATGACAGTAAGAGAGATTCCTCAGCTTCGCTCAGAATGACAAAGTTCGACGCTCCGAAACCGCGTCGTCAGCTTGGATTGTTCGACGCCACGATGATCGTCATGGGCGGTATCATCGGCGCGGGTATTTTCGCGAATCCTTCGGAAGTCGCGCACCGCGTTCACACGCCGTTCTTGATTCTCGGTGTGTGGGTGCTTGGCGGATTCATCGCGATGTGCGGCGCGTTTATCTGGGCTGAGCTGGCTACGCGGCTGCCCGCCGCGGCGGGTGGCCAGTACGTTTACTTGCGCGAGGCGTATCACCCTGCGGTCGCGTTTATGTACGGATGGGGACTGCTTCTCATTACGCAGACTGGCGGCATGGCTGCAGTGGCAGTGATTTTTGCGTCTTACTTTCGCGCACTCACTGGAGTGAATTGGAATGACAGCGTGGTCGCCGCAATCGCCCTGCTTGCGTTGACCGGCATCAACTGTTTTGGAGCACGTGCCGGCAGCAATGTGCAGAGCGTACTCATGTTGTTAAAAATTGGCGCAATCGCGGCGCTCGTAATAATTGGACTTGCGGTCGGCCACAGCTCGCCGGAATCGGAAGTATTGCTTGGACAGCCGGTTTCATTTGGCCTTTTGAAAAGTATCGGCGCGGCGATGGTTCCCGTTGCTTTTGCTTACGGCGGTTGGCAGACCGCCACTTTTGTTGAATCTCGCGTGTTTGCGTGTGCTTGGCCCAGCCGGCCTTGATTCGACAACAACTCCCGCTTCTGATGTGATGCGGATTGCGCTAGGCGAGCAGGGCGCGCGCTGGATCGCCCTTGCGATCACAATTTCCGCTCTCGGGTTCCTCAGCCAAAGCATGCTCACGGCTCCGCGAGTGTACTACGCGATGGCGCGGGACGGGCTTTTCTTTGCAAGTGTAGGCAAAGTGTTCGGAAAATCGGGCGCGCCGGTAATTGCGATTGTCCTGCAAGGCGTGGCAGCAATAATCATCGCCTGTTCGGGAACGTATGGCGAGATCTTGAACTTTGAAGTGACCGTCGATTTCATTCAGATATGGCTGTTTACTCCACTCCGGGGCATCCTTTCACTACGTTCCTTTTTGTCGTGTCGTGCGCGGGCATCGTCATAAGCGCTGTCATCGCTTCGCCCACCAATAGCGCAATTGCGCTGTGCATCATGCTGACTGCGCTCCCCGTTTATTATTTTTGGACCAAATTCAGACGCGCGCATTCATGAGACATAAGCATTCCGACTACATGCATTGGTCGAAGACGCAAAGCCGCGCGCGCTTTAACCTCGCAACCAGCGGCGTCGCGCCATTTCCTCTTCGCGAGCTGCCAGTCAAGCTGGAGGAGCTCGAAATTAACGGCGACAACAGCTATGGCTACGCTCCGTTGCAGCGAGCCATCGCTGCGCATCACGGAGTCGATCCCGAATGCGTCGTAGAATCCGCGGGCACATCCATGGCAAATCATCTCGCCATGGCAGCGATCATCGAGCCGGGCGACGAAGTCTTAATCGAGCATCCAGCTTATGGACCAATCGTTGATGTCGCCAATTACCTGCAAGCGAATGTGCGGCGTTTCACCCGTGCGGAGGAAAACGGCTGGGCGGTCGATCCGAAGGAAGTTCTTCGTTGCGTCACGCCGAGGACGCGGCTCATCGTGATCACAAATCTCCATAATCCAACGAGCGCGCTTACTCCGGAATCGGTGCTGCGCGAAATTGGCGATATCGCACGCAGCATCGGTGCGCTCGTGCTTGTCGATGAAGTCTATCTGGATGCGGTTTACGAGGGCACGCCGCGTACGTCATTCCATCTCGCGCCGGAGTTCGTAGTTACTAGCAGCTTGACGAAAGTTTACGGTGTCAGCGGTCTCCGATGTGGCTGGATCCTCGTGCAGCCGGATCTCGCATGGAAGATGAAGCGCCTGAATGATCTTTACAGCGCCACGGCGGTTTATCCTGCCGAGCTGCTAAGCGTGGCGGCGTTCCAACATCTCGATGTGCTTCGTGAAAGAGCGCGCCGGATCGTGGACGCAGATCGCAAATTGCTTCGCGATTTTCTCAAACAAGAACCAGCCGTTTCCGCGGTCGAGACGAAGTGGGGCACGACCGCGTTCCTGCAATTGTCCCGCAGTCGCGGGAGTAACGCGGACGCTTTTCTCGAGCGCCTGCGATCGGAGTTCGACACCTCAGCAGTTCCTGGCCGCTTTTTCGAAATGCCCGATCACTTTCGCATTGGCATGGGCGTGAATACGGAAATGTTTGCCGAAGGCTTACATCGCATCGGGCGTGCGCTTGCAAGTGCCGATGCACGCAAGCAAGAATGAAAATGCCTGCTGATTTCAAAATTCGTCCGGCGGGCGTGGAAGACGTGCCGATCATCTTGGAACTGATTCGCGATTTGGCTACGTACGAGCGCGCGCCGGACGAAGTCACGGCAACCGAAGAACAGCTTGTCGATGTTTTGTTTGGGGAACGGCCGGCGGCGGAAGTGCTCCTTGCTTTTGAGGAAAAATCGCCAGTCGGGTTCGCAGTTTTCTTTCATAATTTTTCCACCTGGCTGGGGCGACCCGGCCTGTATCTTGAAGATTTGTTCGTGAAGCCGGAAAAGCGCGGCAAAGGTTATGGTCGCGCATTGCTTGTCGAGCTTGCGAAGATCGCGTGTGATCGCGGCTGCGGCCGAATGGAATGGGCCGTGCTCGATTGGAACGAACCGGCCATCAAGTTTTATCGCGCCCTCGGCGCCAAACCGATGGATGAATGGACCGTATTCCGATTAACGCGTGACGGAATCGCTAAACTGGCGAACTCAGAGGGAGTGCAGTCGGAATAAGAGTCAGAACGAGACTAGGAGTAGGAATAGGAGCAAGAGCACGATTAAGAGGAAGAGGAAGAATTAGGTGGCGAAGGAAACAACAAAGATCGAGGACTACGCGTTTCTCAGCGATACGCAGACCGGCGCGCTGGTGAGTCGCGACGGATGCGTCGATTGGCTTTGCTTTCCCCGGTTTGATTCACCGGCGTGCTTCGCCTCGCTGCTGGGCGGTACGGAAAACGGACACTGGCGCTTTTTTCCGGAAGAGAAGGTTGAAGGTACGCGTCGCCGCTATCGCGGGGAAACGCTAATTCTCGAAACGGAAATTGAAACCAATGGCGGCGCCGTTCGCCTGATCGATTTTATGCCGCCGCGAGGCGAGAATGCGGAGGCGTAAGCGTTTTGACGGACTCGAAGCAATTGCCGGGCCCGATGGGTTGATCTTACGAACGCCGGTTGAAACGTGCGGGAAAGATTTGACCACCGTTGCCGAGTTCACTGTAGCAAAAGGTGACCGCATCCCGTTTGTGCTTACGTGGTTCGCTTCTCACACAGATCCGCCGAGAAAGATACATGCTGAACACGCTTTGCGGGACACGGAGAAATTTTGGGGAGATTGGGCGAAACAATTTCAAACGAAGGGAAAGTGGCGCGATGCTGTGGTGCGCTCACTTATCACGCTTAAAGGATTAACCTATGCGCCAACGGGCGGTTTGGTTGCGGCGCTTACCACTTCGTTGCCAGAGCAAATAGGAGGCGTACGTAACTGGGATTATCGGTACTGTTGGTTGCGCGATGCGGCGCTCATTTTGCTGGTGTTACTGGGCGCGGGCTATCGCGACGAAGCCACATCCTGGCGCCAATGGCTGCTGCGCGCCATCGCGGGGAGCCCGGCACAAATGCAAATGATCTACGGCGTGCGTGGCGAACGCCGTCTCGATGAGTATGAGATTCCATGGCTGTCAGGTTATGAAAACTCCACGCCGGTGCGCATTGGTAACGCAGCTTCAAACCAGTTTCAGCTCGATGTTTATGGCGAGGTGCTGGCTGCGATATGGCAGGCTGATCGTGCCGGAATCAAAATGACCGAACCCGATTGGGCGCTGATGGTCCAGCTCATAAAATTCCTGGAGTCACACTGGCAGGAACCGGACGAAGGAATTTGGGAAGTTCGTGGCGGCCGCCAGCATTTTACGCACTCTAAAATGATGGCATGGGTGGCGTTCGACCGCGCGATCAAGCTGGTTGAGGAATGCGACTGCGCGGCAAACGAGCACTTTGGTCGCTGGAAAAAAATTCGGGATCAAATTCACGCAGAAGTTTGCGACCGCGGCTACAACACGGAGAAGAAGGCATTCACGCAGGTTTATGGGTCTGATGCTCTGGACGCAAGTCTCCTTATAATGCCACTCACCGGGTTTCTCCCAGCGACTGACGAGCGCGTCCGCGGCACGATCGAGGCAATTGAACGCGAACTAATGCAAGATGGCCTGGTGCTACGCTATCTACCGCAGGAGACCGGAGTCGATGGATTGCCAGGCACTGAAGGAGTATTTCTTCCCTGCTCGTTTTGGCTGGCTGATTGTTGGCATCTCCTCGGCAGGAAAAAAGATGCGCGACAATTGTTCGAGCGTCTGCTCGACCTGCGCAACGATCTCGGACTTCTCTCAGAAGAGTACGACCCGCGCCACAAGCGTCAGTTGGGAAATTTTCCTCAAGCTTTCTCTCACGTCGCACTGGTGAGTTGCGCGCGAATTTTGAGCGATGAGGAGACGCTGGCCCGTCGAGGATAATTAGACCCGCGCCTCGCTCGAAGAAACGAGCCGCCGAATCAAATCATCGAGGGTAACGATCCCGCGAAATCTTTTCTTTTGATCCAGGACAGCGGCAAGGCCAAGCCGGGCAGCGCGTAATTGCTGCACAATCCGGTAGGCGGGCTCCTGCTCGGTAGTGATTACAATGCGCCGGACATAGTTCCCCAGCGGCCGGTTTCCGTCTTCGTCGAGCAGGATGTCGAGGATGTTGACCAGTCCCGTAGGTTGGCCTTCCGGCGGAACTACCGGCAGACGATCAAGATCGGAAGCAGCGGAGAGCTCCAGCGCTTCCTGGGTTGACGCGCCTGGCTGCAACGCGACGGCTTTCGCTAAGGGCAGCATCACGTCGCAAACTTTGACGCCGCGAAAATCAACCACGCTATGGATCATCGCGCGCTCGGTCGCGGTCAGCGAGCCCTCGCGCTCGCTTTCCGCGGTGATCTGCTTTAGCTCTTCGCGCGCGGCAAAAAGCCGGGCGTGTTTCGCGGCACGAGCCGGCAGGACCAGCTTGCCAAGCCGCGCACCGAATTCGAGCAACGGTGAAAACAACATCGACGCGAGCTCCAGCACACCAGCAAGCTGGGCTAATGCGCGAAAGGGAAATCGTCGGAACAGCGATTTGGGCAAGACCAGCAGCAGGAATAGATAAACCGGAAGCGCGATTGCGATGGAGAAGAAATAGCCGGCGTAGCCATACGACAGAACCAGCTGACGCGTCAGCAGGAGCAGACCAAGTATGTCGGCTGCATTCGTGCAGAGCAAAACGGTCGCCAGCAAACGTTCCGGGTGTTTGAGCAGACGATCCAGCCGTCGGGCCGCTGGTAGGCCGAGCTTCAAATTTTGCCGAAACCGCACTGGATCGATCGAGAGTAGCCCGCTCTCAATTCCGTTGAAGAAAAACGAAACAATCCAGCAACAGAAAATAATGAATCCCACGATCATGCCGCAGCCTCGAACGCTGTTGTTTTCTCCAGCAGAACTTCCTCGATCCGTTTGCGCCCGGAGCGACGCACAGTAATAGCAAGACGCGGAATCTGGAGTTTTGTGCCGGAGGGCGGCAAATAACCCAGGCGGGTAAAAACAAGTCCGCCGATCGTGTCGATCCCTTCCGCGTCAATTCGGAAACCAAGATGTTCGCTTAAATCGTCCAGACGCGCGTTGCCGCTGACGAGAAATTTACCGTTCCCGAGCGGCTCGATATAAAGAGCCACATCGTCTCCAGGCACTGCGTCGCTAAGGATTTCTTCGACGATGTCCTCCATGGTGATAATCCCTTCGGTACCGCCAAATTCGTCGACCACTACTGCCATACCCTGGGGGTGAGTCACGAAAAGCTTGAGCAACTCGAGCGCATGCATCGTCTCGGGAACAAACGAGGGAGCGATAAGTTTTTCGGTGTAATGTTCCGATGCATCAAGCAGGAACAGTTTCACATCGATGAGCCCAAGAATTTGATCAGGCGTATCCGCATAAACCGGGACGCGTCGATGACGTTTCTCCTTGAGCCGCACGATCGCGTCTTCGTTCGTCAAATCATCTGGCAGCATGAAACTATCAACGCGCGGGGTCATGCAGTCCTTTGCCGTCTTGTCACCGAGCTTGATGATTTCCTGAATCATTTCCGCTTCGCCTTCATACAAAGCGCCCTCTTCTTCGCCCATCTCAACCAGGGTCCCCAGTTCCTCGTCGCTCAAGCGCGCACGAGTGCGCAGATGCGCAGGCGTGAGAAGATCGACAACATAAGCGCTGACCGTCTCGAGTCCGCGGCCCATACGATCGAGAAGCGGCATCGCTATCTGCAACATCAGGGCGCTGATCGCTGAGAGTCTGTAGGGTGCCGAAAGCGCCAGGAGCTTTGGAACCAAATCACACAGCAGCACTACGACGGCAAAGATCAGAATCCCAGCCAGCCACTGCGGAATGCGCCCGGCCAGCGGGCCCTCCCACAAGAAAAAAAGACACAACACGACCAGCACGACGTTCACGAGTCCGTCTCCCAGCAGCAGAACGTTCAGAACCCTCCGCGGATTTTCACGGAAAAGTTGTATGAATTTCGTGAGCCCGGCATGATTCGCTTCCAGACGGCGCAACTGATGCGGCTTGAGCGAGAAGAGCGCCGTCTCCACTCCGGAAAACAGCGCGGAGCAGAAAATCAAGATTGCGATTGCGGCAAGCAAAACGGTCAGGGTGAGGACTGTCATCTTCGATGGTGGCGCAGCCACGCTAGTTGCCAGGAATCGCCAGCCTGAGGCGGGCGATCTTCTACCTTGGGAGAGCTGTTGAGTGCTGGTTTGCTCATTCTCTGAGCTGCGAGCAAATTAAGCGCTCCATGAACAAAGGCGAGAGGATTTCGCAGTTTGTGACCGAGCTGACCGGTGACGATGTTGATCCGCACCAGACAGACGTCGCAAACCACCCCTTTTATCGCGCGTTTTTCCGTTGCTGGAACGAACAACGTTATTACGAGGCGCATGACGTTCTCGAGCAGCTTTGGCTCAAGACCAAATCGCGCGATGCGGACTATTTCAAAGGGTTAATCCAGGCGGCCGGCGCTTTCGTTCATCTTCAGAAGCGATTCGAACACCCGTCGCACGCGAAGCATAGCAGGCGTTTGCCTCCCGCGGTTCGCCTCTTCCGGCTCGCTGAGAGGAACCTGTCGAGGTTTGGCCCACGCCATCACGGGCTGGATGTCGCCGCGTTTTGCCGGCTCTTGCGCGTCTCCGCAGATCAGATCGTCGCGTCCGATTACAAGGTGAATCCCTGGTCACCGAAAACCGCGCCGAAGCTGGAGTTAGGGTAGCGTTGGGGCGCGCGCGCCGGTCCCGTTTAGCGCCAACGGCGCAGCATCCGTCGTTAGCCTGGGGCAACGCGCCAGGGATGTGATCGCATTACAAATCAGCGCTGAAAGCGCGATCCAATTCCATGAGGTGAATCGCACTTTCAGCGCTGGCCGGTTCTGGGTTACGGATCCTGGGGCGTTGCCCCAGGCTTGACGTGAGGTGGGGCACCTTCAGCGCCAAACAGATACCTGCGGCGTCCCTACCTCGTAAGAATCAGTTTCATTCCTGCAATAAGAAGCACCGTCGCCAGAAAAAGCGAAATCACTCGGACGGCAAGACGCCTGCTGCCCAAATGCGAACCGATGATGCCGCCGATAATCGCAGCCGCTGCAAGAATCAGGCCTAGCGAAGGGATGGAGCGGCTTGGCGGATCTTAGCCCAGCGGCAAAACAGCAGGAGCGGGGTCAGAAATATTCCGCCTCCAGTTCCGGTTAGCCCCGCAAGAAATCCGAGACCTGCTCCGACGCTTATCGCCATCGGCCGTGACGGAGTGAACGTTTGCGGCGGATCGCTCCGGCGAACCACAAGTCGCACGGCAGAAAAAAGCAGCACAATCCCGATGAGGATTCTTAGAATCGAAGCAGACGGCTGCAAATAGCCGCCGACATATGCGGCGGGAATGGAAAGCAACGCAAATGGCCAAAACAACTTCCAGGAAAAATGACCAGCCCGCCAGAATTGGAACGTGCCAATCGATGCAACGAGAATATTAAGAACAAGCGCAGTTGGACGAACGACGGTCGGTGCCAGCCCGAAAAGGGTCATCGTCGCGATGTAACCGGATGCCCCGGCATGACCGACCGACGAATAAAGAAAAGCGATCAGCCCGATTGCGAGAAAAAGAAGAACCAGATGTGTCGTGTCCATGCTTGTCGTGTCGAGCGGAGTCGAGACATCTCTAGTCTTACGGCAATACCGTTCATTGTGTCCGCCAAAAACAGCCAGAGATTCCTCGGCTTCGGTCGGAATGACAAGAGTGTGATATTAGCGCGCCACATCGAATTGACGCTTCAACGCTTCAGCCTTTTAACCATTTAACGTTGCGCAGCATGACAAGCCACTTCCGCTTTGGATTTCTGGCGTTAACATGGTTGATGGCAGCAAGTCATAGCGATGCGGATCCGACACCGAAGGATCCCCGGCACTCGGAAAGCGCCGCTACAGAAAAACGCGAGCACAGAAACCGACTCTCGCACGAGAAGTCGCCATACCTTCTCCAGCATGCACAGAATCCGGTCGATTGGTATCCGTGGGGCGAAGAAGCGTTTGCCAAGGCGCGTCGGGAAAATAAACCGATTTTTCTCTCGGTTGGTTATTCCACCTGCCACTGGTGCCACGTCATGGCGCACGAATCGTTCGAAAACGAAGAAGTCGCCGCGATCATGAATCGCGAGTTCGTCAACATCAAGGTGGACCGGGAAGAGCGTCCCGATGTTGACCGTGTTTACATGACCTTTGTACAGGCAACGACTGGCGGGGGCGGCTGGCCGATGAGCGTTTGGTTGACGCCCGAACTGAAGCCGTTTGTCGGTGGAACCTATTTTCCGCCGGAGGACCGATATGGCCAGCCCGGTTTCAAGAAAGTCCTGGAGCGAATCGCAACTGCCTGGAAAGAAAATCACGACAAAATTGTTGAGCAGGGCGGAAAGATCGTTGCGGCATTGCGTGAATCGCAAGAAAGACCAGCAAGCGAAAGCAAAATCGACGCAGCAATTCTAGATGCCGCCTACCAACAGATCGATCGGAGTTACGATCCAAAGGAAGGTGGTTTCGGTAATGCGCCGAAATTTCCGCGGCCAGTGACGCTGAATTTTCTCACGCGATTCTACGTGCACGATCCCAAGGGCGAATCCGGAAAACACGCGCTGGAAATGGCTTTGTTGACGCTGCGTAAAATGGCGGCCGGCGGAATGCATGATCACGTGGGCGGCGGCTTTCACCGTTACTCGGTCGATCGTTACTGGCACGTGCCGCACTTCGAGAAAATGCTCTATGACCAGGCACAGCTGACTGTCGCCTATCTTGACGCGTTCCAAATTACGAGGGATCGGCAATATGAAGCAGTCGCGCGCGACATTCTCGACTATGTCGCTCGCGACATGACATCGAAGGAAGGCGGCTTTTTCTCCGCCGAAGATGCCGATAGCCCTGTTGTAGCCGGGATCGGCGATCCCGGCCACAGCAAGACCAAGGAAGGCGTATTCTATATCTGGACGAAAAAAGAAATCGACGCCGTGCTCGGCGATGCCGCTGAGATTTTCGATTTCCATTACGGCGTTCAACCGCACGGCAATGCGCCGGAAGGAAGTGATCCGCACGATGAATTCCGCGGACAAAACATTTTGATCAAACGGCATACCATCGCCGAGACCGCAGAGCGTTTTAAGAAAAGTGAAGAGGAGATTTCGAAATCGCTCGCGCAAAGCCGCGAGAAATTGTTTGCCGTTCGCACTAAACGTCCGCGGCCCCACCTGGATGACAAAATTATCGCCGCCTGGAACGGCTTAATGATTTCTGCCTACGCTCGCGCCGCGCAATTACTCGACGATCCGCGCTATTTGGAAATCGCAACGCGCGCAGCCAAATTTCTGCGCGCAAATCTTTATGAAGAAAAGAACAGATTACTCTATCGCAATTACCGCGGGGCTCGCAGCCATATTGAAGCGTTCGCTGACGATTACGCATTCATTATCCATGCCCTTCTCGATCTTTACGAAGCCTCGTTCGATGTCGAGTGGCTGAAGTTTGCGACGCAGTTGCAGGAGACGCAGGACCGCCTGTTTTTCGACGAGAAAAACGGCGGCTACTTCAGCACGAGCGGCAAAGATGACAGTGTGTTTCTCCGGATGAAAGACGATAACGACGGCGCCGAGCCAGCTGCCAGTTCGGTCGCAGCTCTGAATCTTTTGCGATTATCGCAGTTTCGCGATGATACCGCGGCTGCGGGAGCAGAGCGAGCCAAAAAAACGATCGACGCATTTGCAGCCACGCTGTCGAATTTCCCGAGCGCCATGCCGCAAATGCTGGTTGCGCTCGATTACTCCTTAAGCAAACCCCGACAGATCGTGATCGCTGGGAAGAAGGATGCGCCGGAAACCAAAGCGCTGATTAAGGAAGTGCATCGCCATTTCTTACCAAACACGATCCTCCTTTTGGCCGATGGCAGTGAAGGCCAGAAATTTCTTGGCGACAAAAATGAAGCCATCCGCGCCATGTCGGTCGTGAACGGCAAACCAGCCGCCTACGTATGCGAAAATTTCACCTGCAAAGCACCGGTGACCGACCCGAAAGCACTCGGCGAGTTGTTAAAATTGTAGAGGCGCTCGCCGCGGCGAGCGCCCGCTTTCTATTTACTGCCCGGTTTTACGGCCGGGATTTTTGCAAGGTCGGGCGGGAGATTTTCTGGGGAAAAGTTCTCAACATTCATTTCGACTAAACTGACGAACGGGCAACCAAAGTCCGGTTTCGTTTTGCCACTGCGGTCGACAATCACACCGACTGCCAGGACGACACCGCCGTGGGTGCGGACGATGTCGATTGTTTCCTGCACGCGTCCACCGCGCGTTACGACGTCTTCGACGACGATGAATCTCTCCGTCGGGGAAATTTGGAAACGGCGCAAAGCAAGTTTACCGTCCTCTTTTTCGACAAAGATGTGGCGCTTGCCTAACGAACGCCCGACTTCCTGGCCGACAATGATTCCGCCGAGAGCAGGGGAGATGACTGCGTCGCAATCAAAGTTGCGCAGTTTATCGGCGAGCCATTTGCAAACTTTTGCAGCGATCTCCGTGTGCTGAAGGAGGATCGCGCATTGGAAATACTGGCGGCTGTGCAAGCCGGAGCGCAAAATGAAATGGCCATCCAAAAGCGCGCCGGTCTTGCGGAACAGCGCCAGGAGATCTTCGCTCATGTTCTCTCCTTCTGTAGCGGCACTCTCTGAGTGTCGCACGTTTTATTTGGCGGTCAGAGACCGCCGCTACAGTTAAGGCTAGCCCGACGTGTCATACGCGGTTTGTTCGGTCTGCTCGGAAACGGCAATGACTTCAATTTCCACATTCGCGCCTTTGGGTAGCGCAGAGACTTGGACAGTCGAACGAGCAGGAGGATTCTGCTTGAAGTACGAGCCGTAAATCTCGTTTACCGTCTGGAAATCGCCAAGATCAGTCAGAAAAATCGTGGTCTTAACCACGTTATCAAAAGTGAGCCCCTCGGCTTGTAAAACGGCGGCGATGTTGTCCAACACTCGCCGGGTCTGCGCGGCGATATCACCGGACACGATTTGGCCGGTTTTGGCATCGAGCGGAATCTGACCACTGCAAAACAGGAAGTTTCCGGTGCGCACCGCTTGCGAATAGGGGCCGATCGCCGCCGGCGCTTCGTTCGTGGAAATGATCTTCTTCATGCGGCCGATTCTAACTGCAAATTTTTCAATCGCGAGAGTGTTTCGAGTCCGCTACGCGGCCTTGCCCTGCAGCGGGATTGCCGCATGGTGAGAACCCCCGAGGAACGACGCGTCGTCGACGTCGGTCGGAATTGCCAAAAGTTAACAGGAATGTTTCTTTTGCTGGTCTTCAGACGATTGGAAAATGGGCGGTATGAAAGCTAACCACACCGACCAGGACAGACTTGGGTTGGTCAGGGTCATATCAGACAAGCTTTTGGGGGACGCAAACAGCCGGATGCTCCCCGCTCGTGCCCAGGATGTTTACGAGATCCGTCCCCGCGAGAACCGGGACGGCTTTGATCTAATCAGCGAGCGGCTCCAACGCGGCCCAATCTGGTATGCAGGACCCGACGCAGTCCGCAACGCGGTCGCGTATGCGAAGTATCGCTCGTGCACGCGCTCGCGCAGGGCAATCATCCGCGTATTTGACGAATCCGGCACTACAATCGAGACGCACGAATCAGCGGGCGATTTCAAAGAGTGCTGAGAGTCGCGGCGTCCGTATATCATCTCGCAGTCTTAGACGCTTTCCGCTCGCGGGCGCCATTGTGAAATGTTTCAACCGAGAGAGCGTTTCCAGTCAGCTACACGGCTTGCCCTGCAACGGGATTGCTGCATAGTGGCAACCCCAAGCTACGTCGCAATCGACGTCGGTCGCGGCTGGGTAGCTCAGTTGGCAGAGCAGTGGACTGAAAATCCACGTGTCGGCGGTTCGATTCCGCCCCCAGCCATTTTTTTATGACTGCGTGTCGTCTATGGTGTGAGCCAGTCCATGAAGTACGATTGGAAAGAGGCGGGCGAGGAATGGTCTCTACCTTGGGGCAGTTCCGCCGCGCAATGGAAGGGCACAATTTTTCCGCGCATTCGCGATTTCCTGCCAACGGCCACGATTTTGGAAATTGCGCCCGGCTTCGGACGATGGACGCACTATCTGAAAGATTACTGCGAAAACCTGTGGATTGTTGATCGCTCGAGTGAATGCATCGAAGCGTGTCGCCAGCGTTTCGCAGCTGATTCGCGCGTGCGTTGTTACCTCAATGATGGTCGCTCACTCGCGATGGTCCCCGATGCTTCAGTCGATTTTGTTTTTAGTTTCGATTCCTTCGTGCATACGAACCGGGACGTAGTGGACGCGTACCTTCGCGAACTCGGAATCAAATTGAAAATCGGAGGCAAAGGTTTCATTCATCATTCCAATTTCGGCGAATACGTTGATACGCCACGCGAACGGCTCCCGGAGGTATTAGCCAAGCCGTTGATCAAGGCAAAGATCCTCGATTGGGCGCATCATCGAAACCCAGGCATGAGCGCTGATTTGTTCCGTGCTTTGTGCGGGCAGCACGGCCTGCATTGCATCAGTCAGGAGCTCGTTAATTGGCGCGGCAGGCGCTTGATTGATTGCTTGTCGCTGTTCGTGCGAAGCGATTCAGCCCAGCAGAACCCTACTAAGATAATCCGAAATCCGAGTTTCATGCGCGAGGCCGCGCAAATTCGCCGGCAATAGCGAAACCGAAACTAACGGAGTCCCAAATTGCAACGTGTCTCAATTGGTTGAGTGAATACGAGACTTTGTCATAAACTTCATTGCGTAAACGATTTGGTTGATTCAACATCGCCGAATGCCCGAAGTCCAAGCACCGCCGCCGTTACCAAAATCTCAGCCGTCGTTTGGGCGGCGTAACAGTACCATAATCAAATTGCTCGGAGTCGGCGCGCTCGTCTTGGTGTTGCTGATTCCTCTGACAATGATTACCGGCGTGTTAAGGGAGCGATTGCAGCGGCGCAACGAGGCGGTGGCCGATATCACCTCCTCATGGGGCAGGGAACAGAACGTGATCGGGCCGGTGCTTGGGATTCCATATCAATACAAATTCAAAGCTGTAAAAGAAGTTCCAGCAGCTGATGGAAAGATGGAGCGGCGGGAAGTGGAGGAGACTGCCACAGGGAACGCGTATTTTTTGCCAGAAACGCTGAATGTTTCTGCCGATGTGCAAACACAGAAGTTGCACCGCGGGATTTACGACGCCGTAGTCTATCGTGCGCAGACGATTCTTTCCGGCAAGTTTGTGCCGCCCGATTTTGGCCCGCTTAAGATCGATCTAAAAGATGTGCAATGGAAGGACGCGTTTGTGACTATCGCGATCAACGATTTGCGCGGCACCCGGGAGGCAATTGTGCTTGATTGGGGCGGCGCCAAACATCCAATGCTGCCGGGCTCGCAGCTTCCGGGTTACACGACAGGCGCAACGGCATCGCTCGGCGGCGACCAGCCGATTGCAGCCGACATTCAGTTTTCGATTCCGCTAGATTTCAACGGCAGCGAGGGGATTTTCTTCGCGCCATTCGGCGTGCAAAACGAAGCAACGGTGAAATCAAACTCGCCGGATGTAGGATTTCGCGGCGCGTTTCTTCCAGCTGAACGATCACTTCGGCCAGATGGATTCGATGCGAAATGGAAGGTTTCGTATTACGGGCGTGATTATCCGCAATCGTGGACAAGCAGAACCGGTAATGAGCGATTCACGACGCAGTCCGTTTCAAATTCACTTTTCGGAGCGCAGTTCCTGTCGATTCTGGATGCGTATCGCTACGTTGAACGTTCGATCAAATACGGCATCCTCTTTCTCGTGCTGGTTTTCACGGCGTTCTTTCTCTTTGAGGTGACGGCGCGTCAGAAAATTCATCCGTTTCAATATCTGATGGTCGGCGCCGCGCTTTGTCTGTTTTATCTGCTGCTGTTATCGATTTCAGAATTTATCGGATTCAGCTGGGCTTACCTGATCGCAGCGGTCGCATCGACGGTGCTGATCACGTGGTATTGCCGGTTTTTCCTGGGCGGCGGTGTGCGCACACTCATGATCTGCGCAGGACTGACGGGGGTTTACACTTTTCTCTATATCACTTTGCGGCAACAGGATTACGCGCTGCTCATGGGCGCAATCGCGCTCTTCATCGTGCTGGCAATCGTAATGTACGTGACGCGCAAGGTGGATTGGTACGCGCGCGATGCGACCTAAGCCATTCGCCAGAGTGCAGAGCCTGCTGGAAAGTTGACGCGATGAGCGCGTGGTCTAACGCGCGCAGATCAGACTTTCCGGCAAGTTTGGTCCAGCCGGATCGATGCACCGTCTGGTAAGGGGTGCCTTTGTCCAGACCTGGATCGCGTTTCGGAGCGAGCCGTATAATGATCACTTACGATCCGCGTATAGGCTTTGAGTGCCGCAGAAGGATTCTCCGCTTTCCATGCGATGCACGATTCGGTTGTTACCGTCGGAATTAATGGCCGAAACACCACATCGGGAGGAAGAGGAAGCTTTTTTACTTGCTCAGGCAAAAGCGCCACGCCCAGATTCGCCTCGATCGACTGGAGAATTGTCTGTTCGATTTGCGCATGGGATTTTGTCGGGGATTTCAGTGTGCTGCCGGCTCGTGTCGACCTTCACGGCACATACTCGAAGAAAAGGTTTATGGCCCGCTATTATCAAGGCGACAGGCTCCGGGCCATTCTGCTTTGCCAGCAAACGCAACGTGAGGTGGATTCTGCTAAGACGGAATTGCGTCAGCGACTTGCCAAATAAGCTTTAGCGGCGCTTTGTTTCCCGCGCAGTAGCTTTGCGGAGGCGGGCGAGCGTC
>WNFP01010876.1_pt1 | contig 17071 bp, 13 predicted proteins | sample 5400201 | NCBI WGS metagenome assembly WNFP01 (sample SAMN13153355, study PRJNA577476) | soil metagenome | isolation source: 115 cm saprolite under Madrone tree | place: USA:California | collected 2016-06-14 | reverse complement strand
CCGCTGGAGTTTCCGTCAATGAAGATTTCGGCGCCGGCGGGATCGCTTTCCACCTGCGCCCAGGCGATGTGAATGTGGGAGCGCTCATTGAGCTTGGTATTGAGCTGGGTTTGGACGTTTTCCTTCACTTGCACGCTGCCGACGTAAGGATCGTACCCTTGCATGCGCAGGACGAGATTGTACTGTCCGGCGGCCAGGGGCAGAGTCACCGGAGTTTGACCCGACTGCTTGGCTCCGTTGATGAAAACGTCGGCGCCTGGCGGATCGCTGGTGATGTACAAACCCTTGGCCAGCGATTCGAGAGAGAGTTTCTGGTCCGCGACGATACCTTGCCGCACTTGCAAGGCGGTCTGCACGGGCTGATAGCCATCCTTCCGTACCTCTAGGCTATAGCGCTCGGGCGCGAGATCGTTGAAGCTGCACGGGGTAAGGCACTGGCTGACCACGCGGCCCGACGGCCCGTGCAGCATGGCCGCGGCGCCGATGACATCGGTCACGACGTGAATGGCGCCGTATCCCGACCGGGGAACTGGATGGCCGCCCGCGCCGCCGGAGCTTGCATTTGCGCCGGCCGTAGCCACCGCAGGTGCGTCGTCATACTCGATGTGGTCAATCAGGTGGACGCTCGCAGGCGCATCGCGCAGAAACTTGAGCAGCGTTCCATGCTCTGCCGGGCGCAGTTTGCCGGAAAGTGTCAGCGTATTGCCAACTCCTTGCACGTTGGCGCGAGAACCCAGCCCTTGCTCAGAGATCGCTTCTTCGATGCGGCCCTTGTACTCCGCCGCTTTCGTGCTAAGGACGAACTCGGGTTTCTTAGCCGGAGGTTTCTCGAGGTGCGCGGATTTGACGTCCAGCACCGGAGGAGTGGACGGCGCGACGGCGTCTTGCGGTTTTGCATCTGGGGTGGTGGCGTTTGGATTGTCTGACGACGATTCGGTACCAGCGTTACTTGAGGCATCGTCCTCCGTACCGGCCGGATCGGTTGCAGTTGGCGGCGAGACCGCCTCGCTGGCGGACGTAGCGCCAGGACGACGCTGCTGGCGAACGTCATCATAGATAGGACGAAGTTTGATGGCGCAGTAGCCAATGACGCCGAGCAGCAGAAGGGCGACGAAAATGGTGCCGAACACGCTTTTCTTGGGTTTGGGCTCTGCAACGGGCGGCAAGGTTCCGGTGCGGCGAAGAACGGGCGTCTGACCTGGATTCGCGGCGCGGTCAGACAAGGAGCGAGCGACTGCGGCAGTATCGCTACTATGCACTCCACGCAGTCCCGCGGGACTCATGGCCGTGGCGGCGTTTACGTCGGGGTTCATGGCCATCGTGGAGTGAGGATTGCCGGGCAATGCGCTCAGCGAGCGGTAGTTGTGGAGGTCTTCGAGCATTTCGCGGCAGGTCTGATAGCGCGTGTCGGGATCTTTTGCCAACGCACGCATCACCACAGCGCTGATTCCCGCGTGAATCGAGGGGTCCACTTGCTTTGGCGGGACGGGTTCCTCGTTCACGATTTTGTAGATTACGGTGGTGATGTTCTGACCGGGGAAGGGTTTTTCGCCGGCGATCATTTCGTACAGCATGACGCCGAGGGAGAAGATGTCGCTGCGGCCATCGACAGCGCGACCTTTGACCTGCTCGGGCGACATATAGCTGGGCGTGCCCATGACGTGCGCGGTTTGTTGCACGGTGCCGAATTGCAGGATTTTCGCGGTGCCGAAGTCGGTGACCTTGACAGTGTCATCGCCGGTGAGCATCAGGTTCGCGGGCTTAATGTCGCGATGCACGACGTTGCGCTCATGGGCAAACTGGAGGGCGCTGCAGGCTTGCTCCATGATGCGCAGAACGCGCGGCAAAGGAAAGGAATGACCGTCGTCGAGGAGCGCTTGCAGGCTGCGGCCTTCGACAAGTTCCATCGTGATGTAGTAGAGGCCGTCTTCTTCTCCGGCGTCGAAAACGACGACAATGTTGGGGTGGGTCAGCAAACCCGCCGCGCGCGCTTCTGTCTGAAAGCGTGCGAGAAGCTCGGGGCGGGTGAGGCCGGTGCCTTCGGCGCTGAGTTTGATGGTTTTGACCGCCACGGTGCGCCCGATGACAGGGTCGGTGGCTTTGTAGACGACACCCATAGCGCCGCGGCCGAGTTCGCCGACAATTTCGTAACGGCCAGCCTTCGCAAGCATCGTCATCGGTATGTCAGACATGAAAGGGGAACGCCTTTTCCTTTAACTCCTGTATCCGCAGTACGGTAGCGGCTCCCCACGGGTGCAGCCTGCGCACACAGATACGCCTAATTTGACAGTACGCAGCAAATTTTCTGTAGGTCAACGTGACCGGGGTACTAGTGTTTCGCACTTGCCACCCGTGGCTGGCTGACCGGGAGGCACGGGAATGGGGCTCGCCTAGCCTGAAGGCCGTCACTAGGTGCGCGGGGTCAGGGTTGCGGCATGGGCTCGCGGGGCGACATGGTGCGCTCGGGAGCAGGGACATTGGTCTCGCGCACCGGGCGATCCACTTCGCCGGGGCGGGCGGGGGCTTCAAGGCCATCGGTCAGCAGGTAGCCCTCAAGGGCGATGCCGTTGGTCCACACGTTTTCGAGCGCGCCAATATATTCCACGTGGAGTTCGTAGAGTTTGCGCTGGGCTTCGAGGACGCGGGGGTACGAGGCGAGCATCTGGCCATATTTTTCGACGCGGAGGGCATAAGCCTTCTTCGCACGTGGCAAGATGGCGTCGCGGTATTCGACGGCCATCAGCCGGGCATTGGCGTACTGATCGACCGCGGAGGCGGCACGGTCCCGTAAAGTGAGGGCGATGCGTCGCTTTTCCTCCTGGGAGCGCTCAATATCGGCGCGAGCGGCGGCAACTTCACCCTGGTTGCGATTGAAAATGGGGAGCTGTACGCCAACTTGCGCGATGCCTTCCCAACCCTTTGCGAAAGGCACGCTGCCGAGGAGTTCGTTGTTATATTCCATTCCGGCGCGAAGCTGAAGATCAGGGACGGCCTCGCGCCTGGCCCGCGCCAGAAGGGCCTGCGCACGAGTCGTGGTCGCTTCGGCGATGCGCACCGCCGGGCTTTGGCCGGCGATGGTTTCGACGGCTTGCTCTTCGTTCAGGTCCGGCCAATTCTTGTCGAGATCGCCGGCGACGGTGACTATGGGCATCTCCGGCCGGCCGATTACGGCGGTCAGAGAGCGCCACTCTTCGCGCAACGTGTTTTCTTGCATATGCGCGGCCATGCGCATGCGTTGCGCTTCAATTTCGGATTCGAGGACTTCCGATTCGTCGGCCTGGCCGGTGTTCTGCAAACGCGTTTGCGTTTCGGCGGCGTCCTGCGCGATTGTTGCCAAGTCGCGCCGAGCGTCTAGCAATTCCTGCGCGGCGAGAACGCGAAGAAAAGCCATTTTAACGGCGCTGGAGACACGCACGCGTTGCTCTTCGGCTTCGATGGCGGCGATATTGGCTTCGTTGGCGAATACGCTTCGGCTCAAGCGCAGCTTACCGCCGGTAACAATGCTTTGCTCCACGAAAAAGCCTTGTTTGCCGCCACCGACCGAGCCCCCGCGAATTTCGTCGGCGGTGTAACCGACGGTGGGATTGGGATACAGGCCGGCTTGTTGCTTGCGGGCATTCGCCGCGCGGATTTCCGCTTCGGCCTGGCGCATCGTGGGATTTGATTCTTGTGCTATTTTTTCAAATTGGTCGAGAGCCATGCTAGGATCGTTTGCGTTTTCATGTGGTGGGCTCCGCTGTTCGTTTTCTGGCCATGATTTCGTTGTATTCGCGATCGGGGAGCACGCGAACCAGGGTCATCATGCCCATCATTCCCGCGCTCCAGTTTGCGGGCAGGCCGTGGGTCTCGGGCTTGGCCACAGCCGCGTCCATGCCCATTTCCATGAAGGCATCCTGGGGAAAACCCTTTACGTTGGCGGCGTCTGGCGCGATGGGCGCGTGGTGAACGTGCTCGACGCCGAGGCTGGTGGCGAGCGTCTGCATTTGGCTGAGAGCCCTGAGGTCCGTTTGGTTCGCGGTTTCAATCTGCCGGTCGCGCAGCAGGTCCATCATGCTGTTCATCATGTGGTGCGGCAGGTGGCAATGTAGCATCCATGCGCCTGGGTACTTGGCTTCGAACTCGATGACACGAGCTTGCGCGACGCCCACCAGCACAGTGTTCATCGGGCACCAGGTGGATTCCGGGGCGCGGCCGCCTTCGGTCCCAGTGACGACGAACTGGTTGCCGTGAAGATGGATCGGATGATGGTCCATGCCGAGGTTCACGATGCGCAGACGCACGCGGCTCCCGAGGCGCGCGAGCATGGGAGTGATCGCCGGACCGGAAACGCCGTTGAATGTGAGCCAGTTGAATTCCATGGCTGCGGTGTTGGGCACGGTGTTGGCGGGGAGCACAGCCCATTCCTGCAGGATGATGCCGAAGTCGTGATCGACCTGCGGGTGATGAGCCGTTTTCGGATGCGCGATGAAGAATCCGATCTGGCCGATCATTTCCTGCATGGCGCTGTGCGCGTGGTAGAAGAAGGTTCCTTCCTGATGCACGGTGAATTCGTAGACGTATTTTTCACCCGGCGCGACCGGCTTTTGGCTGATGTAGGGGATGCCGTCCTGCTCGATGGGAACTTCCAGGCCGTGCCAGTGGATGGAAGTGGATTCCGGAAGCTTGTTTTCGAAGATGACCCGGACGCGATCGCCTTGTTGAATTTGGATGGTCGGGCCGGGGCAGGTTCCGTTGTAGCCCCAGGCGTCAATGGTCTTGAAGGGCGCGATCTTGCGCTGCACGGGCTCGGCGGTCAGGCGGAACACTTTTACCGCGCCGTCCATTTCGTGCAGTAAGTCGGGAACGTCCGGCGTCAGCATGGGAGGCGATGCGGATGCGGGAGAATTCGGTGGCGCTGCACTGTGGGCGTGGCGCGCCGACGGGCGAGCGCCGGATGTTTGCTGTGCGCGAAGCTGCGAGCTAAGGCCGAACAGTCCGGCGCCAAATATCGCAGCGTCCTGGAAAAACCTTCTTCGTGTGCCGCTCATTTCTTCTCCTCGATACTTACGTAGTGGTTGCGCGCGCGTGAAGGCGCCCGCGATGTTTTGCGTGAGATGGGTTTTCAGCAAGACGAGAAACGAGTGGATGAGATCAGATTCGCAGGACAGCTGGTTGGACGGACATATTTGTAACGCATCGTTCGTCGTCAGCACGCGAATAGGACGGGTCGCGCACTGGAAGCTGAACAGACTGCAGTGCTGCGAAATTCGACGACGTGTACACGGCAGAATCATGTTTCATTCGTTCGGGCGAGTTTGACCGTTCGTTGAGAGCGGCCGCGGGGAATTCCTGGGAGCCGCAGATGCGGATAGCCGCGACGCCTGTTCGCCGCGCACCGTCGTTTGCGGCGAAGGAGCTATGGCAATCTTCGTTTTGCGCCGATGACAAATTGGCGCACGCGCGCGAGCCGCACATGGGGGTACAAAGGGGTGCAACCAGCATCGCGAGAAGAGTAAAGACCGCGACGGCTCGACGGCACAAAATGGCGCTTCGCAGAATATTCATCGTCAATCTACACGCTACGCCAGGAGATTCATGGAGTCAATTCGGCCGCGCGAAGCGGTTTCGCCCCGTCATTCACCTCAGCGATGAGGCTGATCCTTGGCGACCACGACTTTGCCGGCGAAGGAGCGGTAGACGTAGGTGAAGTATCCGGTGGCCAGCAGGATGCCAATCGTCCACCACACCGCGCCAATCTTCAGGCCGTAATCCGCGGCTTTGGCGTTCGCGACCGTCAACGAATAAACGGGATTGCGCGCGGGTAGAACCAGTGGATACAGGCCGAATACGACGCTGGTCAGCATCCCCGTCAAGTACGCGCAAGAGGCGAAGAAGGCTTTGCGCTCGTCGCGCTTCACCAACTCGAAGCGTACACCGGCAATTCCAGCGACGGCCAGCAGCGGAAAGACAAATCCCCACGGCCATGTGACGAAATTCTCTTGCACCTGCGGCTGAACCCTGAAGGTGATCGCGGTCACCGCCGCCGTCAGAATAAGGACGCTCCACCATGCGTTAGCGGCAAGCTTCGCGGAGCGCTTATTCACCGGACCGGTGGTTTTCATCTGCACCCAGAGAGCGCCATGCATCACCAGAACGAATAGTGCCAGCACGCCGACCAGAATCGTGTACCAGTCCAGAATTCCCGTTTGTTCACCCAGCCGGAAGTCCGTCCACAGCGGCTCGAAGAAATAACCGCTGGCGTCAAGCGGAACGCCGCGCACGACGTTGGCCAAGGCGGCGCCGAAGAAAATGGCTAGAAGCAAGCTCGAGACGCAAAACAGAAAGTCCCAGAATGGATCCCACACCCTGCTGATGATGTGATTGCGAAATTCGATGGAGGTTCCCCGCAGGATCAGCAGCCACAAAACAATCATCAGCGGCAAGTAGAATCCGCTGAACCCGCTGGCGTACAGAGTGGGAAAGGCAAAATACAGCGTGCCACCTGACGCCAAGAGCCAAACCTCGTTGCCGTCCCAGACGGGCCCGACCGTGGCTAAGACTTGCCGCCGCTCTGCGTCTGTTTTCGCCACCACAAGATGGATTGCACCCGCGCCAAGATCGAAACCGTCGAGGAGGACGTACACCGTGATCATAATGGCGACGAGACAAAACCAAATCGTTCCCATGCGCACTCCTCAATCTGCCGCGATGGCGACCGCAGGTTCGCTGTCCAGAGAATCATCAGGCTCGGGCCCGTCCTCGATCTCGCGATACACGAGAAACAACCACAGGATGCCGAGCACGGTGTACAGGCCCATGAATCCGATCAGCGTGAACCACGCATTGCCCGCGCCTACGCGCGGCGAGACTCCGTGAGCCGTGCGCATCAGTCCATAAATGAGCCAGGGTTGGCGCCCAAGCTCTGCGGTCATCCACCCGGCGGTATTGGCGATGTACGGCAGTGGAACGCAAACCATGAGCGCCCAGAGCATCGCGCGGGAGTCGTAGAGTTTGCGGCGCCACAACAGCAACGCAGCCAAGACCATCACCGCGATAAAAATTGTGCCGAGCCCAACCATGACGTGATAGCTGTAATACAGCAGCGCGATCGTATCCGGCCATTGGTCCGGCGGGAATGCATCGAGTCCGCGAATATTGGCTTTCCATTGCCGGTAGGTCAGAAAACTGAGCATGCTGGGAATTTCGACCGGATTGTCGAGCCGGTGTTTCTGGACGTCCGGCTGGCCGATGATGACCATCGGCGCGCCACTTTGTGTTTCAAACAAACCCTCCATGGCCGCTAGGGTGACCGGTGGGGAACAGTTGCAGGATTGCGGCCACTACGCCAACCAACACTCCTCCTTTGACGAAGGTTCTTCCATACGACTCGTGGCGCTTGGTGAGTAAATAAAAAGCGCCGACCGCGGCCATGACGAAACAGCCTGTTTGCACCGCGCCGAGCATGGTGTGCGCGTATTGCCAGAGCACCCATTTATTGATCAGCAGCGACCAGAAGCTGGCGAGTTCTATTTGGCCGTGGGAGTCCACGCGATGGCCGGTCGGATATTGCATCCAAGCATTGGTCGCAACGATGAAGTAGCCGGAAAGCCAGGAGCCCAGCCACACGAGAAATGCCGACCACCAGTGGCCGATGCGTCCCAGCTTCTTTTCACCAAAAAGAAACAGGCCGAGGAAACTGGACTCTAGAAAAAAAGAAAACACGCCTTCCATGGCGAGCGTCTGCCCGATGACTCCGCCGGCGGCCCTGGAGAACGCAGCCCAGTTGGTGCCGAACTGAAACTCCAAGGGAATGCCGGTGACCACGCCGACGGCAAAATTGATCCCGAAGATTCGGCCCCAAAATCGCGCGGCGCGATTGTAGTGTTCGTTATTGGTGCGCAGCGCTTTCGTTTTCAAATAGACGAGCAGCAGCGCCAGCCCCATGGTCAACTGCGGGAAAATGTAGTGGAAGGTGACCGTAAACGCGAAGTGCAGGCGGTGCACGTCAAGGGCTTGTTCCATTGAACTACCTCGCAACCGCTATGCGGGAGCCCGGCCTAAAAAGCGTGCGGTTCAAATTTGACGCGCCCATTCTCCCATCTCGACACAAGCCCACCTAGACAATTCTTTGGCTATGAATGGGGCTAATCCGGGCAAACGCGTCCGCCAGCGCAATGCACGGGAGAAAAAGTCTTACAATATAGTTGTGAGCGACAGCGTCCCATTCCCCGCCTTTCGCAAGCCTAGCGTGGTGGAAGCGCTTTTCAATCGCGCGTTCGGCTTCCGGTTGGCCTCGGAATCGCTCCAGGCTACATGCAGCTCTTACAGGTGCGCGGGCGCAAGACTGGACGCATTTACTCGTCACCTGTGAATCTGCTTCAGTTCGGCGGCAAGCCGTACCTGGTTGCCCCCCGGGGCACGACGCAATGGGTACGCAATGCGGAAGCGACCGGAGAAATTGTGCTGAAGAGGGGCAGCGTGCGTCGCAAGTACCGGCTGCGGCCCGTCTCCGACGCTGAAAACCGGAGATTCTGAAATTATACTTAGAGAGCTACAAATCCGCCGTGCAACGGTATTTTCCCGTGCCCGCCGGCTCGCCAGCCGCGGCCTTCCGCGATATTGCGTCGAACTACCCCGTCTATGAACTGCTCCCCGCGTAAATCGGGATCGCCGCGCTGCACAGCTCTTTGACTCGCTGACAGGCCGCTCATTGCGCGAAGCGCCTCAGATCTTCTGGCGCTTCCAGCGGCCCTGCTTGAACAACACAACGCTCGCGGCAGCAATCGCTCCTTCGGCGATCACGATGGAGAGGAAGACTCCCTTGGAACGCATGTGCCACGGAATCGCCAGCGCGTACGCCAAAGGAATCTCCAGCAACCAGAAACCGAAAAAGTAGACGATCGTCGGCGTCACCGTGTCGCCTGCGCCATTGAAGGCCTGCAGCATCACCATTGCGTAGGCGTAGCCAACGTTACCGTAACTCAGAATGCGCAGACAGGACGCCGCCAATGGCACCACTTCGGGGTCGTTCGTGAACAGCCGGACAGCCGGCTCGGCAAAAAAGATGAAGATCACGCCGATGATGCCGAGGAACAGCATGTTGTAGAAGCCGGTGCGCCAGACGGACGTTTCTGCGCGCTCCGGCTGCTTCGCGCCGAGATTTTGGCCGACCAGCGTGGCCGCTGCGTTGCTCAGCCCCCAGCTCGGCAGAATGATGAAAATAATAATGCGGATCGCGATGGTGTAGCCGGCCAGCGCCGCCGAGCCGAACAGGCTGACAATGCGCACCAGGCCAATCCAACTGGTGTGCGCAATGGCAAATTGCAAGATGCCGGTAAGCGACACGCGCAATAACCTCCACAACACGCCGAGCTCCAGGCGAACTTGCTGGCGCAAGATGCGAATGCGCTCCGTGCCGCGCAGCAGCCGGTAAAACTGATACAGCACCCCGATGCTGCGCCCGGTGAATGTTGCCAGGGCTGCGCCTGTCACGCCCAGCTTCGGGAAAGGTCCCCAGCCGAAAATAAGGCATGGATCAAGAACCAAGTTGATGATGTTCGAGACCCACAGCAAACGCATGGCTATCGCGGCATCGCCGGCTCCGCGAAAAATTGCGTTGTTCAGAAACAGCAGCATGATCGCGCCGCTGCCGCCCAACGCGATGCGCGCATACCCGCTACCCACCGCGATGATCTGAGGCGAAGCGCCCATCAATCCGAGCAAGCGCGGAGCCAGAAACACGCACGGAACGCCGACCAGCAGCGAGATCGCGATGCCGATAACGATGGCTTGCACACCCGCCACCGCTGCGCCGGCGGGATCTTTCTCGCCGATGCGACGCGCGACCATCGCAGTGGTCGAGAGGCTCAGCCCGAGTCCCACCGCAAACACCAGACTCAGCAGCGATTCCGTGAGACCGACAGTGGCCACGGCGTTCGCGCCCAGCCGGCCGACCCAGAACACGTCGACCACCGCGAACAGCGATTCCAGCACCATCTCCAGCACCATGGGGATGGCCAGCAGGAGAATCGCGCGATTGAGGCTACCTTTGGTGAAATCTTGGTGCGAACCGCGCAGCGCTTCGCGAATGGAACTCCAAATAGGAATCGGCGGCGGCGCGGTGGTACGTTCTTGCGTTTCCATCGGACCCTATACATTTCTGCGAAAGCGCGGTGCAAACCGGCTCGCGCGGCTAAAAACAGTGTGGTTGAAACGGGAGAGGAACGGCCCGCCTAAGCGGCGGATTTACGCGACAGCGACAAACGTGATGGTTCGAGGGTGAACATTTTTTTTCCTAGGACACCCGATGGAAATGATTGTAGCTTGAGCGGCTTGGCTTTGGCTAGCGAAAATTGCGGCAACTGGCGGGATCCAGCAGGCAGTCGGCAACCCGCGCGACTTGAGCCATTTCTGCCACGTCGTGAACACGCACGATGTGCGCCCCGCCAAGAATGCTGACCGTCACGGTTGCGGCGGTGGCCCAGAGGCGCTCCTCGGGCGGGGCCGCTTTGCCGTTCCGGGCCAGCGTCGCGCCGAGGAAACCCTTCCGCGACGCGCCCACCAGCAAAGGGTAGCCGAGCTTTGCCAGTTCGGGCAGCTTCCGCAGCAACTCGTAGTTTTGCTCGAAGCTCTTGCCGAACCCGATTCCCGGATCGATGATGATCTGTGATTTCCGGACGCCGGCCGAGCGCGCCTTTCTGATCGAGGCCCGCAGACCCTGCACAACATCTTTCATCACGTCGCGGGCGAATGGAACTCTCTGCATCGTCGCTGGTTCGCCCCGCAGGTGCATCAGAATCAGCGGCACACCGCGGCGGTGCGCGACTTCCGCAATGCGCGGATCGAAGCGCAGGCCAGAGATGTCGTTGATGATTTGCGCCCCCGCGCTGATGGCCGCTTCCGCCACCTGCGATTTGCGCGTATCGACGGCGATGGGGATTTTCAGCGCACCGCGCAAGCCTTCCAACACCGGCAGAATACGTGCAAGTTCAGTCTCCGCCGCCGTCCCCGTCGAACCCGGCCGCGTCGATTCCCCGCCGATGTCGAGCAGATCGGCACCGGCCCGCTCCATTTCCAAGGCGTGTTCTATCGCGCTCTGCGGGTCTAGGAACTTGCCGCCGTCGGAAAAACTGTCCGGTGTGACGTTCAGGACGCCCATCAGCAAAGTGCGCGGGCCTAACGTAAATGTGCACTCCGGAAGTTCGAGCCGGAATGTGCGGCGCTTGAGCATAAGCGGATTAGCAGTCTAGCTTGGCACGGAGAAAAAGAGAAAATGCAAAGGGTGAGGGAAAAGACTTAACACAGAGTCCACGGAGGTCAGAGCACAGAGGTCCCGGAGGAATCAGTCGAGGTCGAAATCGCGGATGGGTTTGCCGACGGGCGCATCCTTGGCTTTCTTCATCGCTTCTTCAAACTTTTTCGCCAGGATATCTTCCTTGTTGGTCTCCTGGAACCACGAATCCGCAAACTTATCTTCGCGCTGCCGCTGCTGCTCGCTCAAGATTCCCGCGGCATTGGTCAGGTCCACGTCAGGCCCCTTGCGCGGCGGCTCCTCGTGAGAAAGCACCACGCCCAGCGCCGCATCCACCGACAATTTCGCTTTGCAGCACGGGCACGTAACTTTTAGCGGCTCTTGGTTCTTCCCCATGGCGCTATTCTAATCCTTCCGGCGGCGAAGAAGCATGGCATTCTCAAAAAAAGAAGGCGCGGAATCCCGCGCCATAGCAAAACCAAAAACAAAAACTAACAACTGGGAACCGTCAAGCCTTCGCTGGATTCTCGCCGCGCGTAAATCCCGGCGCCGGCCGCAATTCCGGCCGCACCACCTTCGGATCCGCGCTCGGCGCCGCCTGCGGAGTGGTGGGAGGCGTTCGCGGCTTCTCCGGCAGCGGCTTGCCTTCCATCAACAGCTTCACTTCGTTGGCATCGATCACTTCGCGGTCCAGCAACGCCTGCGCAATGCGCTCCAGCGTTTCTTTGTTGTTCGACAAGAGGTTCTTCGCTTTGTCATAGCCGCCGTTGACGATGCGCTTCACTTCCTTGTCAATTTGGATCGCGGTGTCTTCGGAATAGTCGCGATGTTGCGCGATCTCGCGGCCCAGGAAGATGGCCTCGTCCTTCTTTCCGTATGCCAAGGGACCCAGTTCGCTCATGCCCCACTCGCAGACCATGTTGCGAGCGATGTCCGTAGCGCGTTCGATGTCGTTGCCCGCACCCGTGGTGATGTGTCCGAGGAAAAGCTCCTCCGCCGAGCGCCCCCCCATCAACACGGCAAGCATGGTCTCGAGATACTCACGCGTATAGGTGTGCTTGTCGTCTTCCGGCAACTGCATGGTCAAGCCCAGCGCCATGCCGCGCGGAATAATCGTCACCTTGTGCACCGGATCGGCGCCGGGAGTCATGGCCGCAACCAGCGCGTGCCCGGCCTCGTGATACGCGGTGTTCCTTTTTTCCTCGTCCGATAAAATCATGGACTTGCGCTCGACGCCCATCAGGACTTTGTCCTTCGACATCTCAAAGTCCGACATCATCACGAACTTGCGGTTTTGCCGTGCCGCCCACAGCGCCGCTTCGTTCACCAGATTGGCCAGGTCCGCGCCAGAAAATCCCGGCGTGCCCCGCGCGATGATGGACAAATCGACGTCGTCGGCAATGGGCACCTTGCGTGTGTGCACGCGAAGAATTTCCTCGCGGCCCTTCACATCCGGACGCGCGACCACTACCCGGCGGTCAAAACGTCCCGGCCGCAGCAGCGCCGGATCGAGCACGTCTGGGCGGTTCGTTGCCGCAATCAGAATCACGCCTTCGTTGGACTCGAAACCGTCCATCTCGACGAGCAAAGCATTCAAGGTCTGTTCGCGCTCGTCGTGACCACCGCCAAGACCCGCGCCGCGATGGCGCCCAACCGCGTCGATTTCATCGATGAAAATGATGCACGGCGCATTCTTCTTGCCCTGCTCGAAAAGGTCGCGCACGCGGCTCGCGCCAACGCCCACGAACATTTCCACAAAGTCCGAGCCGGAAATCGAAAAGAACGGCACGTTCGCTTCGCCGGCAATCGCGCGCGCCAGCAACGTCTTGCCCGTTCCCGGAGGTCCGACCAGCAGCACGCCCTTTGGAATGCGCCCGCCAAGTTTCTGGAATTTTTGCGGATCCTTCAGGAACTCGATGATTTCTTGCAGCTCTTCCTTGGCTTCATCCGTTCCTGCAACATCTTTAAATGTAGCTTTTTTCTGCTGCGCGGAAAGCAGCCGCGCCCGCGACTTCCCGAAGCTCAGCGCTTTGTTGCCGCCGGCCTGCATTTGGCGCATCAGGAACAGGCAGAATCCCACGAGCAAAATCAGCGGCGCTGCGTTGAGCAGAATCAAAACCCAATCGCCGCTGCGCACTTCCTTTACTTTAATCTGCACATCTTTATCTTTGAAGTGTTTGGTCAGGTCCGGCGCCGCTTCCTTGAAGATGGTGACATGGAACTTGCTATTCGCTGGGCGGGAATATTCGCCCTGGAGCTCGTAACTGTTCGGCGAGAGGTACATCGTGACTTCCTTCACGTCGCCATTGTCCACCTTGGCCATGAACTCGCTATAGCTCGGCTCGAGTTCGCGCGCCCCCTGTCCGTTTGCGGACACCAATCTCCAGAGCATCACGCCCAGGAACACGATCGATATCCAGAACAGAATGGTCTTCGCCGTAGAACTGGAATTCACGTCAACCTCACCTTTGTTCCGACCCGAGTGGTTTTCCCTGGCAGCCCCGGATCACTTCTTAACTCTTCCGTCCTTGCCGCTTCCCTGCAAGCGGCTTCACCGACAAGCCTTTTTCATTGCGCCCTATCCCATTAGACGCCGCCAGGCCGTAGCCGACCCACAAACCATTAGATGCGGTCCGGAACCCAAAGTAATCGGGCTCCAGGCCCACCCGGCGCTGTTCCGGCTTGTCCAGCAGCACGGCCAAGCGCAGCGACCTCGGCTGGCTTTCGCCCAGCCTCCGCAGCAGAAATTCCTGCGTCACCCCGCTGTCCAGCACTGCGTCCACCAGCAGCACATCGCGCCCCTTGACGTCGGGTCCGTCACCAAACGCCACCTCGCGCCGCACATGACCTCCCTGTTCCACGTCGCGAACTTCTGCGCGTACAAAATGGCAGACCGCCGGTGCGTCTATCTGCCGTATCAGGTCTGCCGCGAATACGAAGCCCCGGTCCAGCGTAATCACCACATCCAGGCGCTTGCCGCCGCACCCTCTGGAGATCTGCCGGCCTAGCTCCGCAACTCTCTTGGCGATTCGTGCCGGAGAAAATGCCGAGCCGCGCTTGCTGTTGCTCTTGCCTCCTCGACTTCTCCTCACATACCGGCCATCCGTCGCGCTCCCACCGGCTCACGCGCTTTTGGTTCAACAATCGTTTCAGCTTGTGCGCGCTTCGGTGGCCGCAAGGCCGCAGCTTGTCGCCTGCGCGCCAGTTCCGCAGCACCAGCGGGGACTGCAGTGCGTCGCGGTCCAGCACAAACTCCCTCTCGATAGTGTCCCCTCTCTTCGCGGGCCAGTCAATCACCCTGAAGCGGAAGACGCAACCCAGTTCCGGCACGCTAACGTCTACTTGCGCGTCGTGGAGGTTAATCGCGCGCTCGAATTCCAGCGGCTTGCGCCGAGTCGTCTCGCCGATCGAGTCGCGTGCGCAAAAAATCAGGCTGTCCTGCTCCCGGCGAACCTCCACGCCGCCCGGCAGCGCCAGGCATTTGCCATTCTCACCGCGCGCGGCCAGCTCCAGAATCGAGCGTACATGCGTGGCATTGAGCTGCCCCGCGCGAGGTTTCAGTTCCCCAACGATCCTCCGCACAATCCGCCCGCTAACCGCAAAATTCCCCTCCTCTGCGCTCCTCAGCGTTCTCTGCGTCTCTGCGTTAGCCTCTTCTTCGCGTGTCGTGTATGCGCGAAAGTGGAGTAGATCGCGAGCCCGGATAGTTGCCGAATGCGTACCTTTCTCAATGCAGGTTCGCACCCGCTCCTCGACGAGTGCCTCGAGGAACGCTTCATCCGCGCGAGCCAGTTCCGCCAAAGTCGTTAAGTGTTGCACCACCGCCGGCTGAAACTGCTTCTCCAAAACAGGCAGCAATTTCTTACGAATGCGCGCCCGCATCCTCGTCGTGTCGCGATTCGTGGCATCCTCGCGCCAAGTTTGTCTCTTCGATCGCAGGTAAGCCCGCAACTCCGCCCTTCGCACCCCCAGCAACGGCCTCACAACATGCCCAACCACGGGATGAATGCCGCCCAGCCCGGCCAGCCCAGTCCCGCGCAAAATATGCGCCAGTACCGTCTCCGCCTGGTCATCCGCAGTATGTGCCACGGCCACCTTGTCGACGCGTCCGTCCTCGACAAGGCGCGCGAAAAACTCATAGCGCGCCCGCCGCGCCGTATCCTCTAAATTGGCTTTGTTGCTCTTCGCCTTAGCCGCAATATCGGCCCGCCCCGCGTGAAACGCCAAACCGTATTTCTCGGCCAGCTTGGCCACAAATTTTTCATCACGGTCCGAATCCTTGCCGCGCAATTTGTGATTGAAATGCACAACGCTGAGCACGATTCCCAACTGCTTCCGCAACTCCGCAAGCAGCAGCAGCAGCGCCACCGAATCAGCGCCCCCAGACACCGCCACGCCCACGCGCTCCCCCGCCCGCAGGAACCCCTGCTTTTCAATTGCGTTCTGGACGCGGCTGACTAGGCTTTGCCCCATGTCCGCACATGGTAACAGCGGCCACGGGGAATGGCACCGCAGTAGTGGGTCATCAGTTTCCGATTCTTACGAGGAGTTGGTGCGTTGCTCCCTAGGCGTGGACTCCAGTCGTAAGGCGGTCTAGGCGCACTCAACCGATCGCGGCTTGCAGACGCAATCGAATTGTCCTAACGACATTCCTTCGGAAGCAACCATTCTGTTCTGTATCGGTCAGAATTCTTGCGAAGTCTCAGAACAAACATCCGCATCCCCATAAAAATACTTCCGTCCGGTGTGATAACCATAGAATTTGTAAACGCGTGTTGGCTCCAGCCCGGCAATCCGGTCAGTCTCTGCAACTCGCCTGATTTTGTGATTCTGCAAAGTCCGTAGGTTGTAACAAACAGTACCGACCCATTGGGTTCCTTGGCGTAACCGCTCGGCTCACCATCCAGATGGACAGCATGTTGGAGCGAAATGTTCATCCCATCTGGATTTGAAAAAATAAATGCATTGCCAAAATTTATCGTTATGTGAGCGAGGCCTGACAAAACTAAGACACCTTCGTCAATTGGAATCATTTCGCGAACATTGTCGCTGAGTATTCGCTTCGTTTCGCTTCCATCCTCGTTCGTTAGCCAAAGGCCGCCGCCCCATTCACCGGCGTCGTACGCCAGAAGCCAATCATTCTTGAAATGCAATACGCTTTTTAGACCAGCCCTTACCGTTGAACCTGGCATCCCTTGTTCGTGCTTCAACAAGCGCGGCAATGGCAGTTCTTCCTCTTTTTTCAACTTTGACGCTCTGTCAGAAGCCAGTTTGGTTATTTTTACGGAATCCCCTTCGCTACTCACCTGCCAATCCGTTAGTGAATCGCTGGGACACGGACTCCAGGTCGAGTTTGCAGGCCACTTATTTAGCTCATCCTCGGGGTATACGTACCATCCCTCTGGAATAGCCCCAGCGGACGACCTTGACGGCTGTCCCACGCGTAGCGAAGGTGACAGGAAGGCTACGGCGAGCACGAGTTGGAACGCGAACTTTTGAGGAGCTAGCATCTCGGCTTATTCTCCAAAGCATGACTCGACGCTAAATTTTATAAATTTTAATGGACGCGATAGCCATAGAAGACAACTTTTGATGGGAGTGCTCCCCAGTCGCTAACGGGTCTAATTTTCCAACACCGGGTGTGTAGGGCATCTGAGGGCAACTGTGGAAATCGTAAAACCACCGGTTGACAACTAAGCGGCCCTGCCCGTATACTCCTTTAGTTGTTTAGTTGCCTTTCTGCTGGACAGGGGGGCTTATCGCTCTTTGACAATCGATACGATGTGCCAGAATCCGTTCGTACCATTTGCCCTTTTCGAGCGCAAATGGTTTGAGTAAATC
>WNFP01003165.1_pt1 | contig 17082 bp, 15 predicted proteins | sample 5400201 | NCBI WGS metagenome assembly WNFP01 (sample SAMN13153355, study PRJNA577476) | soil metagenome | isolation source: 115 cm saprolite under Madrone tree | place: USA:California | collected 2016-06-14 | reverse complement strand
TGAAATCGTCGATCTTCTTTTGATAGGCGAGAATGGCATATGCATCTTGCTCGACCTGGGTCTCGTCGAGCTTGGCTGAGTTGAATGTCGATCTTCCCATGTCGGTGAACTGCGGTGTTTGCCCGGGACTATTCGGAATATCGAAATCACCGTGGTAGCCGCTGGTGAGCAACACGAATCGGCTGGTGTCGTCGACAATGTACGAGGAGTACCCAAACATTCTATATTGATCGGTGTCGTCGTGGATCGGGTTGGCGGTACGCGTTGGATTCTCGATCCCGATGCCGTCATGGAGGTAACTCCCGGTGACGTAATAATTCATCTTCCTCGCCACACCGCCATACTCAAAACTCGGCATAATGGTGTCGAAGCTTCCGCCATAGACCGACGCATCGCCCTGTTGGAAAACGGCGCCGTTCTTTGTGTGGATATCGATTACGCCAGTATTGCGAAATCCAAACTGCGCTGGCAGCGCGCCAGTAATGAGCGAAATGTTGTCCGCGAAGCGGGTCTCCAGTACCTGGCCAAAACCCGGAATACTTTCCGGGAGAAGCACGTCGTCGATGCGGTACTGCAAATTTGCATGTTCGCCGCGGACATGAAGCTGCCCGAACGAATCCTGCGCGACGCCTGGGAAACGCAATAGCGTTTGGTTAAACGGCGCGTCTTCGCCTTGCGCTTGGGAGTCGAGACGGTCAGGTCCGACCGTGTAACGTGTCGCACCGAGGCTCGGCACGATCTGTTCACGCGAGATATCCATCTCCTGACTTTGGACGACGACGCGCTCAGTTTCTGTGGTGGAGGCAGGCGAAGGGCTTGGACTTGCCGATGCCGGAGCGGCGTCCTGACCCAAGGTAATGTTGCGGATAAGCGAGACTGTGACTGATGCGATCAGAAATTTTTTCATTGAGATTGTTGGAAAATTGAATTTTGCAAAGTGATGGTTGAAGAGGCCTTCGCCGCGGCGAACGCCTATTGGGTTGGATTCGGCTGTAGCCGCGTCGCTGTGCGACGCGCAGCATCGAGCTGTTAATTAGCCAGGCGTCGCGTCGCCCACAGGGCAACGACTACAGGCTACGTGCTAAGCGCGGAACGGCGGCGCGTGCTCGAAAATGCATGCGCCAAGAAACGGCGATTGAACCCAGCGCGGAATCAACGCCGGAATTTTGGAAAATTGAACGGCCGCGACAGGTGCGCTTACCAACGGCGCATGAGCAGCATGGTCGTAGCTGCCCGATGCGATCATCGTGACCGCACAATTGTGTTCGACGCGGCCCGCATCCTTATGGAGGCGCTGATGCAATTGCGGCGAAGCACTCAGCGCGAGCGCGCAGAGAAATGCCGCGGAAACGAATGCCGCGACAAAGGCGCGTCCGTAATTTCTTGAACGCGCGAACCGGCTCATTGCGACGGGAGCTTGTCTCCTACACACGTATTCGGCAAGAAATTTCCGCGCGATCGATTCTGAGGACCGCTAATCGCCGGCTTTTGTCTTTGCGATGGTGCTCTTCTCGAACGCGACGCGATGATTAGAATTCGAAGCGCTTTGACCTGCTGATCCGCCCAGCACGCGCTGCGCGTACTTTTTGTTTTCTACGTATCGGTCCTCGTCGGACGGGACGAGGTTCCAACGGAGGTGTCCCATATGACGCCAACACTCCAGGATCATCCCGTGATCAAACGGCTGCCCTTTTGGCGTCGCCACCAGACAATTGTTCTCTCGGTACGTGCCGGCGTACGCTTCGCCCCAGTGAAGCTCAAGAGTTTTGAGCTTCAGCGCATCCAGGGCAACGAGCAGGTCCGCTGTCCATTGGTAACAGTACCCGCGTTTCCTGAGGCCGTGATACACGAGGAAATTGTTGAAGATCGGCGTGCCAAACATGTGATACTGCCGCCTGAGCCGGCTGACAGTGGCATAGGCGCAGTTTGCCAGGAGCGCCGCTTCGTTCTGATCCACTCTGGGTGAAAGCGCCGCGAGTTGATTGGCCAGCCCTTCTGCCTTGGCGGAATTATTCTTCGGCACTTCGAACGATAGGGATCGTTGTTGCTGCTGTTGTTGGGCCGTAGCCGGCGTGATGCCCCAGGAAACGATCGCAACGAAAACAGCAAATCGCGTGATCGCTGGAAGATGCGACGCAGCTCTGCGGACTGAAACGTTCATTGCCCCTGCAATGTTGCTGCAAAAACTCGTGCCACAAGCCACATACTGCTTTCGTTCACAGCTCGCGCCTTGGGCGCATGGACCTTTGTCGCTAAGCAATTTTTGCAAAGCAAAAGCCAATCGAAGCCGAGTGGTGCCATCGCGACCCCGTTTAAGATGTCTTCCTGAGCTGCCATCAAATTCATAACTCCTCGATTTGCAAAAAGGCAAGTCGCTCCGCGTAAAAGCGATGCACCGCGATTGCGTTTTGCTGTGCAGTTCTTGCGTTACCTGAAACGAAGGATTGTGTGCCTACGCAAGAAGCAAGACATCAATAGTGCTAGGGAACCTCTTGCTGATCGTTCAACGGAATTCAAAATTGGGGATCGTTTAATCCGAATACGCGCGCGAGAAAGCGCAGCGTTTGCCTGTGCTCGATTTCAGCGTAATTCTGACAACTTTCAGTATGCCCGATCGCGCTTATCCCAACTCAATCGATCCTGAATTAGTCCCGGGTGCGCACAATGCGGTCGATGTTTGTCTTCGATTGAAACAAGACGAGCGGGTCACCATCATCACGGACGAGGCGACTCGCGACATCGCAGCAGCTTTGCAATCCGAAGTGGAGCGGGTTGGCTCGGAGTACAACTTGTTCGTGCTCGAGCATCATGCGCGTCGGCCGCTCAAGTACATGCCGGAAATCATTCTTGATGATCTGGCGCGGTCGCAAGTCTCCATCTTTGCCGCGCAAACGCAGCCGGACGAGCTCGGCGCACGCACCGAAATGACGGCTGTTGTAAATCACCACCGGATAAGGCACGGGCACATGGTGAACATCAATCGCCAAATCATGCTCGAGGGCATGCGGGCCGATTTTCTACAAGTAGACGAACTGAGCCAGCGCCTGGTGGAACGCGCTCGCAAAGCGGAACGCATCACCTGCAAGACACCGCACGGAACCGAATTCGAAGCGGAGCTTTCGCCGAAACTTAAATGGCTCAAGACCAGCGGCATCATCACACACGACAAATGGGGCAACCTCCCCGGCGGCGAAATTTTTACCGCGCCAATGAATACGAATGGCGTCTTCGTGGTGGATGGAGTGGTCGGCGACTATTTATGCGAACGGTTTGGCGATCTCGAATCGAATCCGCTCACGATAGAAGTCGAAAACAATCGGATCCGGTCGTTGCGCTCCGAGAACAAGGATTTGCGGGACGAATTTCGCGCTTACACCAGCACCGATGAGAACAGTAACCGCGTCGGCGAATTTGCGATCGGCACAAACACTGCCTGCACTCACGTCATCGGTCATATTTTACAGGATGAAAAAATTCCAGGCGTTCACATTGCGTTTGGTCATCCGTATGCAGAACACACCGGCGCAAACTGGGCTTCGAAAACGCATATTGACTGCGTCGGCCGCGATTTCGACATCTGGTTCGACGGGGAACAGGTGATGCGTGGCGGGAAGTTTTTGGTATAGTTTATCGCATGATTGCTGACGTTCGTGAACGCCTCCTAGCGGCTCCCTTCGTGCCGTTTGTTATCCGCACTTCAGACGGCCGCGAATATTCGGTTCCGACAGCTGATCACGCGTTCATCACGCCCCGGCGCAACCGAGTAATTGTTGTCGCTGATAATGGCGCCACCGCTGTGCTCGGCCCTGTTTATATCAACGGCCTAATCGACCAGCCAAACGGCGAATAGCGCGCTACGGACCGTCACGTGGATCCGAAACTTCGTGCCGCATTCAACGCCGGCTTCACGCCGGAGAAATACGTCTCGCTGGTGCGCTGTGTGAATGAAACCGAAAAATGGCCGGCGGATTTTCGGATTTCAGAGACGCCCATTTTTCTAACGCGCGAATTTACCGATGAAGTAATACGCGCAGCGAATGAGATTGTCGCTCTAACGCGCTCGCTGGAATTCGCGAAGCACGCAGCCTCGGCTGTTCCGAAACAGTTAGAAGTTCCAAATGAATCGGGACACCCGAATTTTCACGTGGTCGATTTCGCTATTTGCGCGGAAGCCGACCGGCTCGTCCCTCGGTTGATTGAGCTGCAGGCGTTCCCTAGTTTGTTCGGCTTTCAATTGTTGTTGCTCGATTGCATCCGCAAGGCGTACCCAGCAATTCCGCGCAATTGGACGTCTTCATTTGGCGGAATCAAAGACGAGGCCTATCTCAATCTGCTACGGCGCACTATCATCGCCGATTCGGCCCCGGAAAGCGTTGTCCTGTTGGAGATCGAACCTGAAAAGCAAAAAACACGAATCGATTTCGCCGCCACGGAAACGCTGCTTGGCATCCGGCCCGTCTGTGTGACGCAGATCAAGAAGCGCGGCCGCCAGTTATTTTACGAACGCGACGGACGCGAAGTGCGGGTCGAGCGGATTTATAATCGCGTAATTTTCGACGAACTGATTCACCGGCCCGATCTGCATTTGCCGTTTCGGTTTCAAGATGATCTCGACATCACGTGGGTCGGTCACCCGAACTGGTATTTTCGAATCAGCAAGCATTCGCTGCCCTTTCTGAAGACCGAGTACACGTCGCCGGCTTTTTTCGCCGATGAATTTCCCGCCTTCGCCAACCAGCTTTCGCGTGAAGCTACGGCGCGTACGCCAGTTGACGACAAGATCGACAATTACGTTTTGAAACCGCTGTACTCATTTGCCGGGCACGGCGTGGACATGGCACCCACTCGCGAGAAAATCGACGCTTTAGAAAATCCGCACGAATGGATTTTGCAAAAGAAGGTCGACTACGCGGCATTCGTGCCCACGTTGGGTGGTCAGAAATCGAAAGCCGAAATCCGAATGATGTTTGTCTGGCCGGACGGAGACCCGCAGCCCACGCTGGTGAACAATCTCGTCCGCATGAGCCAGGGCAAAATGATGGGCGTCGACTTCAACGTCGACAAGACCTGGGTCGGCGCCAGCATTGCCCTGCACGATGGGTAACGCAGAAGTTACACCGGTTCGGTCGAAACGGTCGCTTCGCCGGCGCCTTGTTCCAACGCTTGCTCCACTGCACGCCAAGGCAGCATGGCACACTTGACTCGCTGCGGAAATTTTCGGACTCCCTGCATTACGCGAAGATCGCCCAGTGTCTTTGGCAATTCAGTCGTTTCCTCCGTCACAAGATCGTGAAATGCCCGAAGCATCTCGGTCACTTCCGCACGGCTCTTGCCCTTCAATTTCATCGTCATCAATGATGCGGATGCCTGACTGATTGCGCATCCGCGCCCTGTGAATTTGATGTCCTCCAAACCGCCGCCCGCATCGAATTTTACGGCGAGATGAATTTCGTCCCCGCAGGCGGGATTATCCCCGTGGACGCGCACGGCCGCGTCAGGGAGCTCGCCAAAATTCCGTGGCCGGCGCGAGTGATCGAGGATCACTTCCTGATAAAGCTCTTCGATTTCCGGGATCACGAAAAGAAACGCACCGCGGCGTGAAGTATGTCAATCATTCGATCGATTTCTTCCGTCGTGTTGTAGAAGTAGAAGCTGGCGCGAGTGGTCCCTGGCACACCAAACCGGCGCATCAGCGGCTGGTTGCAATGGTGACCGCCGCGCATCGCCAATCCGTACTGGTCTGCAAATGTGGTGAGATCGTGCGGATGCGCGGCATCCATCACAAACCCGACCAGCGCGCCCCGTTCCGCCTTTGGACCAAACACGCGAGTTCCCGGCAATTCCGTGAGCCGCTCGGCGACATAGTGCGCAAGCTGCGAGTCATGTTGGAAAATCGCTGGCCGCCCGATCTGTTCAATGTAATCAATCGCAGCTGCAAGCCCGATGGCACCCGCAATATTGGGCGTGCCGGCCTCGAATCGATGCGGCGCTTTCTTGAACGTGCTCTTGTCGAGAGCAACGCTGACGATCATTTCGCCGCCGCCGTGCCACGGCGGCATGGAATCCAAGATCTCAGCGCGCCCATAGAGTACGCCGATGCCAGTTGGCCCACACATCTTGTGTCCGGAAAACGCCAGGAAATCGCAGGCCAACTCCCGTACATCGAGCGCCAAATGTCCGATGCTCTGCGCGGCATCCACAAGTGTGAGCGCGCCTACAGCGTGCGCTTTCTCGCAGAGCTCGGTGACTGGATTAATTGTGCCCAAGGAGTTTGAAATGTGCGTGAAAGCGAAAAGTTTCACCTCGGGCGTGAGCAGCGCAGGCAGCTGCTCGAGCTCGAGCGTCCCATCATCGCGGACCGGGACAAAGCGGAGCCGCGCCCCGGTTCGTTCGGCCAGCAACTGCCATGGCACAAGATTGCTGTGATGTTCCATGACGGTTAGGAGAATTACATCTCCTTCGCGAATAAATTTTCCGCCCCACGCCTGAGCGACAAGATTGATGCCCTCGGTAGTTCCGCGCGTGAACACGATCTCATCGGCGCTTGCTGCGCCGATATATTCGGCGACACGCCGCCGTGCGTTTTCGTAAGCCTCTGTCGCGCGCGAGCTCAGCATGTGGAGTCCGCGATGGACATTTGCATTCTCATGCTCGTAAAAATTTCGGAGCGCCTCGATCACCGCGCGCGGCTTCTGCGATGTTGCGGCGCTATCAAAATAAATCAGAGGATAGCCGTGGGCACGCTCGTGCAGAATCGGGAAATCTTCGCGAAGAGCAGGCCAATCGACGGGCTTAGTGGCAAGCTTGTGCACACCACAATCTGCTACACGCGTGCTTACGCGCCAGTTCATTTGAGGAAAGTAAAAAGAGACACCCTATAACCATTAGTGGCGTTGTGACCCGGCCTTCTGGGAACATTTGCCGAATCGAGATTGCGGCTAGTGTACGTAAAAAATGGCCAAAACTACGTATCCAACCATTACGGTGACAAAAGCGCAAAGCGGCTTGCCGAAGCTGTGCCGTAGCAAGAAACCGGTTTTGATCACGACACACCATACGCCGGTAAGCGTATTGCTGCCGATTGAGGAGTACGAGGCGTTGATGGAGACAATGGATCTTCTGGCCAACCCGAAAGCGATGCGAATGCTTCGTGCGGCAAAGGCAGGCAAGCTCAAATATCAGAAGCTTGACCCGAATGATGAAAATTTCGGCCTGTAAACAAGTGGCCGAGTGGCTGAGCCGACGAGCTCCCGAACCAAAGCGCGGCGTGCGCACCGCACTTAGAAACTTGGAGACCTGGCGTGGAGATATCGCACCACTGCATGGAGAACTGGAAGGATTTTACCGGCTGCGAATTGGCGGTTATCGCGTCATCTTCCGCGTCATGCCGCGACAAATGATTCGGTTAGAGTATGCCGATACGCGAGATGTGGTATATGAGGTTTTGCGTCAGCTTCGTATGCTGAGCGAGATGAACGAGTAAGCCTTTCTAATCTTCTCTGAGTTCTTCGTTCACTTCAGCGAAGGCGTTGACGGCGAATTCCAAGTCTTCGCGGGAGTGCGCAGCAGACACTTGGGTACGGACACGGGCGGTGCCGTGCGGCACGACCGGATAGAAGAAGCCGATCACGTACACGCCTTTCTCCAGCATGCGCGCGGCGAACTTTTGCGACTTGGCGGCGTCGCCAATCATGATCGGCACGATCGGATGCACTCCAGGCTTGATGGTCAGGCCGCGCTCGGTCAGCGCGGCGCGAAAATATTTTGTGTTTTCCTCGAGCTTGTCGCGCAATTCTGTCGATGCGGTGAGAAGTTCGAGCGCTTTCAATGACGCTGCGACCACCGGTGGCGCGATCGTGTTGGAAAACAAGTACGGTCGCGAGCGTTGCCGCAAAAGATCGACAATCTGCTTTCGACCACTCGTGAATCCGCCACTGGCGCCGCCGAGCGCTTTGCCCAGCGTTCCAGTGATAATATCGATCCTGCCCATCACGCCGCGATATTCGTGTGTGCCGCGCCCGGTTTTGCCGAGAAAACCAGTGGCATGCGCGTCGTCGATCATGGTGAGCGCGTCATATTTTTCTGCGAGATCGCAAATCGCGGCCAGATTCGCAATCGTCCCATCCATCGAGAAACAGCCATCGGTGGCGATCAATCGGAAACGCGCATCTTTCGCTGCGCGTAATTGCGCTTCGAGATCAGCCATGTCGCTGTGTTTGTAACGAAAGCGTTGCGCTTTACAGAGCCGAATACCGTCGATGATGCTGGCGTGATTTAGCTCGTCGCTGATTACGGCGTCTTTTTCGCTGAGCAGCGTTTCGAATAATCCGCCGTTGGCGTCGAAGCAGGATGGATAAAGGATTGTCTCTTCGGTCCCCAGGAATTTCGAGAGCGCACCCTCCAGCTCCTTGTGAATGTCCTGCGTCCCGCAGATAAAACGCACGCTCGCCATTCCAAAGCCATGCGTGTCGAGCGCTTCTTTTGCGGCGACGATAAGCGCCGGATGATCGGCGAGCCCGAGATAATTGTTTGCGCACATGTTCAACACGCGCTTGCCATCGGCGATCGCGATATGCGCATCCTGCGGGCTGGTGATCACTCGCTCGGTTTTGAAAAGACCTTGCGATTTAATTTCTTCCAGAGTTTGCGAGACCTGCTTTTCGAATTCGGCGACCATAGATGAGCGATAACTAAAATGACGAAGCACGAATGTCGAATGACGAAGCAATGAGCGACGCCCTGTCCGGAGCGAAAAAATTCGTCTTGCGCCGGTTGTGAATAGCTGTTAATAACTTCGCCGGCGATCCACCTTGACCTACGCGCAACGCCGTAATCTCGCCTTAGCCGTTCTCGCGGCATTCATCGCCCTTCTTCTCCTCAGCGCCTGTGGAACCACCCAGCGCGCGTTGCCCGCATACGAGCGTCCGCTGGCGAAAACTGATTTTCAAAATGTGCGCACCACGGCGTACACGCACACGGAAGCGGATCATCGCGAATACAGCAACCACAACGCGCTAGGCGGCGAATTGCATGCTGCCGGTGTGCCCAACCATCGAGCTGAAGCAGTGACGCGTGCGACGCTGGCCTATGAAGTTCCCCGCGCTATTCCGGTAAACGAGAACGCTTCGTATTCGCCAAAGCTGCAGCCGTTCTCAATGGAAGAACAGCGGACGGTCGCGCGCACGACGAAACGCCCAACGAAAGCAATCCGTAACGTGAAGCGCGCCGTCGTGGTTTCCCGACCGCCGCAGATCGGCAGTGCCGCAGCTGATTGGTCGCGCTGGCCGGTCGGCACGGTATTTCGCCTGCTTTCCACCGGTCAAAACTACCGCGTGGAAGATTACGGTTGGGCGCTTTCCGGTCGCAACACCATCGACCTTTACATGGCCAACCAGCGCGAGATGAATTCCTGGGGCGCGCGCGAGGAGACCATCGAAATCCTGAAATGGGGCGATCCGCAGGAAAGCCTGGAGTTCCTTCGGTCGCACCAGAACTACAGACACATCAAGCGCATGGTCCTCGAGCTCGAAGGCCGACACAAAGAAGCGGCCGCATTGCGATAATCACGCACGCGGCCGAGCAGCAGCCTCCGTTTATTAAGTCGAGAGATTCCTCCAGACCTTCGCGTAAAGCTTCGGCTTGGCAGGCCAGTTCGCTCGGAATGACACCAGAGGAATCCGTGATATCCGCTGCCTGCCCGCCGTAGCCTCGCGCGAAGGCGGGTAATCCCCGGTTCTTCGAAGAAATCCTTCGACTTCGCTCAGGATGACAGACTGCCCCAATCGAGCACGATTTTGCCGGAGTTGCCGGATTTCATCAGCTCGATCGCTTCCTTGAATTGTGTGTAGGGGAAGCGGTGAGTGATGACCGGCGAGATATCGAGCCCACTCTGGATCATGGCAGTCATTTTGTACCATGTCTCATACATCTCCCGGCCGTAAATTCCTTTTAATGTCAGCGCGCTGAAGACCACTGTGTTCCAATCGATGGCGGAGGTGCCGGGCATGATGCCGAGCAGCGCGACGTTGCCGCCGTGAACCATGTTCGGCAAAATGTCAGTAAACGCTTTCGGGTTGCCGGACATTTCCAGCGCTACGTCAAAGCCTTCTTTCATGCCGAGCTTATCCATCGCGTCGGTGACTTTCTCAGTGCGCACATTCAATGCGAGATCAGCGCTCATTTTGCGCGCGAGATCAAGACGATACGGATTCACGTCTGTGATCACCACGTGCCGCGCCCCGGCTCGTTTGCAAATCGGAATGGCCATGCAACCGATCGGTCCCGCCCCGGTAATGAGCACATCTTCGCCGACCAGATCGAACGAGAGCGCAGTGTGAACGGCGTTGCCCAGCGGATCGAAACAGGAAAGCACATCCAGCGGGATCGATGGATCGGCGTGCCAGCAGTTATCCTGTGGAATCGCCACAAATTCAGCCCAGGCACCGGGCCGATTCACGCCGACGCCTTGCGTGTTCGGGCAAAGATGACGGCGCCCGGCCAGACAATTCCGACAATGTCCACAGGTGATGTGCCCCTCGCCCACGACCAGATCGCCGCGCGCAAAACCTTTTACGTGATCGCCCACTGCATCAACGACGCCGACAAACTCGTGACCGATCGTCATCGGCACAGGGATCGTCTTCTGCGCCCAAGCGTCCCAGTTATAGATGTGCACGTCAGTGCCACAGATCGATGCTTTCAACACGCGGATGAGCACGTCATCGCCGCCAACACTTGGAACTGGAACATTTTCGAGCCACAGGCCCGGCTCGGCTTTGGCCTTCACAACGGCCTTCATTGTCTTCAACACGAGTGGAAATTATCCAAAGTTTTCACAGATTCACACAGATTCCTCGGCACGATTCAAAATTAATCTCCAGAGAATCTGCGTCCCAGGTGCAATGCTTCAACTGGGATCACCGATCCCGGCTACAACCGGTCAATTAGCCTGCACTCGTGCCGACGATGTGCGGAAGGGCTTGGCGCGACTGCTCCGTTCTGCCGGGTACAAAGCGAAATGGTTGAAAAAGCGGCCGTCGCTCTTCCGGCGCGACATGAGACCAACGTCTCATATTCCTTTGGCGAAAGGCGAGTGTAATCTTCGTCGCTTTGCCTCACCTAAATACCGATGTTATCTGCCTGCTCGCACGAACTTATGTCTTGCCACGAAAACGCTGTTAGTCTTATTCTCGTTGACAGTGTGAAATCAGTGGGGGATCCGCTGCGCGAAGCGGAAAGTCGCGATGAATTATTCGCCTCGACGCGTTGGACGATGGTCCTCGGAGCGGGCGATTCAGCGACGGCTTCCGCTCACGCACTCAGTGCGCTGTCGGAACTGTGCCAAATCTATTGGCGCCCGTTGTACGCCTTCTTACGCAAGCAAGGATATGGACCGGAGGATGCGCAGGATTTGGCTCAGGGCTTTTTCGCCGACGTGATCAAGACTCGCACATACGCGCGCGCCGACCGAGAGAAGGGGCGGTTTCGTTCTTTTCTTCTTGGCGCCTTGAAACATTTCATCGCGGACGTCCGCGATCGCGGACAGGCGTTGAAACGCGGCGGCGGAATGATCCTGGTGCAGTTGGACGACAAGGCAATTGCCGAGGCGGAGGCGCGAATTGCGCGAGCAACGAATTGGCAAGCCGACTCCGTTTATGACCGCGAGTGGGCGGCGTCCCTTTTGCGGCAAGCACTGGATCGCCTTGCGCAAGAGTGCGCGCTGGCTGGCAAAGGGGAGCTTTTTAGTTACTTGAAGCCGTATCTTGCGGTCACAGAAGAATCGGTGATCCCATACGAAGAGATGGCGCGGCGATCACATCGACCAGTCGCGACGCTGCGCAGCGATGTAGCCCGATTGCGGAAGCGTTATCGCTTAATTTTGCGTGAGGAAGTGCGCGGTACGGTCATGGAAGCCGCGGAAGTGGACGACGAACTGCGGCACTTGTGTCGCGCGTTGGTCACAACTTAGCCCAAACAAATGCAACCCCCTGCTCAGGAAATTTCAACGTGTCCGGTCTGCGGCGGCGCGCTCGAGGAAACGTCCGGTGGCGGACTTGGCTGCATGGTTTGTTTATTGCGGGTCGGGATCTGGGGCGAAGATCCCGCAGGCGCGGGACAGGATTCAACCCTGAACGCTTTCGGGGGCGACGAGGGCTTCGGAGTTTATGAAATCGAACGCCTTCCGGACGGAAGTCTTTACGAGCTTGGGCGCGGAGCGATGGGCGTGACGTATCGTGCCGTTGACACGTCGCTCCAGCGCAAGGCTGCGCTGAAAATCATTAAGATCGGCATCACCGGGCGACCCGCCAAGGCCCACGAACTTTTTATGCGCGAAGCCCGCATGGCCGCCGCGCTGCGACACGAGAACATCGCCACCGTATTCCAATTCGGAATTCGCGAGGAGACAGGGCAATGCTTCTACGCGATGGAATTGATCGAGGGCGAGACGCTTGAGGAACGCGTTCGTCGCACGGGGCCATTGAATGTCCGCACTACCATTGACATCGCCCAGCAGGTCACCGCTGCATTGGAAGCGGCGGAGAAGCGCGGAATGATTCACCGCGATTTGAAGCCGGCAAATTTGATGCTCGTCTCGCCCGAGCGCGAAATGGCGCCCAGCCGGGCGACACAGCGCCGTGGCTTCAAGGCCGCGCTCGTTGCTGTAGCCGCCTCGCTGCGTCGAGGCCCCGATCGAAAGGATAAGAAAGTCACCGTCAAGATAATCGACTTCGGTTTGGCCGAGACCCTTAATACTCAAGCCGATCCGATGTCGCTGAGCCGAGGCGGATTTGTCGGTACGCCGGCATTCGCCAGCCCGGAACAATTTGAGCATTCCGCGCTTGATGTGCGCTCCGACATCTACTCGCTGGGCGTCACGCTGTGGTTCGCGCTCACAGGAAAAACGCCATTTGGCGGCCGCAGCGTCGAGGAAATTCGCCGCGCCCAGCACTCAAATGCACTCGCAATCAAACAACTGAAAGCAATGCGCGTTCCGTCGCGCATGCGGTCGCTGCTCAAATCGATGCTCGCACTCGAGCCGGCGGCCAGACCCGGCACACAAGAGTTAGCAGTGCGGCTGCGACATTGCTCCGCGCAAGCAGGCGCCCTTCGACCCGCCCGTGTCGCCCTCGCAACGGCCGTGATCACGATCCTCGGCGCCTCTGCATTTCTCGTTTTTCATTCGGTACGCACCCAAAATTTAGTTTCGAATCCCGCAGCGCCGGAGAAAAGCATAGCAGTGCTCCCATTTGAAAACCTCAGCCGCGATCCCGATAACGCCTATTTTGCAGAAGGCGTCCAGGACGAAATTCTAACCGCCATGACCCGCATCGCTGATCTGAAGGTGATCGGCCGCACTTCGGTGATGCAATACAAGAGCGGAGCCGCGCGCAATCTGCACGAGATCGGAAAGCAACTCGGGGTGGCCCATTTAGTGGAAGGAAGTGTGCAGCGCTCCGGCAATCGCGTGCGCGTCAACGCGCAGTTAATCAATGCGCGCACCGAGCGACGTTTATGGGCGCACACTTATGACGGCGATCTGGCGGACTTTTTCACAATACAAAGTCGGATCGCAATGGCGATTGCCGATGAGCTTCATGCGAAACTCTCGCAATATGAGAAGAGCGAAATCGAGCGTCCCGCAACGAACGACCTGACCGCCTTCGATCTGTACACCCGCGCCGAGAAGCTTGTCTTAACGCCCGTGTTGAACACTAGCGCGAGGCAGAATTGGCTGCAGGCGGTCGATCTGCTCAACCAGTCGGTTGTGCGTGATCCATCGTTTTTCCGAGGATATTGCCAACTCGTCTTTATTCATGACGCGCTTTATTTCTTTGGTCACGACCACACGCCAGCGCGTCTGGCCCTGGCGGAAGCAGCGCTTCAAGCGGCCTTTCGCCTCCGTCCGGAGGCAGGCGAAACGCACCTCGCACGCGCGTGGAATCTCTACTGGGGATACCTCGATTATGACGGTGCTCTGGATGAGGTGGAAGTTGCCCGCCAAACTTTGCCAAATGATCCGCAAATATTGTATCTTACCGGTCTCATCCAGAGGCGTCAGGGAGAGTGGGAAGAATCCATCCGGACCCTTGAGCGCGCCGCTGACCGTGACCCGCGCAATTTTCAGATCCTCCAACAGGTTGCAGTAAATTACGCGGCTCTTGAACGCTATGCTGAACAACAACTCTGGTTAGGCCGCATACTGGCTCTCGAACCCGACGACGCTGGTACGAAAGTAATACTTGCGGCCGTCGATTTTGAGCGGCGAGCCGATACCCAGCTGTTGCATCAAACGATCGATTCAGTTCGCGCTACAAATCCTGCTGCGGCGCCAGACATCGCTGATTGGTGGCTCGATTGTGCACTAGCCGAACGCGACGCCGCTGCGTCAAAAGATGCCCTGGTCGCAGCCGGCGAGAATCCAATCAATCTGGGAAACGATGTTTTTTCTAATCATCTATTTGTACTAGGTGTTATCGCCCAAATGGCGAAGGATGATGACGTAGCGCGGTCGGCCTTCACTGCGGCGCGCGCCGAGCAGGAGAAAATCGTCCAGGCTCAACCAAATTTCGGCCCGGCGTGGTGCGTGCTGGGTCTAATCGATGCCGCTCTTGGGCGCAAGGACGAAGCGCTGCTCGAAGGGTGGCGCGCGGTTGAGCTTCTGCCCGTGGAAGAAGATGCGATCAGGGGTCCGGCGATGATCAAGTATTTGGCGATGATCGCTGCCTGGGTTGGCGACAAAGATCTCGCCTGCCAACAGCTGGCCATCGCCGTCATTCCTCCGAGCCCCGTTAGCTATGGTCAGTTGAAACTGCTCCCGTTTTGGGATCCGTTGCGCGGCGACCCGCGGTTCGAACAAATCGTCGCCTCCCTCGCGCCGAAGGGGAACTTAACCACGAATAGACACTAATGAACACTAGTTTTCCCTAATCGTTTCTGCATTCTTAATTCGTGTGAATTCGTACTGAACTGTAGCCGGGATCGGTGATCGCGGCCGGGATCTTAAGATTCCGCTACTCATCCGTGCCGCCCGTTCCTGCAACACCGAAGCCCAGCGAAGACGCGTTTTCTTCCAGAAAAAGAGCAAAAAAATGCCTTTCGCTGGAGGCAAGTAGAGTCCCACCTTCGAATCGCAGCCTGGACAGAATGAACAGAATAAACAAAATGGATTTTTGAGACTCAGAAAGAGGGCCTCCGATTCTGTTCATTTTGTTAATTCTGTCAGATCTTCGGGGTACTCAATGTTTCGCCCGAAATCAGTCGCCCGCGAGCGACCGCTCCCCATATCCGTGATAGCCGCGCCACCTGTCGCGCCGGAGCGCTGCGCGGAGGCGGATCTGTGGCCTGCCACGCCGAAGCCTCCTGACTCGCGTAGCTCTACGCGAAGGACGGTCGGCGGAGCGGGTCTCTCCGCTTAACGGTTCAACGTTTTCACCGATTTCGAAAAATTTTTTGCCACACCGGGCAAAATTTTCCGAAGGAATAGGTAACGGTCGGAAATGAGTTCTCGAGCGAGAAATCACAGAAGGCCAAAACAATGAAAGAAAAAATTAAGCTAATGAAAATTCACCTCAAAATATTTACAACTATCCTGTCCGTGGTTGCCTGCTTTGGGCTTTTGTCCAGAGCGCAAGCGGCAAATGAAGGAGACATTGGAAATGGCAACACCGTCGAGGGATTCAAAGCCCTTAACTCTTCCACTGTGAGCGGTTCGTTCAATACCGGGCTTGGATGGTTCTCGCAAGGGTTCATAACGGACGGCCTTTTCAATACCGCTGCCGGCGCGGGATCGCTAGACGTCAACATCAACGGGGATTCCAATAGCGCATTTGGCACTGGGGCGATGTTGCTCAACATAGGGAACCATGCCGACAACAACACGGCCGTTGGAACCAACGCGCTCCTCAATAATTCCTTCACCGCAACCGACCCAGCCACTGCCCTCGACAACACCGGCGTTGGCTTCGAGGCGCTCATGAGTAACTTGGACGGCGGGGACAACACCGCAGTTGGTTCTGGAGCGCTCTTCAGCAATCTCGTCTCCGGCAACACGGCCGTTGGTGCCGATGCGCTGTTCGACAACATTCTCGGGTTCCACAACACGGCAGTTGGCAATTTGGCGCTCACAGACAACGATTTCGGCGTAAACAACACGGCAGTTGGCGCTGAAGCGCTCCAAGACAACACTGGCGGCTCCAACAACAGCGCCCTCGGCTGGGAGGCGCTTGAGGCTGAAGATACCGGCACCAACCAAACGGCCGTGGGCGCCTTCGCGCTGATGCATTCCCAGGGCTCCCTTGGCGCCTTTGACAACTCAGCGTTCGGTCGCGGGGCGCTGCAAAGTGTCGTCGGCGGCGCTCGTAACACAGGCTTGGGAGATCTTGCCGGGGACACCATAGTAGGAGGTAGCTCTAACGTCATAGTCGGCGCAGACAGCGGTTTTAACCTAGTAGCAGGTAGCGCTAACACCTACCTCGGCGCAGACACGCAGGGTACCGTTGATGAATCCAACACCATCCGCATCAACAACGCCAGTGCGATCCCAAATCCACTTGTCGTGAACCACTCGCGCGTTTACATTGGCCGGGGGGGTACCACTCCCCCGAATGGCGCCCTCTTTAATTCGGTCGTTCTGACCCCGACTCAATTTCTACGGGTTAATGCGTCGGGCCAGGTTGGGGGTATAACGGCATCCTCCGAACGGTTCAAGAAGGACATTAAACCCATGGACAAGGCCAGCGAAGCCATTCTGGCGCTTAAACCAGTGACCTTCCACTACAAGGTGGGACCAGACCAACACACGCTCTGTTTTGGCTTGATTGCTGAAGAAGTAGCAAAAGTGGACCCTTCCTTGGTAGCCTACGACAACGAAGGGAAACCCGAGGGCGTCCTCTACGAGGAGATCCCTATTAGGTTGCTCAACGAGTTCCTCAAAGAACACAAAAAAGTCGAGCAACAGCAAGCGAGCATCAGCCAACTAAAAAGCGAAATGCAGACCATGGTTGCGCAGTTGAAAGAGCAGGCCGCGCAAATCGAAAAAGTAAGCGCCCAGCTCGAAGTGAGCAAGCCCGCGCCGCAAGTGGT
>WNFP01001741.1_pt1 | contig 17087 bp, 12 predicted proteins | sample 5400201 | NCBI WGS metagenome assembly WNFP01 (sample SAMN13153355, study PRJNA577476) | soil metagenome | isolation source: 115 cm saprolite under Madrone tree | place: USA:California | collected 2016-06-14 | reverse complement strand
CGTATGTCAGCCCCGCCTCGAGCTGCTCGGTGATCTTCGCCAGCATTTCATCCGGGTTCAACGTGGCAATCGCGTTCCGCGAAATCGTATTGAGCAGCGAAAGGTGCCGCGCCTTGGTTCGCTCTTCCTGGAACAGCCGCGCGTTTTCGATCGCAATGCTCGCCTCGCTGGCCAGCACGCGCAGCAACTCCAGGTGCCCTTCGTCGAACACGTGTTCCTGGTCGGAGTAGACTGCCATTGCGCCGATCGCGCGATCGTACGCTACCAGCGGCACGCAGCAGAAACACCCGCCCTCGCGTAGCGGTTCCACTCCCAGCTTGTTCACTTCCGCGATGTAGTTGTCGCGAATCAAAACCGGCTGCCGCGTTCGAATCACGTGCTCCGTAAGGTGATTCCCTGCGCGACGGCTGCGCCGCGGCTGGCGCACCCCCGCGTTAACTTCCAGGTGAAAGCGCATTTCATCGCGAACCGGATCAAGCTCTGCAATATAAAAATTCTCCACGTCAAACAACCGCCGCAATTCCTCCCAGATCTTGCCAAGCAACTCTTCCTTGTTCAGCGTCGAGCTCAGTGCCCGTCCGATCTCATTCAGCACGTGCAGTTCTTCGGACCGCCGCGAAGTCTGCTGCACCAAGTAGCTGTTCTCCACTGCCATACCGATCTGGTGCCCCAGCGCCAGCAGCAAGCGGTATTCGGCCGGCGCGAACCTCCGGCTGTCCGGCGTTCCCAGCAACAACACGCCGAATGCTTGCTCTTTCGCCTGCAGGCTGATGGCTACCACGCTGCGCAGCCCTTGCGCTATTGCCAGTTGCCGGAATCTTTTGATCGGCTCTTCTCGCGCGAGTGCCGCCACGGACTCTGCGTTGCGCAAGTCACGGAAACCCAGCAAGCCTCCCAGCCGAGAGACCAACCCCACCAGGTAATCGTCCAGCCCTTCGTTTTGCGCCACTCGGCAGAAGTCGTCGCTCAGTCCCACCGCCACCACCGACGTCGGCCCCTGCGGATCGCCGTGATGCAAAAACAGCGCGCCCGCCGGCAATCGCACCACTCCCAGGACGCGGTCTAACGCCTGCGCCAGCATCCGCTGAATCTCTCCGCCAACAAAACTCGACGTCGCCAAATTCAAATTTGACAACGCCAGCATGTTGCGCTCGACGCGACGCTTCTCTTCCTCGTAGGAGGCCATCACCATCAGCATGGCCACGAATGCGGAAGGCACCGCCGTTATCGGGCTGTCAATCGCTAGGTCCACCGGCGCGCTGCGTAGCAAGAAAAAAACGGCAAGCTGCAACACGCACCATGCCATGAAGGAAAACCCCAGCAGGCGGTCCGCAAGGGTTTCTTGCCGCTTGCTCTCCTGCCAAAAGATCACCGCTACCGCGGCGTACAGCAGTGCGCCGGGCACCACCACCGTCACGCCAAAAAGATGCAGCGCGTTGGCCACCGCCCAGGCGCCGAGCGCTACCGCGGCTGCGCCTGCCGCAAGTTTCCACGGCTTGCGCTGTGAGTAGAGTTGCGCGCCCAAGAAAAAGAACAGTGCCGCCACCGCGTACAGCCAGCGATCCAGCGCCGTCTGCAACGGCGTATCCGGCACCCACTGCGCCAGCGCCGCGCCCAGGTAATGCAAGGCAAACAGCGTCCACCCCGCCGTCCACAACAACAGATACATCTGCCGCTTCAGGCTATGGATGTACGCAAAGAACCCCGCCACCAGCGACGTTGCCGCCAACAGGGCCAGCGCTATGAAGTTGTTATAGACCAACACTCGTCGATTCTCCGCACGACGTGCGGAATCACAAGCTGCGCATGCTCCAAAAATGCAGCAGGCTACAGGCTTTTTCCTGTCCCTTACGGCATGCGCATGTGTGCGGACGGCGCGCACACGTCGCACCACCCACAAAAAGCGTCATGAACACACAAAATAAAGCACTTGGATTATGGGGCATGGGTTTTTGTTGTAGCAAGTGTACCGCGGTACTGGTGGCCAAAAAGATAGCAGAATATGAGGTTGCGCCGGTGAGGTAACGACTTGGCTACATTCACGCCGGAGACCCATCACATCGCTCCCAGAGTCGTTTTGACGCCGGCTGAAAAGCCTTCGTTGGACCATCCACCCTTGTTTCGCTACACTGGGCAACCACACGTTCTGCGGGAAGAACTACGGCAACCCCAAACGACGCGGGCAAATGAGCGAAAACCCCAAAAACGCGGTCGGCACTGCGCGCGTGCGCTTTGCGCCATCACCTACCGGCTACCTCCACGTCGGCGGCGCGCGCACCGCTCTGTTCAACTGGCTTTTCGCTCGCCATCAGCGCGGCGCCATGATCCTGCGCATCGAGGACACTGACGCCGAGCGCAACAAGTCTGAACTCGTCCAAGGCATTATCGACGGCCTCCGCTGGCTCGGCGTCGATTGGGACGAAGGCCCGTTTTATCAGTCGCAGCGCACCGATCTGTACCAGGCGGCCGGAAAAAAACTTCTCGCGAACGGCTGCGCGTTTTTGTGTTACTGCCCGGCGGAGCGCTATGCCGGCGGCGACCACGCCGTTGAAGCTCAGGATGACGAGCCAACGGCCTCCGGGCCGCGCCGCATCGTGCGCTGCACTTGCCGCGACGGCAAGCCCTCCACTCCGGGAACCAAGCCGGCTGTTCGCTTTCGCGTCCCCACCGGAGGCACCACCAAATTTCTTGACGCCGTATTCGGCGAGCGCGAATTCTCCAACGATGAAATCGAGGACTTTGTGCTCCTGCGCTCCGCCAAGGGCGACGAGGAATTTGGCCAGTCCATGTACCAGCTCGGTGCCGTCGTCGACGACATCGACATGCGCATCACCCACGTGATTCGCGGCGCCGACCATATCTCCAACACTCCCAAGCAAGTCTTGCTGTACCGCGCGCTGGGCGCCGAGCCGCCCGTCTTCGCCCACGTGCCTCTCATCCTCGGCCCCGATAAATCACGCCTCTCCAAGCGCCACGGCGCCACCGACGTCAACATGTATCGCACTGAAGGCTTTCTGCCCGAGGCATTCCGCAACTTCCTCGCCCTGCTCGGCTGGTCCACCGGCGGAGATGAGGAGTTTCTGCGCACCGCGGACCTGCTTGAAAAGTTTTCCCTCGAAGGCGTCAGCCGCACCAATGCCGTCTTCGATCGCCCCAAACTCGAATGGTTCAACACCCAGTATCTTCAGAAGCTGCCCATTGAGGATTTGCTGCCAGAAGTGCAAGCCGAGCTGAAGCGCAGCGGTCTCTGGAAAGAAGAGTGGGGAAGCGGGTCAGGCCGCGAGTGGTTCGCGAAAACGGTGGACCTCCTGCGCCCCCGCGTTCGCCTTCTTCCCGATTTTTCCACCTGGTCCCGCGCGTTCTTTTCCGACGATTTCGAGATTGATCCCGCCGCCAAAGCCAAATTCTGGAAGGATCCCAAAGTTCCGGAGCTGCTCTCCAAGCTCGCAGAAACGTTGGCTGCTATCCCGCCCACCGATTGGAGCCATGATGCCTGCGATCACGCGTTGCGCCAGCTCGCCGAAGCGGAAGGTGTGAAAGCCGGACTGCTTATCAACGCCACGCGCGTCGCCATCGTTGGCCAAGCCGTGGCCCCACCCCTGTTCGACACCATGGTCGTCCTCGGTCGCGACACCGTGGTCAACCGCCTTCGCCGCGCCCTCCCCAATTCAGCCGCCGCCTGAAGCGTTCCTCGCGGTTGGGAAATCGGGTGCGCCTTAGCCTTCGCCGCCTTCCTCTCCGGGCGCGAGATGGCAAGCATGCCAGTAATCATCCTGCGCGTGCGCGGCGCAAAACCAGCGCTCGCATTTGTCGCAGAAGACTGCAGCGGATTCATTGCACGGCTCGTCCAGGCGGGAGACACCTTCACACGAACGCTTCGTTTCTTCGTTTGGATTCTCGCGGGCTTGCTGCGCTTTCATGGCGATACCCGTGCCGCCATTCTACTCCCAATCGGAATCCCGTAACAGGTCAGCGGCGGGCGCGATCTTTGCGCACGGCTTCGTCAATCAGCGTGTCTAATTCTCCGCGCGTGAGCAGCACGTGATCGCCGCTGTCGTTTGCATCGGAGGTCACAGGCAGCTCCGCGCCTCCGCCGGGCGGCGGAGTCACAAAGTACCGCGAGCGCGCGGCCATGAGCTTGGCAACTTCACGGCTCGACAGCAATGTAGGATTCCCGGCCATTTCCGCGGCCAATGTGATTTTCGCAACGTGCTCGAGCGTCTCCAGCCGGAAATACGCAGTCAGCAAGTCCGGACCGCAGGTCACCGCTCCGTGGTTGGCCAGCAGCAGCGCGTCATAGTGCGGCACGTAAGGCTCCAGCGCGGCGCTCAACTCCGGCGTTCCCGGCGTAGCGTAGCGCACTAGCGGAATGCGCCCGAGGCCTACGATCACTTCCGGAAGCAAAGCCTGGTCGAGTCCGCGCCCCGCGACAGCAAATCCCGTCGCCGTGGGTGGGTGCGCGTGGCAAATGGCGTTCACGTCCGGGCGCATGTTGTAAAACAAGAGGTGCATGGCCAGCTCAGAGGAAAATTTGCGTTCGCCGGAGATTTGGCGGCCCTCCAGGTCGGTGACCACCAGATCATCCGGCGCGAGCATTCCTTTGTTCATGCACGTCGGGGTGGTCAGGATGCGCTTCTCGTCCAGACGCACAGAGACATTTCCTTCGCAGGCTACGTTGTAGCCCTGCTCGTACATCCAGCGCCCGACTATACAAATATCCAGCCGATGTTGCAGTTCGGTCTTGGCGCTGCCTGGCAAAATTGAGTCCGGAGGCACGGGGCAGACTCCTTCCTGGCTCGAAGCTCTCCTCCAAGCCTTTCGGGGACAAATTGTCGTGCGATGCACGCGCGGGAAGCTGCGCGCACCGGCGAAATCTTAAGCGTAAATGCCGCGCAACTTAAGCGCACTGGCCACGCGATCGATGGCCAACATGTACGCGGCGATGCGATTGTTCACCTTATGCATTTCGGCGTAGCGTACCACTTCATCGAAGGCATTTTCCATCACATCCAGCAGCCGCTCATTGACTTCACTCTCGCGCCAGAAAAAGCCTTGGCGGTCCTGCACCCATTCGAAATAGCTGACCGTAACGCCCCCCGCATTCCCGAGAATATCCGGCACGGTAAAAATGCCCTTGGCATCGATAATGGCGTCGGCTTGCCACGTGGTCGGACCGTTCGCGCCTTCGCAAAGAATTTTCGCCTGCACCTGGTTGGCGTTTCTCTCGGTAATCTGATTTTCGATGGCCGCGGGGATGGCGATATCGCAGGGCTGGAAAAGAACGTCGCGCGCGCTCATCTTTGTGCCGCCGCCTGGAAAGTCATGCAACGGCTTCTTCTGCGTGTACACCCAATCAATGACCTTGGGAACGTCGAAGCCCTTTTCGTTGTACAGGCCTCCGCCGATATCGGCGAGCCCGACGATTTTATATCCTGCCTGCTGCATCAGGCGTCCGGCCAAGGAGCCGACATTACCGAAGCCTTGAATCACTACACGGCTTCCTTCGCGTTTCATCCCCAGCTTGGCCAGCGCTTTATCGCAGCAGATCATCACGCCCCGCCCGGTGGCTTCGCGCCGTCCGCGCGACCCGCCAAGTTCAATGGGTTTGCCGGTGACCACCGCGGTAGTCGCCTGGCCGACGTGCATCGCATACGTATCCATCACCCACGCCATCGTCTGCTCACCCGTGCCAACGTCCGGAGCCGGCACGTCGCGCTCCGGACCAAGCCAGTTCACCAGCTCCGCGGTGTAGCGCCGCGTCAGCCGCTCGAGTTCTCCCCGCGACATCTTGCGTGGATCGCAAATCACGCCGCCCTTTGCTCCGCCGAAGGGAATGCTCACTACCGCGCATTTCCACGTCATCCACGTTGCTAGCGCGCGTACTTCGTCGATTGTTACGTCAGGAGCAAAGCGAATCCCGCCCTTGCCCGGGCCGCGCACCGTGGAGTGCAAAACGCGATAGCCGGTGAACACTTCGAGCTGGCCATTGTCCATGCCCACCGGAATGTACAGCGTGATTTCCTTGCTCGGATACTTCAAATAGCGGTATAGCCCCTGTTCCAGTCCCAATTTGTTGGCGGCTACTTCGAAGCGCGCTTCCGCGTTCTGGTAAACATTCATCTCTTCCGGTGCAGGCGCTTGCGACATTCGAAGGTCTCCTTTGGACCGGACGCGCGCGGAAGGCACGTCCGCCCTTTCGCAGTTCGCCCTCGCGGCTTGCGGCGCTGGATGCGATCTGGAGAGCCAAGAAAAAGGCGAGTTTCGGCGGGCTACCCACCCGCCAGACCTGTCACTTGGCCGGGCCGCCAGTATACGAACCTGCCTCGCTGCTCGCAAGCCGGAGAACCAACGTTCGCGAGTTTGCACTTCGCACAGATTCAGTACGCGCTGAGAGGGGGTTGATGAGCTTAACTGGGATTGCGCTGGAATTCACGCTCGGCGATGCACGCGCTCACGTTCGCGGAATGCTGGTTCTTGGACTGCGCAAAGAACCAGATGAACGCCAGCAGCGCGCCAAGGATCATTCCTGCAAACAGCAAGCTGGCCACGCTCAGAAAGGTGTAAGCGTGCTTCTTTAACCAAGCCGTGCCGGAGACTCCACCTTGCGAAGTTCCATTCAAAGCGGTCTTTGCGCTTTCTGCGGACGGCAAGCCTGGAACGCTCGAGAATTCCACGCTGGTTATGAAGCTGTAGCCGCGCCGCGGAATCGTTTCGATATACACGGGATTCTCTGGAGTGTCGCCCAGCACCTGGCGCAGCTTGTTCATCGTCGTGTTGACGTTGGCATCGAGGTTGGCCAGAAACGTGTCCGGCCAAAGCTGGCGTCGTACTTCCTCGCGGGTGACAATCTCGCCGGCACGGCTTAGCAGCAGCAGCAGGGCCTGGAAAACTTTGGCCTGCACCTTGACGCGCTGGCCATCATCCTGATGCAGCTCTTCGCGCTCAAGGTCGGCCTGGAACCTTCCGAAACGCGCGTAACGCGCCGCAAACGCCGGCGGTGTCACTACGTTCGCGCCGGGCTCGTGCTGGGCCAGTTCGCTGGGTTGTGTGCTCATTCTGGGGTCCTTAGGTCCGGCGCCGCTTGCTGTCGGGCAACCGCTGCACAGCGGCCCGCTCGGTGCCTCCCTAGTCGTACTTAGACGCAAATAGCTTAGCGGTTGAGGCCCCTAAACTTGTCAAATTTATGTCTTTTCAACGTAGGTGATGGTGCGCCGCTTCGGGGCCAAGAGAAGCTGAACCGGCTACTGCAAGCGGAACTGGATGGTAACCGTAAGGTGCATGGGGACGGGTTTGCCGCCCAGCGTGGCCGGCTGATACCTCCACTGGCGCAGCGCTTCGATGGCCGCTTGGTGCAGCAACGACGGACCGGAAACGACCTTCATCGTGGTTACGCGGCCTGTCGCATCGATCAGCGCATCGAGGCGCACTTCCCCGGCTACGTGCTGAGTCCGCGCCAGTGCAGGATAGCTTGGCGGGACGGAAGAAATCAGATGGGCGGGCTTGACGTCTCCGCCTGACGGCGGCGCCGGAGCGGCCGGCTGCTTCGAGCCTTCTGCAAGGTTCGCGCCGAGGGAGGTTTCCCCAACGGCAGACGCTCCGTCGCTGCTTTCCTCTAGCGTCGGTTCCATCTCGCTATTCGCCTGCACGCTGGCCGAGCGGCGGACCTTCGGCTTGGCCAAGCGAACTTGGCCGAGAGAAGGTTTCTTAATCTCCGGCTCAACGACCTCAACGGTGTCGACTGATTTCGCCGGCTCTTTAAAAACGGCATTGTTGGAACCTGATTTTGGGACGCGTTCGGTAATTGCCGCGGCCTGCACTTTGCCCTGGGCTGGAGAGGAAACGGTTGGCGGTGCTTCCGTGTCTGCGCTCGCAGAGTTCTCTTTCCTCACCGGAGAGGACGCATCCGCTGTTGCGTTCGCCCTCAACGGAGGTGTCGCGAGCGCGGCGGAATTGACAGGCTGCGCCGTTTCAAGCGGAGCGGGATGGGAGGAAGCCGGCGACGTATTCGACGCTGTCGCTGTGTGCGCAGGTGCCAGTGATGCCAGCGACTCTCGGAAATACCACGCGCCGCTGGCCGCTGCGACGATAAGGCCGGCCGCAATGGCCATCCAAATTCCTTTGCCTCTTCCGCGCGGAGTGGCAGCCGGCGGCGCGCTTTCGCCTAGAAGAGAATTGCCGAATAGCGGAGAAGACTTCGTGCGCCTTGTCGCACCGGCCGTTTTCTTTGCGGGTGCTGTGACGTGTTTTGGTGCGGAAGCCGGTTCCAGCGCCTCCCGAGGCTGCTGTTCTTCAAATGGCGCGGTGGAATCGCTCGCGCCTTTTTCTGATGGCGGCGCGGGAATCGCCGCATTGCGCGCCAACGGCTCGAGCCAAGCCGGAATTTTCACTTCTTCGTCATCGAAGCTGGACGTGGCCGGCGACTGTGCGTTCTTCGGCTTGTGCGCCAACGAACTCGCATCGGACTTGACCGGCGCTGTTCCCATCTTGCCTGCAGCGGGCTCTTCGCTGGCCATGTCAAATATTTTCGCTGCGGCATCCCCAAGCTCGTGTTTGGTGGGCGGCGCAGCCGAGACCACCGGCGTCCCTTCGCTCTGTTTCCGCTCGGCAAAATCGAGGGACGACAGTTGTTCCTGCAAACGATTCGCGTCCAGCTTCAGTGCCTCGATCGAGGTCTCCGCGGGGGCCAGAAGATCGGCCTTGCTTGATGGCCGCGAATCCGCCTTGATTTCCGTCTTGAACTCTTGCACCTCGTCCGCAAGATTCGTCGTGATGTTTTCAACAGGCTTCGCGTCCACAACCAAAGCTGGTTTTGTCTCCGCGTTCGTAGCCGGAATCTCCTCAGACAACGGGGCGGAGTCGTTTTTTTGCCTGGCCGGCACAGAAGCGTTGGGCTGAGCGGTATGGCGTTCGCCCGGGAAGCGCATGCCCCAGAATCCGAGAACCGGCTCGGTGAATTCCAGCTCCACGTAGCCGGCACTGCGATAGTTTTTGGATTTCACTACCTGGCAGACGACTTCTTTTCTTGTTCTTTCGTTGGTTAGAAAAAGAAGCTGGCCCGGCGCAACAGACGCCGAGAGTCGAATCACCGCTCCACTGGCGAGCACCAGGACCGTGCTGGTGGTTTCCGAAAATGGTTCGCGCTTGTCGCTTCCTTCCACGGCCCGCGCGCCGTTGACCGTGACCGGCACTTCCAGCGTGACAGGTTGCGCACTGCTGATTTGTTGGCCCGCCGATGCGGCTCCCGAGGAGCGTTCCGGGTTTTCCGGAGAGTTGGGAAGCGTGGAGCTGCCTTTGAGCGTCGGGGGCATTCTTACTCGTTTGTGAAAGTGATTTTCGGCTTAAGCTCCGCCGGTGCAGAGCTCTGCGCGAACCTTTTCATTGTTCAGCGCACCCGAGCGGGCCAGCTATAGTACTTGCGTACTACGTTGGAAACACACTGCCCGTTCGTACAGGTTTTTTCGTGAAAAGAGATTTTATTTGTCGAGTGGAGCTTTGAACTGTTCGTCGATTTCGACCTGATAGCCGGTGACCAGCCTGTTAGTTTCGTTGGCCATGCCGATCACCGCTTGCAATTCGTGGAACATCGCGTCCGTCATCCCTTTGTTGCGAGCGGAAGCGGTGTGCGAGGCGATGCAGTAGGAACAATTATTGGTGACGCTGACCGCGATATAGAGCATTTCTTTTGTGAGCGGATCAAGCGCGCCCGGCGCCATGATCTGCTTGATGCTCTCCCACGTGCGCTTTAGCGTCGTGGTATCGTGCGCGATGCCCTTCCAGAAATTATTGATCCAGTCCATCTTGCGCGTGGCCATGATGTCGTCATAGACCGCGCGGACTTCCGGGCTGGCATCCCCATATTCGATCGGCTTGAATGTGGCCATGTGCTCTCCCCCACCGCTCGAGCTTGCGCTTGGCAAACGCTAGCAGGAAGAATGGAGTTCGGCCAGCGATTCTGTTCATCTTCCAGTGAAACGTTATAATGGCCGCGTTTTGGCCTGCTGTAGCGAGGCGCGGAGATAACCAATGAAATTGATCAGGTCCTGGCTGGCGTGGGCGAGTGCGTACGGAATTGCCTCGGTGCTCGCAATCGGCGTTTCCTTCGCAAACGATGCCGCTGCGCAAACGGTACGCGTGGACGTCACTCCCGCGCACGCCATCAAGTTCGATCCGGACGCTGCGTTGGGCAGCTCCATGGATATTTTGCCGCACAACCTGGTGGATACCGTTTACAGCGAGCCGGTCTTGAAGGAATCGCTCTCCGCCGGCTGGGGACCAATCACCTATCGCCAGAACACGGAGCTGACTGTCGCAGCGTGGCACTGGAATTCCAACGGCACCTGGAGCGACGCAGCGCACCAAAGCGGTTACTTTATCGGAAGCGCTGAACCCAAGGAATTCTTGCGCTATTCCTTCGGCTATCCGCTTCCGCATCGCGGCAATACGCGCGGCGATGGCTCAGCCGACAAATTCTCGCGATTAACCGATGGGAACCCCGGCAGCTACTGGAAAAGCAACCCTTATTTGACGAAGGAATTCACGAAGGAAGACGATTCCCTGCATCCGCAGTGGATCGTCGTGGATTTCGAAGCGGCCCAGGACGTCACCGCCGTTCGCATCGCCTGGGTCAATCCCTACGCCCGAAAATATACCGTGCAATATTGGACCGGCGGAGAAGCGCTCGACAAACAGACCAGCGGTTTGTGGACCACTTTTCCCTCCGGCGAAGTGCAAGACGGCAAAGGCGGCACGGTGCTGCTGAAGCTTTCCTCGCTTCCGGTGCGCACGCGCTACCTGCGCGTCTGGATGACCGAATCCTCAAACGCTTGCGACACTCACGGCAGCAACGATCCGCGAAATTGCGCCGGCTACGCGATGAATGAAATTTACGCCGGCAATTTCACCGCGGCGGGTGAATTTGTCGACTTGATCGTCCACGCCCCAGGGCAGAATCAAACGCCCACGTTTGTATCCTCCATGGATCCCTGGCACACCGCCGCGGACATCGACCAGCGCCGCGACCAGACTGGCTTCGATCTGTTCTTCACCAGTGGCATCACCAACCACCTGCCGGCCATGATCCCGGTTTCCCTTCTGTACGGAACACCGGAGGATGCGGCGGCCGAACTCGCCTACCTGGAAAAGCGCGGCTACCCCATTTCGTACGTGGAAATTGGCGAAGAGCCGGACGGCAAGAAAGCTATGCCGGAGGATTACGGTGCGCTGTATCTGCAATGGGCCGATGGCCTGCACCGGCTCGATCCCAAGCTGAAGCTTGGAGGTCCGATCTTTGAAGGCGTCAACGACGACATCAAAGTTTGGCCGGACCCGCGCGGGAGAACTTCCTGGATGGGGCGATTCGTCGATTATCTGAAGGAGCGCGGGCGGCTGAACGATTTAGCCTTTGTTTCGTTCGAACATTATCCCTTTCCGCCATGCGAAGTGACTTGGTCGGATTTGTATCGCGAGCCGGAACTCGTCCGCCACATTTTGCAAGTTTGGCGCGACGATGGCGTGCCGCAAAATGTTCCGCTGATGATCACGGAGAGCAACTTATCCTGGGCGCTCACCGAGCCGATGGCCGATCTCTTCGCCGCGCTGTGGCTGGCGGACAACGCCGGATCGTTTCTTGCCAGCGGTGGATCGGCCTTTTATCACTCGCCGATTCAACCCGAACCTTTGCATTCCGGCTGCCACGGATGGAGCACTTACGGAAATTTCGTGGCCAACGAAAAGCTGGAAGTTTCCCAGCACACCTCGCAATATTTTGCCAGCCGCATGATCAACGTCGAATGGGTGAAACACGGCGCGGGAATGCATCAGCTTTCGCCCGCGGTTGCCGATGTAACCGACGACGCCGGCCACACGCTAATTACCGCGTACGCCGCGAAGCGGCCGGACGGCGAATGGTCGCTCATGCTCATCAATAAAGATCCGTCCAACGCACATGTAGTGCGCATCGAATTCGATGATGCGAGCGGTACGCCGCCGCGCTACTTCGCCGGTGCGGTCGCTATGGTGACCTTCGGCGCGGAGCAATATGTTTGGCATCCCGAAGGCGCGAAAAGCCATGCGGATCCGGACGGCCCGCCGGCCACAGTATCGATGAATGTGAAAAGCAGCGCAGGATTTGCGCTTCCCAAGGCTTCGGTGACCGTTCTGAGAGGAAAGCTGAATCGGGATTAGGCGATTCGCTGCTGGAGATAGCCGCTTAGCAGGAACGCATTGAGGCGGCCAGCTCTAGATTGATTTGCAGCCGGCGATCGATCTGCACCGCTGCGTAGCGCGCGCAGACCGCGAGTTCGCGCTCGCTCCAAGCAGCCACCGCAGGCATGCTGTGTCCGAGCAGCGAGGCGAGGCCATCCACTAGCGCGTAATAGCGGCGCACAAGTCCGAGGCCTTTGCCGCCAGAGCGTAGTTCCGGGGTCAGATCGTGAAGGCCCAGCAGCGCCGGGAAATCCTGGCCGGTGAGTTGGCCTTGCACGCCGGCAGCCGCCAAGATGCGGTCAGAGACCGGCTGGGCCGCAACCCCGGCCAGCATCGCTCGCCAGTAATAGGCGGCAAACTGTGACAGGGCCACGATAGAGATCGCAAATAGCATGGCGGCGAACATCCCTCAGCCTCTTTCTCTTTGCACGTATAAGTCTGCCCGTGTGGTCCTAGCGGACCAATAGTCCCGCAGTACCAGCCGAATAGAACTTCTTAACTCACTGACAATACTAGACTTAATCACATACTCGGCCATAAAGGCTTGCACTTGCGTGTTTCTGCTCGCTCCTCTATCCTCCAGCCGCAGGGGTAAACAATGAGAACCAAATTATTGTGGATGGTCCTCGGTGGAGTACTCGGGTTTGCTCTCGGCTTCTGTCTCGCTTCACGAATATTGGAGTTTCTGTCAGCCAAACGCGAGGCAGACAGGGCCGTAATCGACAATGTACTCAACGCGCAGGAAAAAGCGTGGAACCGCGGAGACATAGATGCGTTTCTGGAGGGCTACTGGCATTCTCCGGATTTGACGTTTTCTGGAAGCGGCGGCATTGCACGTGGATGGGATGGCGTGCTCGCGCACTATAAGAAAAATTATCCCGATCGCGCGACGATGGGACATCTCGATTTTTCCGGGCTCGAATTCCGCTTTCTCGGCAAGGATGCGGCACTGGTGCTCGGGCACTGGCATCTGGCGCGGGCGCAGGGCGATATCGGTGGAGTTTTCTCTTTAGTGTGGCGGCGTTTTCCGGAAGGCTGGCGCATTATTCACGATCACACCAGCGCGGTCGAGAACGCCAAGTGAAGGATTCCCGATGCTAGCGGACGCCCTGCATCTCGCTCTGGTGGGCTTGGGGATTGTCGCCGCGATGATGTTCGCGCTGTGGCTCGTTCATCTGCTCATCCGCAACGCAGCCATTGTCGACGTGGGCTGGGCCGCGGGGCTGGCCATACTCGCGATTTTTTACGCCGTAGAAGGGCCGGGATATTCTGCACGCAAATGGGCGATCGCGGCGATGGCAGGTTTTTGGGGGTTGCGGCTGGCGGGGTATTTGCTTTTTTCTCGCGTGGTGGGCAAGCCGGAAGAAGGGCGCTACATGCAACTGCGCAGGGAATGGAAGACGAATCTGCCGCTGCGCTTCCTGTTTTTCTTTGAGTTTCAGGCGCTGTTAACGGTGGTGCTGTCGCTGCCGTTCTTGCTCACCAGTCTCAACACTGTCGCGGCGTTGGGCAGGCTGGAAGAGATTGGCGCCGCGATCTGGCTGGTGAGTATTTGCGGGGAAGCCATTGCAGATTTTCAGCTGAACCGTTTCAGGAAAAATCCCGCGAACAAGGGGAAAACCTACCGGCGCGGCTTGTGGGGCTACTCGCGGCACCCAAATTATTTTTTTGAGTGGATGATTTGGGTGAGCTACGCGACTTTTGCGCTTGGCTCACGGTGGGGCTGGCTCGGGCTGATTTCACCGGCGCTAATGCTGTACTTCCTGCTGGGCACCACCGGTATTGCCGCGACAGAAGCGCAAGCGCTACGGACGCGCGGCACGGAATATCGCGCGTACCAGCGCACCACGAGCACGTTCGTGCCGTGGTTTCGCAAGAAAGAGCGGGCGTCTTAAGGCCGCCAAAATAATGCGAGCGTAAACCGCTAGAGGATCTCGAGGACTTCTTCGTAGCGCTTGAACGGCGGGATCAGATACGCGCCGGCCATTTCGGTGCGCGACCAGGCGAGCATTTGGCGGGCGCACTCGAAGCCACGGTCGCGCGCGGCGGCGCCGGCCGCGTCCAACGATTTCAGCAAAGGCTGGGGAATTACGATTCCTGGCACCTCGTTGTTAAGGCGCAGGGCTTGCTTGTAGCTGTTGAGCGGCCAGATGCCGATGAGTATAGGAATGGGCGGCTTGCCACCGAGTTTTTTGAGGAAGGCGTACCAGTGTTCGGGATCGAAGAGCGGCTGGGTCATGGCGAAATGCGCGCCGGCTTCGATTTTGGCGTGAAAGCGCGCGATTTCTCCGTCGAGATCGTCGGCGACAGGATTCACAGCGACTCCGATCGCAAAATTCGTCGCGCCGCCCAGCGTTTTGCCGGACCAGTCGGTGCCCTGGTTCAAGCGATGCACAACCTTCACTAACCCCACGGAATCCACTTCGTAGACGCCGCTGGTTTCCGGGTAATCGCCGACGGAGGGGGGATCGCCGGTAATGGCTAGCACGTTGCGAACGCCGCCGACGGTCCATGCGCCGAGCAGCATGGCTTGCAGGCCGATGATGTTGTAGTCGCGGGTGGTGAGGTGCGGCACAGTTTCGACGCCGCGCGCTTCGAGAGCGCCCGCGGTGATTAGCGCGTCCATGCCGACGCGGGCCATGGCGCCGCTGTTGATGTCGATGGCATCGACTTTGCGCGAGGCCATGATTTTGTCGACCTGCTCGTAGACGCGATCGAGGGCGATGCCTTTCGGCGGGTCGATTTCCACGCAGACAACGAATTCGTTTTTCTTTAGTTTTTTCCAGAATTTGCTTTCGGGTTCACGCTGCAGCACGGGTGCGGGTTGAACCACTGTAGCGGCCATCTTCACGTGGCCTATCTCCGTCTTAGTTGCCGGCCGCAGCGACTTCACCGCTTCGGCCATGGCGCGGATGTGCGCGGGCGTAGTGCCGCAGCAGCCGCCGAGAATGCGCACGCCGAGGGCGGCGGCTTCGCGGGCGAACAGAGCGAAATATTCGGGCGAGGATTTTGGGTACACGATGCGGTCGCCTTCGCGCTTGGGGAAGCCCGCGTTGGGCATGGCGCTGATGCGCAGTCCGTCGACACCCGCGAGTTCCTGAAGAATGGGAAGCAGGGATTGCGGTCCGAGCGTGCAATTGGCGCCGATGATCTGCACGTTCTTGTTTTTCAGCAGCGCGGCCACCGCGCCGGGACGCAGGTCGCCGAAAATAGTGCCCTCTTCTGAGTACGTAAGTTGCGCGACGATGGGCAGGCCAGAGAAGGAACGAATGGCGTCGATGGCCAGAAGAATTTCTTCGATGTAAGAAAAAGTTTCCAGGACGTAGAGATCGACACCACGCTCTTCGAGAGCCAGTGCTTGCTCGCGAAAAATGGCCAGGATCTTGTCGGGCTCCGGATGGCGCGCTTGCACTCCGATGCCCAGCGGGCCGATGGAGCCGGCGATCAAGACTTCGCGAGTGGCGGAGTCGCGCGCTTCCCGGGCGATTTTTACGCCGTGGCCGTTGAGGCGCTGGACATTGTCACCCAAGCCCAGCGGTTCGAGTTTGAAGCGATTGGCGCCAAACGTGTTGGTCTCGATGATTTGCGCGCCGGCTTCGATATAGGCCTGGTGTACGCGGAAGACCGCTTCCGGCTCGGTGCAATTCAGTTCATCAAAGCAGCGCTGCGCGCCCACCGCTTCGTGCAACATCGAGCCCATCGCGCCATCGGCGATGAGAATGGTGTCTTTCAGCCGCTCGTTGAAATCCTGAATTTTCAAAGCTGGGTTGTCCTATACATCGATCTGCGCGGCCGTCTTCAGCGCTTGGATTCCATGAGACTGGCGACGGTGCTCATCAAATCGTATTTGGTGAGGATCTCGAAACGGGTGTCACCCATTTCCACGAAGACGGCGGGATTTTCGTGGCTAAGGATGTAGGTGATGCGCTCGACGGGAGCGGTGCGCGGCACTTGCGGCAACGGCTTGCTCATCACTTCGCTGACGACGAGCTTGCGGAGATCTTTGCCTTGCAGCGCCATGGTCAGAATCTGGTCTTCGTAAATCGTGCCGATGGGAATGTTTTCCTCGAAGACGGGAATCTGCGAAATGTCCTGGTCCTGCATGGTTTTCAGCGCGTGGAATACAGTCTGATACGGGCGCGCGATGACCAGTTCGCGCACTTTGCCGGCTTGGTGCTTGGCGTTGACCACTTCGCCGGCGGTGATTTTCACGGCGGCTTCCACGTAACCGCGCTCGCGCATCCACTCGTCGTTGTAAACCTTGCTGAGATAGCGCATTCCGGTGTCCGGCAGGAAGGCCACGATGAAAGCTTCCTTGCCGAGGCTTTTTGCGAGCTGCAGCGTGGAGGAAATGCAGCCTCCGCCGGAGCCTCCGGTGAACAAGCCTTCCAACTTCACCAGACGCCGCGCGACCACGAAGCACTCTTCGTCATTGACCTGGATCACGTCGTCGACGATTTTCAGGTCCATGGTGGCGGGGAAAAAATCTTCGCCGATGCCTTCGACCACGTAGGTCTTGGCCTTCACGGTCTCGCCACGTTTGACGAAATCGTAGTAAAGCGAGCCGTACGGATCGACCCCAATGACCTTGACCTTGGAATTTTTTTCTTTCAGATATTTGCCGACGCCGCTGATTGTGCCGCCCGTGCCCATGCCGCAAACGAAGTGCGTGATTTTGCCTTCGCTGTCTTCCCAGATTTCCGGGCCGGTGGTGCGGTAATGCGCTTCCGGATTCATGGGATTTTCGTACTGGTTGGGATAGTAGGAATTGGGAATTTCGCGCGCGAGTTTTTTCGCCACGGAATAGTAGCTGCGCGGATCTTCCGGCTCGACGGCGGTGGGGCAAACGATCACTTCCGCGCCCAGCGCTTTGAGCAAGTCCA
>WNFP01001736.1_pt1 | contig 17105 bp, 26 predicted proteins | sample 5400201 | NCBI WGS metagenome assembly WNFP01 (sample SAMN13153355, study PRJNA577476) | soil metagenome | isolation source: 115 cm saprolite under Madrone tree | place: USA:California | collected 2016-06-14 | reverse complement strand
AAGTACCAATCCGCCCTTCTAGGGCGGATTTCTTTTTTAACACAATCAATACCGAATATAAAAATGAAGCGGCGCGTTGCTTGGGAAAGCAACGCGCCGCAAGGGTCCAAGTTTCAAAACCTGAGCCCAAGTTAAGGAATAAGGCTTAAGCGGCCGAGACCTGACGCACCGCGAGGAAACGGAAGTTCTCATACCACCCACCCTCAAACCAAGGGAGGTAGAGGCTCCGCCTCGACCCGTACTCCCAGAGTCCGGGCACGTTGCGGTCGCCAAACACCTGCGCGACGGAGCCGAGGCCGATGACGGGATACTTGCGCTGTTCTTCCGGGAACGCGATCCCGAAGGAGAGCACGTGCTCGGTCTTGGCCGGCGTCCACGGATTCGTGGAATCGGCCGCTTCAATCGCCTTGATCGCGTCCTTGGACTCGATCACGCGGTCGAAGTGAAAGAGGCAGGCCTCGAACTCGACGATACCGTCGCCCTTGATGGGGAAACGTTTCGCCGTGAGGTCGTCGTTCTTCCAGTCGTAGTTGCCGGCGGCGATCATCTGCTCCAGCGTTTGGCCGTAGTCGACCGTGAGGCGGAAGGATTCCGGCATCACGGCGTTCAGCTTCAGCATCGCGCGGAACGTTTTCAGCTCCGGCAAGGTGCCGGCCTTGGCGGCCTGCGCGAGCGCGGCGAGATAGCCGTCGTGCAGCTTGGCGTAGTCGGCGGCGGTGAGGCCCTGCTGTTCCAGAATGGTCAGCGAGTGCCTGGCCTGTCCGGCCGTGGCGTCGGTGGTGCGCATAGGAACTCCTATGATGCGAGCTACTCCTTGCGGGTAGCTACTAGAGGACGACGGGATGTCGCCATAGCCTAGAGACGCCTACGGAGTAAGCGGCTTTAGGCTAGGGCGACTCTACGTAAGCCTTATTTTTAAAGGGCAACATACTGACATAAATATACACCATATATAATATATTGTCAACATAGGTACTGGTTCAAGACACAGCACGCCGCATCCGAAGCGTGGCGCAATTCCCCCGAAGGGATCGCAGCGGCCAAGGAGCACGAGGAACGCATCGTCGCGACGCAGGCCACGTACGACGGCCTGATGGAGCAGTTGCCCAAGTTGGACTTCACCAACCAGCAGCAGCTCCTCGACTGGCTCTGTCAGCTCGAAACCACCATCACCAGGGGCGTGAACACCGGCGCGGCCATCAAGGACGATGATGCGGACAACGTTGCCCGGTACATCATCGGCCAATGCCTCGACACTCTGAACCATGGATACATCCACCAGATCGTCCACCAGTTCACCGAGGACTGGAAGCTGAAGTTCGGCTTCCAAACGGCCTGAAACAAGCACAAACTAGAAAGAGAGCCGGAGATGGAAAGCGTATATTGCTCCCTGAGGCACCATCGGAAGACTACTCTTGAATCGATATGAGTTTTGAAGGACTGTGGTGTCCGTTCACAATACGAACATAATCTACAGCAACACCGAAATGCTTTGCAGCCAATTGAAGCACTCGTACATTCGCCTGATTATTTATAGCCTTCTCGCGAACTGAAGCTTCAAAATGGGCTGGTTTTTTAAGCAGCCATGATTCTTTCTTCGCATTCGCATGAACTCTTATATGAATGTACATGATTCCTATGGCTGGAGATTTGGTATAAATTATATAACGAGCTGGCCGTCTGGGACGATATCCGAACCGAAATTGAGTGTCTAGGCTATATTTGATTTTTAGATAATAAGTGTTAAAATATGCATAGGTGAATTTCAAGACGAAGGAGAGAACATTGGAAGAAAGCACGATAGCCATTCTGGCAGATGCGTACAAGCTTCTATCGCAAATTATGCTTGAAGGAGATATAAGCACTCCTCCAAAGCAATTGCTGGGGTCTAACCCCAAAGCCGTTCCTCTCGGCAAGGCGTCGCTTGAGCAGCGAGCAATCGCCACGCTTTATGGCCAAGTCTGCAAGGAACACAAGCACATGCATGAGACGGAGAACCTGCCTGAGGGCATCAACCCACGTGTCAGCTTTACCCACTATCAGAATCACGTGATGGCCCCAATGCTGTCTGAATTACTGATCTGGTCGGCTCATCGAGACTATCCTGATGTATCGGAAAGAGTCTCGATCATCGCGATCCAGCTTGATGCAGATTGGAACATGTACGCGATACCTAGAGTACCAGCAGAATCAGCGTCATGACCCGCTCGAACAAAAGGAACCACCCGTTCCTTACGGTTCGGGCGGTTTCTTTTTATGATGGCTATAGTTAGCGAACCGGCCGTCTGGGACGATATCCGAACGGCTCTTACTTTGCTTTGGCAAGTATCCCGTAATCGTATGATTTCCTTCCTTGCTTAAATAAAGAAGAATCGGCGCATTTCTACGCCGATTCGGAATCGCCTATTGTTTTGGGATTGGTACGAGCTTATAGATCTCGTAGTCCTCTCCTGTCTTTTCACGAACATAGCTACGGAACTCTAAGGCATGCTCCATGTCTCCATGGAGCACCTGCGTTCCGTACGCGTAGACCTTGATACTTGTGCCACCCTCTTCCCACGGATGACCCACACAGAAACTGAAGGTCTCTGCTGGGTCGTTCTTGGCCGTAATGGCTGCCTTTCTTTGCTGCCAGTGTTTACGGCTGTCCCGAGCCATAAACAGGGTGGCCAGGCAAAAAACTATGGCTGACACGGACGCATGTTGCGTGGCGCACAGAATTGTCAGAAAGAGGAAGAAGAGGGTGAAAACTGCGTCCATAAGGAGCCGCGTCGGAAGAATCCACTTGGGACGGGCAACGGTGCTCGCTTGGGTCATTGAAGGTCTCCTTTTCTACTAGAAGATTTACGTCAAATCGATGTCCCTGTCAATTCCAACACTGTATTGATAAATTCGTTCTTTTGGCGATAAAACTCTTGCACATTCCGGCCATTCATTTCCTCTTTAAGGATTCGATATTTCTCTAGTATTTCTGGACTATCCCTGCAGGCTTTTTCAAAAGCTATACCGTTCAGCCAGTCTTCGTGTTTTTTGTCTATTAAAAATAGATCAATTTTCTTTGAATCAATCTCTGTGTGGAAACGAATCCTTGAGGGGTATGCACTTCTTGGCTCTCCGAATAATTCCTCAAGTTTAGGTTGTAATTTGGAAAACTCTTCTGCCAGCACTGGTATATATACATCTATTTCATCTTGCCCGGATATTCCAAGGCTGGTTGAACCCCGATGTTCGACAGCCACGTCTGCTCCTAAAGAACCTTGAATCAAGGACTTAATTTTCTGAAATTTCTTTTCTGCAGTTGGATCAAACGGAATAATGCAGACTTTCTTCTCAGTTGAAAGATGTTCTAGCCAATCTTCTTGCTTCGGTGTAAGCATAATCTATTCAATAGTAAGAGGAACGGAATTCCTAAGGAGATATTCTTTTGCTTTTATGTATGGTTCAACATCTACTTTCTCAAAACCTAAATATTTTCCAGTCGAGTCATAATTCATCTTTAAAGCAATGGTGTCGTCTATTACCCAGAAATCGCCAAGGTCTTCTAATTCAGGCATAAGCAAGTCTTCAGTAAGACTTCTTATATCATCTCCGTGCTTTATGGTTTGGCGATGAATATATAACTCCCATTCTAGATACTTACTTATTGGAAATCTAATCAGTCTAACTCGTTGTGTATGTACCCCGTCTCTATGTTTCATTTCTAAGAAATTCCACCAATCTTGCATTATGGGACGTATTTCTACTATGCCTGTTGTGCTGTAGGTTCTAAATACTTCTTGCTCTTCGGACATATGAAATTCTTGTAAATATTCAAACCTGAACAAGGAAGCCTTTGCGGACTGTAGGTATTCAGAAAAATCCATTATTCAAAGCCTAACAGGCAATAAGAAATTAGCGAGCTAGCTGTCTGGGACGATGTTGGAACCTTTCTAGGGTGCATATATAAAGAAAGAACGCCGTACCCGAAGGTCGTGCGCTCTTGATTTGCTCCTGCCGGCGGCTCAGTCCTCAGGAGGAATGAGTTGCATGTGGACGAGGCTGAAGGTGATGCCTTGCTCTCGACAGTCCAGGACCTGCCAGGCGAAAGCCAGGAAGACGCCGGCGCCCATGATGTAGAACCAGCTCATGAAGGAGAGGTTCAGCAGGTGGTAGCCGAGCAGGACAGCGAAGGTGCCAATGCCGCCGCTGAAGGTCAGCGAGATGCCGGCCAGCATGAGGATTTTCGTGGTCTGACTCGTCTTGCGGTGCAACATGTGTCCCTCCCGGGGCTGTGAGTTGAAAGGTACGCCAAACACGCTGGATATACTATACACTACGTATAGTATATTTGTCAAGTACCTGCATTCGTACCGAATATATTGCTAGCAGTCTGGGACGATGTTGGAACCTTTTTATTCACCTTCCTCCCTTAAACCAATTCGAACCACTGCATTCCCTAAGTGCCGTTCTCGCATATACTCGCCAGTTTCTTCATCTGTATAAGTACGAGTATCAAATGTCATGAATCCCATTTCAGGTTTGTGGTATGCAGGTATGCTGAAATCGACAGTATCTCCTGTAAGAAACGCTAGGTATATTTGTCCCTCGGCAGACTGAATCTCCGCATTTGTTTCTATCTTCTTTCCGACCTTATCGATGATATACACCTTCTTCCCCTCCTTTCTTGGATTCTGAACATATTCAAGGAGAATATCGTTATAGATAAGCTCGTTCTCCCCAAGCTTCTCAAGTATTTGAGGCGGTGCGTGCTCTTTCACCCATTTATAGCCTGGAACATATACCAGCGCGGCTTGCGGATCATATTCTTTGTTCTCAGCTTTCTTGAAGCGCTGTGTAGTACCGTCTTCTAAGTATCGATAAGTCGACCCTTTTGCTGTCTCGACTTCTTTAATATCTTTCCAGTCGAAAGATTCTTTGATCTTTTCCTGTCTTGCTGGGAATTTCTCCATTCGGATAAGTATAACAATATGTGCTGGCTGTCTGGGACGATGTTGGAACCTTTATACAGAGATCCGCCAAGCTCTCACTTGGCGGATAGTTTCTTCGGAACACCGATATAGAGCTTAATCGTATCTTGTCCGCTAACAGCTAGTGCAACCGAACGCATACAGCCGTCATCAATGTCTCCCTTAGTCTGGTGCTTGAGACGCCACCTTCCTCGTGTGCCGGTATCGCCCTGAAAGACAATTGGTAGAAGGTATTTCTCGTCTTGAAGATCAGCCACGTTTGTCTCAAGCATATTCGATACTGCCAGCCGTACCCGAGTACGTGCGAGCGAGGTGCGCAGAGTTAGCCCCTTTTTCACATGTGCTGCCGTTTCCTTAAGGGTCTGGTTCGTCCATTCAAGCGGCATACCGCCTGCCCGCGTCCATACGCCTAACTCATGAACTTTTGCGCTACCAGCGTACCAATCGCTGGCATTATACGCAGCAAGTCGGCGTTTATCCGTAATTAGCGCATCGAGCTGCTTCTCGCTGAGTTTCAATGCATGCTTTTTTACACGTGCAAGCTTCTGAAGGAATTCAATTCGGGACACTTTTCCAAGATGCTTCTTCTTGCCGTTCTGCATATTCATGAGCATACCGACAACGAAACATCGTTTCACTTCTTTTGCGCTTACCTTTCGGTCTAGTTTCATATGTTTGGTTCCTTTGTGGAATCTAAATTAACTATGCGGTATAGATATTTAAAGTCAATAACGAATAGCTACCCTGGGCTATGGAGTTTCCTTACAGCTATAGTATGTTGATAGTAAGATAATGCCTTTTAACTTCCCCTATCTGAAACGGATAGGAAGAAGAGCCAATTAGCTTCTGTACATTCCGCGTGCGCAAAAAGAGAGGCTTTCCGTCGTGAGTACCTTGTGATACACCCCAAGTATCTGGAATTGAAGAAACGTCTGCTGAGGTCTTTTTGAAGAGGTTGAACATGTGAAGACTTTAGGTGTTATAGGGAAATGCTAGCACAGCAATTAGAGAATATATTGCTGGCTGTCTGGGACGATGTTGGAACCTTTACAAAATATTGACTTTATACTCAGTTGGTGTTTAAATATATTTAGGTTGAGAAGGATCTTCAAATGGACAAGCAGTTTCAATTGCGTCTTCCCGTGGCTGCCTTAGTGTATTGGCTGGGTGGAAATGGCGGCCAAAGAACGGTTAAGGTTATTACATACGGCCAGGTTCGGGCAACTCACTTCCAAGTTAGGGACACCGGTGACGAAATCCAGTTTGGTCTTCACTCTGTTGAAGACGCGCCTGTAATCGAATCCGAAGATCTGCTCGGTGATTTCTACGCTCGGATTCTGCCGGTAACTATCTTCGCGGATACGGCTCTGGTAACTATGCCGAAGCGCGCCTTAAACGGCATCGCTGCTTCGCGCACAGGTGTGCTCTACTGGAAGAAACTAGATGGTAGCGTCACCCTCTCTCTCATCAATGAGGGCTCCGGCATAGAGGAGCTGCTGCGCGGTCGTCTTCAGTCGGACATTCTGTTCTTCTCCAGCAGCGCCGTTTGCGAAGAGCGTAAGCTTGACGCCTAAGCGCATCAGAAGCCTGCATGTTGTAGCGCCCACCAGATGGAATCTGGTGGGCGCTATTTTATATATAAAATGGTTGCTGGCTGGTACGATGTGGAACCTATTTCGGAACCAATATTTCTGTATATTGACAATTTATATAAATACTGCTATTATGCGCACAGGTTATCTGGAGGGCTATCGATGCGAAACTTCCTTATCGTAACTGCTGGAATTTCCTTCTGGCTCGGTCTCATCACCTTTTTCGTGCAAGTGAGCCTGAGTCTATATGTGTTCTTCGAATTCAAAAATATTACCTCGCATACTGATTACAGCGCAGCAATTCTTCTGCTGGTGATCAGTGTCGCGTTTCGTCAGATCAAGATGGACTATTTTCCGTCGCGATAGATCTGCACCGTCACTAAGGAAGCCGTCTACTCGGCATCTTCTCGGGTGGCGGTTTTCTTTATCTAAATATTGCTGGAAGTCTGGGACGATGTTCGAACCGAAATTGAGTATTTGGGCTATATAAAATAAACAGCCGCCGTTCCCTTTCGGAAATAGGCGGCTGCTCGCTCTTAGTTTGAAGGGTGTCATAAGAGGTCGGGGTAGCCTTCCTCTTCTCCCTCGTCATTCGCTGGATGATGACGGATGATCTCTTTCATTTCTGCATCAACTTCTACGGCCATACGCCCTTCGGGAGACGCAAGGATGTGGCGAGCCCATCGAGCGACTTCAGGGTCATGATGATTCCTGTCATCGAGAGCTGTGAGCAGATCTAGCAGATTACGTGGTTGCGGAAGGCAGGCCACGATACCGGATGAGTTCTCGGCCATGGCCGGTCTCCTTTGTTGAATCCAAACGGATTATACCACAGATTTATTATATAAATAGTTTCTGGCCGTCTCGAGCTAGAACCGTTATCGACTAAGCCCGGGTTGGTCCGTTTGGTGAGTTTTCGTAATATAAAACGACGCGTCTCGTGCTTTTATATTTGTGCAATATAGGAATCAACCATATTCCAAGTAGTGTTGAAGAGTTTTACACGTGCTTCATCTGTCATGCCTGCAACCTCTCCATGTCGAGTAACCCTTGCGGCGTCTTCTAGAGAGCGTGTTGCTAATTCCTCTATTCCTGAGATATCTCTAAATTTCTGCCACTGAGTATTTTTATCAGCTGTTACAAGTTTATGCACCGATGCGCAGTGGTGACGCAGAGCTTCTATTGCTCTATAACAATAGAAGCCAGTATCGTCTGCATATTTCATTGCCGCAATAAGATCATTGAAACAGCGGCTTAAAAATACTCCATTTGCTCCTATAGTTTTTAGCTTGAGCTTTTCGAGTTCAACCCCAAGATCTACTGGCTCGCGTGGTTTTGCAATGCAAGGTACATCTATACCAAACACATAATCGACTCCGACAGAAGAGTTCAGAACACGCGTAATTTCTAGATCATAGGCAAAACCTTTCAGATAACCAATCATAGCTAGATTGCTTTGCACAATGTTTTTTACAACATTTCTTAAATCAAATATGTTCCACTCCTTTTCGGTATGAACCGTAACAGCTACTTCATTCAAGACAATGCTGATTTTCGCCCGGCCTATATTGCCTGATGTTATATGGGAAAAGCCCAAATCGAATGATAAGGAAATTTGAGCCCTAGTTGGCAAAACAGTTCCGTAAAATAAATAGGGTTCCATTTTAGCTAACCTCGCATATTAGCTTCCCACTGAGAGATCTCTTCGTTACTGCCCGGCAACACGGCGAAGAAGATGCGGGATTCGGTAATGTGAGGTTCCGAATGCAAAACAGCATGATCCTCCCCAACCAAATAAATTACAGCCTGGCCCTGAATTCCGATTTCTTTTTCCCTTACTGCTTCAGCAAGTTCTGTTCGTATACGGATATCCTCTGTATTAAAAAGTTCTGGGTTACTTGCATTTTTATCGTAGTTCTCTGATTCTTGCTGCTGAAGTTTTGTAACTTCTTTCTGGTTGATTGCATTTGCAAAACGAGTTTGAGCGCCCTTAACCGTGGCAACCAATTTATACTGCTTCGAGATAGAGTGGTAGTATTTACCATCCGGATGCCAACGCGGAATTTCGAAGTCATTATTTGGTAGTGAAACTCGAACCATCGTCCATGTTGATTCACCCTTTAAACCTACTTGTGTTGCTTCGGATACACGCCCAATGATATTGGAGATAGTAGCTAAATCCTCAGAACTATTCTCGCCCATCTCCGCGAAATATATTTCCAATTTTGCCTTTAATTCATCTGGATTCGAACCATAAAAATCAAACTGTTCTAGACTTCTTTCTATTAGAATACGATCAATAACTTCCTGTTCCTCAGGTGATACTTGCATATCCACGCTAATTGCTCGTTCCTGTTCAAGAGTGCCAAGCTTTTGTTCTATCTGCTTAGATAGAGGAACATACTCATTCTTTTCGGGTGTGCGTGGAAGTCCTTCCATTGGTTTTATAATACCAGGTTCGAAAGTAACAGTCCGGTACCTCGTATAAACCTTATTTATCTCGAGCTGCGAGGGCTGGACGAAGTTAGAACCGTCCTTTTGGCTGGTAAATCGAACTTTGCATACAAAATCCTGCCCGACTTTCTCGTAGCAATCTAGGTATTACGAGCTTGCGCAATCTGTCGTTCAATCTCGCGGGCTTGCTGACGTAGCTCCTTCTGCTTGTTGGTGCGCGGTATTTCCTTCACCAGACGGTCGCGTTCCTGAAGAAGCTGCCTCGTTTCATCACTATCCTGCGGTGTCTCCGTAAAGTAAGTAGTCAGCTTATATTGCAGACGGTCTGCTTGCTGGGAAAAATCTTTATACTGCCAATCTGCTTTATCGTAGAGAGCGAATGTTGCCTTCTGTCTCAAATCATCTATTTGGGTATAAAGAGCTTCGAGTTCTTCTCGACTAATTGTCTCGCGTACCTGCTCTTGAGAAGCAGTTGGGACTTCAGCCGTATCAGGCGCACCTACTGGTTCTTCTTCGGGACTCTCGGATATACCCAATCTCTCTCGAACCTCATCCAGCTTTTGTGCATCTTCTGCTGGTGCTACATCTGCTTCCTGTACTGGAGCAGCTTCTGTGCTTGGTGCTCCTCCTGCTCGTTCCTTTCTTCGTTGCTCGCTTGCAGCTATATGAATATCCTCCTGACGTTCAGGGCTAATAGAACTGAACCTTGCGTACCCAGCATTGCTTTCCGCACTAAACTGTTTTAGGAGCGCGTCTCGCTCGTCTGCTGTTACGAGACCAGCATCTACTAACTTACGGTCTACAAAGGGCGTGAGAGCTCGCGCTGCTTCTGCACGCTCGTTCACATACTCAAGGAATACCTTTTCGTCCTCATTTTGTGCAATCCCCTCAATTACTGCTTCTTGTTCTGGTGCTGGCGCTTCAACATTATTCTCTGACTGCATAATACGCTCCACTGCGCCCCGTAAGCCGTACGTACTGGTTATGTAATCCAAGCCAAGCTCACCAGAACGTACACGGTCAATCTTTTCCTTCAGCTGGGCAGAGGTGTATAGCTCCTGACTACCCTGCACTGAACCTATCTCGTCCAGTACGGCGTATAGTCTCTCGAAACTACCTGTACTCTTGATAGCGCTTGTTTGACCATTCGGGCCTATTTCGTACGTGCGTCGGTTAGCAGGGTTTTCTGAACTCATAACCAGATAATAGCACTATGGCGCTCATCTTTGCATTAGGTTCGAACTACACACTAACTGACGGGAACTGAGCATTTCATTGGATAATCTGCTATTCCCAATCGGATACATGGCGGAAGAAGCTCGCAACGTTTCTGCAAGGTTAGAACTAGAAAACCAACAAGGAAATATAAGAGATATTGGAGAACTCTACTCCAAAAGTCCTGTCATGCTGGCAGTCTGGGACGATGTTGGAACCTTTATGCAAACCATGCTAACTTTTGTCCAGGATTGAGTGGAGGTAAAAACATGATGCCCGGATCAGGAATGATCGGCTACATACGCGCGGTAAAGCGTGGGTTGAGAGATGAGCACAATTTTGCACCCATGCCAGGCAGTACTGACGAAGAACCTTTGCTTGAGGTTCCTGATGGTGAATATCCAATGACTATCCACGGAAAGCTTGATTGCGTTCGAATCATCGAAGGCAAGATCAGTTGCTGTAATTTCGAGGAGGCGTAGCCGCTCGACGGAAAACTGTCCGTCCGGCGGTTTTCTGTTTGTTGCTGGCAGTCTGGGTCGATGTTGGAACCTGTGTGTTATTGACAATGCCTATATTATAGGTATATTTCTTTCAGATACACGCGACCACATACCGCCAAAGGACGGAATGGAAATGAGGAACGATTTTTTCTATCTGTGGCTGGGCGTGTTTGCTCTGACCATGATCCCGCTTTGGTGGGGTCAATCGATCCACGAGGATCGCAATGGCTGGCTTTCGAAGGTTCGCTACATGTCGAACGATGTCGAGAACGCCCGCTACTTTCGGCAAGAGCATCAGATATGTCTCTGCCGCGACATTGCCTCGATCGGCTTCAGCGCACTGTTCTTGCCAGCAATACCTGCGTTCCTGTACAGCAAGTTGGGAATAGCGGCTAACATCTCGCTCATCTGTGGTTTTCTGGCATTTCTTCTGGTAGCCATCTATTTCGGGCGAAGTGCCTGGAAACATATCGTGGCTCTGCGTTCTTGATTAACACCGTCGCTATAGAAAGCCGTTGCGCTTTTGTATGCGGCGGTTTTTCTTTTATAAAATGCTGGCAGTCTGGGACGATGTTGGAACCTTTATTTAAATTGTTGCTCAACCACCAAGGCGGTAGAAGTAATAACTATAGTATATAGAGTAAGTACTAAAAGCGAGGCCAGAATCCAATATATAAATCTGTTTTTGTCCTTATTTAACTTCGCTCCAAGAAACTCACCAGCTTCCAAGACCCAGAAATATAAAATCATCCACGAAAACCAATAGACACTTTTAATAAGTAAATTTCCAGTCTGTTGTGAAAAATAATGAAGCAACCCAAGAATGAAAGAAAATTCAATTAACCGAAACCACTTATCTGCAAGGAACCAAAAAATCCTGATTTGTGCTCCATTGAAATTAGTTTCCCCTTTTGGGTCTACTTGATTTATAACCGTCTAGTACGATGTTGGTTCTTTTAGACTTTAGCTAAAATTTCCGAGTACATTTCAGACTTTGGGTTATATCCCTCCTGAAGACTGAAATCGGGTTCCTCGTCTAGAATCTTCACTTCAGTAATGAATTCAGTCATAAACATTCGCCAATCTGGGAAGACGACAAGAGTATCAGAGACACCGCCAGTTTGGGCAATATGCACCCAAACCCTTCGAAATCCTTCCTGAGTGGTACCCGCAAAAATTATATGAGGATTTCCAATGCGTTTTCCAACGATTTTACCTGGTCGATTATATTCATACTCAACTGGCTTACGTTGAGTAATTGCTTCTATCAAAAGTTCTTGGTTTGTCATAACTATATTGAATTTTGTTTTTACTATGCCTTAGGTTGATGCTTCACAAGTTCAATGACATAAATCTTCGTGTCGGCAGAATCGACTTCTTTAGGGGCGTATTTCCCACTGAAATCCTTTGCATCAAGGTCATATTTAATTAAAAACGAATTTGCAGTTATGTAAGCTCCGCCCTGATTAGGAGCTAGTTTGATTTTAACCATGCCTTCTTCCCCAGTTTTTAGAAATTTAAAACCAACAGCCACCTTTTCTTTATCAAAGAAAAGTTTAACTCCCACAACTCCTGTAAGGTCATACTTTTTAACAAATCCAGCACTTATACCAAAACCGCCAGCTGCTCCAAGACTAATACTTGGAATAACTCTTCCACCAACAGAATTATATTCCTCGAATTGGTATTCATTCATATAGATATTCTGCATCTAAGTCTATATTAATGCAAGTACTATCTACTTAACAATCTTCAATTAACCTAAATTAGAATTTTAAACTTTATATTCTTTAATATAATTTACTGAATATTCATACTGGGACATGAATTACCATAACTGTCTACTTCATTTATCGTCCGCACATTACCCCACCTATAATCCGGATACTACTTGCAATCTATCCCGCTGTCCGTGCTATAATATACTGAGTAATTGCACTTTTATAAACGGAAAATCCGCCGAAGCGGAGTTCCGAAAGTACCAAACAGTTAGGAGTCAACTGAAGCCGGCGTGGTGGAACGGTAGACACAGAGGTCTCCAAAACCTTCGCCTGACAGCATGTGGGTTCGAATCCCACCGCCGGCACCAATTGCCCCTTAACTACTAAGTACTACATTGATAAGTGTATAACAACATTCGAATGCCGAGCTGTCGGCATAGCACTCGCTGGGGATAATATAGCCCGCGTTCTTATTTTACGCAAGTCGTTTTTTGTTTTCTAATTTTTTCGCGTATTCTCCTCTATCTGCTCAAGTAATCGTATTCTTTTACTGATCTTCCAATACCAAAGCGTTAGCTCCCTAATTCCAAAGAAAACTCCAATTAGAAAGAAGACTACAAACCACGAATCATATGGAGCTGGGAACCAAGTATTAAAACCTATACTATGAGAGATGAATGTAAATATATTCATTACGCTAACTATAGTATGTAGACCCATAGTGAGCAACTTCCTACCCTTAGTGCATGGGTACAACTCCACGCACGCTTATACGCTTCGGGGAAAAGGTTCGTACTGAACGAACAAAGCGAGGATTATCGCAGGAAGAGCTAGGTGCAAAAGCAGGCGTACATCGCACGTATATCGGCATGATAGAACGAGGCGAAAAGAACATAACTCTTCTTAACATTGAGAAAATTGCTCGTGCGCTTGGTATAATAATCTCTAATTTGGTTGATTAAGGCGACATCTCTGAAAGGAATATAAAGACTTGCGCTCGTCTCTCTCGGGTATATAATTTAGAGTGAGTCCACAGGGATACTCTTTCACTCCTCCGGTTTGGTCGCTAGAGGGCAAGGATATTAGACCATTTATGAGTCTTATTTCCTTGGCCTTTGGTCTATTCTCCATCGCCCGAATTCTCGTTCTCTGTACCCCTCAAGATTCGTCTTGTGGCGTACTTCCGTAAATACTACGACCTCGACATCAAAGATGAGGAGGCAGACCTCTTCCTGCGCTCTTTAGCAACCGTATACGACGCGTTGTCGCGAGACCCACGACTGTCCGGCTGGGGCGCGCCCTCTACAGAGGGGCGGCCAGCCGGACAGTCGGGGCACGAAAACCCACTGACTTGATAATATACAAACTTAAGTTCTGAAATGAATACTAACTTTAGTCAAGAATGGTTCTCTTGTGAGGTAATGCCTACTATAATTAGCATATGAAATTTCTGGTGTATGGTCGAAAATCCACTGATTCAGAAGATAGGCAGGTGCTGTCCCTGGACTCTCAAGAGCGCGAGCTTGTTGCTTTAGGGCAAGCTCTGGGCTTTGAAATAGTTGGCATCTTGCGCGAGAGTCAGTCTGCCAAAGCTGAAGGTCGTCCCATTTTCAATTCCCTACTGGCACAAATCGAAGCAGGCAAAGCAGACGGGGTGCTTTGTTGGAAGCTAGACCGTCTTGCGCGAAACATGGCTGACGCTGGTCGAGTCATGGACATGCTACAGCGTGGGATTATCAAACAGATACGCACGCATGATGCGATACATCTTCCTACTGACAATATCTTAATGCTTGCCGTTCAACTTGGTATGGCGAACCAGTACATTCGAGACCTGTCGGAAAATGTGAAGCGCGGGAATCGTACAAAACTCGAACAAGGTGGCTGGCCTAACAAAGCACCGTTTGGATACAAGAACGACGCAGCAACAAAGCAACTCGAACTAGACCCGCCACGCAGCGTTCTTGTTGCCCGCACCTTTGAGTTATACGCAACTGGGCAACACCCAATGAGTAAGGTGTGTAAAATGCTGAATACTCAAGGTTTCCGTACTGAATCAGGAACTGTCTTAAACAAAAGCCTTATTGAGCGTATTCTCAAGAATCCCTTTTATATGGGCGTAATGTATAGCAACGGGAAATACTACAACGGCAATCACGAGCCTATTATTTCCAAAGCTCTCTACGAACAAGCGCAGGATGTTCTTAAAGATTCAACGCGACCCAAGAAGCGGAAAATGCTTTTCCCGCTGCGTGGAGTCCTGCAATGTGCCGGCTGTACCTGCATGTATACGGCCTCTCTGAAAAAGGGACACGAATACTATTACTGCACCAACGGCAAAGGTGTTTGCGAGGCTCACTCAAAGTATCTGCGCTCCGAGCCTGCAACGGAACTTGTGGCTGATGCACTCGCCAAAGTTCATATACCCCAAGACCTGATCGAGATAATGCATGACGCTAAGCGAGAAATATATGCTGATAGCTACTCATACACTGAAGCCATTCAAAAACGTCTACAGAACCAATTAGAGACCCTGGAGCGGCAAGAATTGAAAGCCTTTGATGATTCCTCCAGCGGCCTTCTTCGCCAAGAACTGTATGAACGCAAAATGCTTGAGATTAAGAAGTCTCGTTTTATGGTACAGAAAGACTTAAAAGAGCTTACTTTGCAGAATGGGCTAAACACTTTGGAACCTATTCGAGATGCGTTTATGCGTGGCAATACCGCCCTTAATCGCTTCCTTGTAGCAGAACCAGAGCAACAGAAGATAGTGGCTGCAGAAGTACTTTGGAACCTTCTGGTACGAGACGGAAAAACTGAACAAGTACGCTACAGAAGTTATTACGAAGTACTCTCGAAAGTACCTAAAAATGCCTCTTTAGAAAATATGCTGCGAGACTAGGACTCGAACCTAGATAACATCCTCCAGAGGGATGTGTCCTACCATTAGACGATCTCGCATTGGCAGAGCGGCCGAAGCTGCCATACCTGAGAACAATACCTAAGAATCGCATGCAATTCAAGCCGTGGGACTATAGAGGGCATACAAGAGCGCATACAGAATGGGCGGGCCCGTCAGGGCCCGCCCATTCCTGTTCCTTCAACACACTGTCCTAGTGCACGCTTGCCGTGCTCGTTGCCTCAATCTCTCCCGTTCCCTTCAGGGCCGCAAGGATAGTGCCTATGTCCTTACGTGCTGCCTTCACATCTGCCTGCGCAGCGTCAATCTTTGTCTTGGCGTCCTTGAGCGCTGCGGTGTTCGCTGCCGCGGTGGTGGTGGCACCTGCATCAGCGGAAAGATTTACCACTTCATTTGCTGCTGCTTGTGCCTGCAGTTTCGCGTCGGCCACCTTGGCATCGAAGTCAGCGTGTGCAGCGGTTGCGGCGGTAACCGTAGCACCTGCAGCCGAAGCGGCAGTTATACGTGCCGTTATCTTTCCTGAAAGCGTTTCCATCTGCGCCACAATCGTCATGATACGGTCCGCCGCAGCCGTGATAGCCGCCTTTGGAAGGACGAGGCTATAGATGCGGAAGTTCTTCGTGATGGATTCCGTATTTGCTTTGAGCGTTGTGGTTGCGCCCGAGTCAATCTGTGCCTTAAGGTTCGTAAGCGCCGTGATTTGTGCAGTCAACTGCGCGTTGAGCGATGCTTTCGCTTCCGGGGAAAGACGGGTGGCATCGCCGAGGCGTGCAATTATTTTGTCTAGGTTTGTGATGCGCGCATCAATTTCGCTATCGCCCCGTGCACGAATCTTCGGGCCGATATTCGCCTTCGCGCTGGTGCTTCCCACACGATTCTGGCCAAGATGCAGGCCAGGGTTCGTGGAAGATGCCCGGTGCTCGCCATTGCTTCCATTGTTTTCACCGGTTCCCGAAGCAAGGAGACCATGAATATCTTCACGAAGGCCGCCAAGGGCGGCCCCTTTGCCCGAACCATCATTCCCGTTCACCTGAACCTGCACCGTGCCTGAAGCGTTCACTGATTCATCGGCAAATGCAGCGAGCGGAGCGCTCACCACCAAGAGTGAAAGCACAAGAGCGGAAGAAGAGATAAATTTCATACTGCGTAAAAATAAGTAATTAGTTTGTGTTGACTGATGAGTTCACCGTTGCCTGATCACCTTGAAGGCCATTCAACTGCGCGTCGATTGCGGAGGTGTCCTTTTGGAGGCCTTGGTCGGACGTGTCAGTACCAGAAGGAAGCGTAGCCGGCGTGTTTACGAAGGTAGCGCCCACCGGCTTCGGCGTACTTTGCTGATACCAATAATAGCCAAGGCCGCCAAGTACGAGGACGGCAACGACGATGATCGCGATCTTTGTGTTCTGGGACATGGGTTCGTGGTTACTGCGAGCTAATGCGGATAGTATAGCAGTGGACATCCCTCCAAAAGATAGAGACGGCCCAGCCGGTGCGTTATTACGGAATAAAAACCGGCGTCCCTTTGGGACGCCGGTGTACCTGCCTTCGTGGCAGGTGGTGCGCTGCCTACGCAGCGATACTGTTTGGCTGCCTGAGCAGTTTCTCATCTTCGATGGTACTCACGGCCAGTTCCTCAACAAATCCGTCGTAAAAGTATGCTGGGGAAACCAGGAGTACGTCCGCAATCTGCTTGAGCCGGGCTGCCGAGAGCCCATTGGATGCATTCTCGTACT
>WNFP01005998.1_pt1 | contig 17111 bp, 20 predicted proteins | sample 5400201 | NCBI WGS metagenome assembly WNFP01 (sample SAMN13153355, study PRJNA577476) | soil metagenome | isolation source: 115 cm saprolite under Madrone tree | place: USA:California | collected 2016-06-14 | reverse complement strand
CGCCCCACGTCGCGCGCCACACGACCGCCACCACGCTGCTCGAGGTGACGGGTGGCGACGTCCGTCTCGTCCAGGAGGTTCTCGGCCACGCCAACCTCAACACCCTGCAGGGCTACACGAAGATCGTCGACAGCCGCAAGCAGGAGGCATACCGCCGCTACCAGGAGTTCCTGGACGGCAAGAAACCGCCGGAGACTAAGCCCGCGTAGCGCTCAGCTGCTTGCGGATGTCGACCTCGAGCTCACCCACACTGCGATCGAACGATGCCGACAGCCGGCCCGCGATGATCTTCTTCAGCGAAGGAGGCAAAAGCTTCTCCAGCTCGGCCACCGCTTCGTCTGGGCCGGCCAGGTACAGCCGCTTGTAGGAGACGGCGCTCACCTCTCGATCGATGATGCGCACCACCGCGGCCATGTTGGCTTTCACCCGGTTCTCCTCCTGGCGCTGAAGGCTTGGATTCTTGTTTCCGCCCGACCTGATGTGCTTGACCTGCGTGCCGTCGAAATGGTGTTGGGGGATGACTTCGTCGAGGATCGACGCGAAAGTCTGAGCCTGCTCCTTGTGGACGATGACCACGAGCGACGGCGGGTGCTTGCGCAGCAATAGCTCCAGCGGGGCGAGCAGCGGCGGGTCCACCTCCAGCCGGTCTTCGGTCTCCTCGGGGAGCCGGATCAGTCTCAGGACGCCCTTGGGCTCGTCGGCGAACGCTGCCATGAACGGGCACGCAACCGGGCGAAGGAGGGACAGCTGGGCTTTGATCCGAGGTAGCTCGCGATCGACCACTTCGCGGTCTTCATCGCTGAGCTTGTGCCAGTGCTTCTCGACGATTCGCTTGAGCTCACCCTCGTAGAACCTGGCGTCGTACGCATCGGCGCGAATCCCGAAGTAGACGCTAAGCGTGCGGTCAGACGCTGCGCGAAGGCTCGGGAAGAAGGCAAGGAGGTACGGGATCTCGGTCGGGTGCGGCCGCGTCACCTCTCGACCTTCGCACATAACCAGCCGTCTGTGCGGCGGAAGCCGAAGTCAGACCCCTTAGCCGGTGGCCTCCATCGGCGCGGGCAAACCAGCAGACGCAAGGTCAGCGACGAAGGCCGACGCGGTCTCGTACCGCTCCGCCGGAGCCTTCGCCAGTGCCTTGTCGAGGATGACGGCGATCTCCACAGGCAGGTCCGGGTTGATCTCGCGCGCGGGCGGTAAAGGATCCTGCACCTGGGACATGAGGGTTGCTCCAGGTGTGTTGCCTTGGAACGGGACTCGACCGGTGAGCATCTGGTAGGCCACGACCCCAAGCGAATAACGGTCTGCGGCGGGGCCAGCCCCGTCGCCTTGCACCAGCTCTGGGGCCATGTATTCGGGGGTGCCAAGCACCTGGCCGGTCACGGTGATCGTGGCACCGCCGATTACCTTGGCCAGTCCGAAGTCAGTAAGGACCGGGGTGCCGTCGCTCAGCATCATGATGTTCGACGGCTTGATGTCGCGATGCAGGACGCCCTGTGAGTGCGCGTAGTCGAGGGCCGAGGCCACAGGCGTGAGCACCAGCAGCGCGTCAGCGATCGCCATCACGCCATCGAGGCGCTGGGCCAGAGTCCCTCCGTCCACAAACTCGCAGACGATGTACGGAACGCCTTCTTCCTCGCCGTAGGCGAACACCGTGAGGATGTTGTTGTGGCGAAGCTTGGCGACTGCAACCGCTTCGACCTGGAACCGAACCCGGTAGTCCTTGTCTTCGGCGAAGAACTCGGGCAGGACCTTGATCGCTACGTGGCGGGTAAGGGGCTCCTCATAGGCTTTGTAGACCGTAGCCATTCCTCCACGGCCTATCTGCTCCACGATCAGATAAGAACCTAAAGTCGTCCCCGGGCTAATGCTCAGCCTTTTTCTCCTTCCCCCACCGTACCCGCACGCGCCACGAACTATTTTCGTCGATGAACGACCAAGTAGAACCGTCATAACCGATGAGTTACCCGATAAGAATTAACGAGATCGTCAAAGAGCGCGTCAAAAATTCTCGTTGCGAGATCAGATTTGCCTACGGCCAAAGCAGGTGGCCGAGCACCATTCCGATGAGCACTGCCAGGACGTACGTGCCTCTGGGGAACCGGCGCATGAACGCACGCACCCCGTTGCTCATCGGGTCGCGGCCCGCTCGCAGGGCGATTGCCTCTTCGAGCATCAGGAGAAACGCGATTCCGACCCCGGCTGTGGCGATCAGGGCGAGGATCGCCTCCGCGGAGAGGTTCACTGCTGGCCGCCGGATGGGGACGTCCTGCCCCTGGCTGGGCCCCACAGAAAATGCCCGAGGAGGATGCCGACGACGACTGCGACGATGAACGCCCACGCGGGGTGGTCGTGGACAGCGGGCCGTATGTAGTCGGTGATCGGTGTGTGGTGCGTGATGATCGCCCAGCTCTCGTAGACGAGGAGTAGGAAGAGCACCCCGAACAGGGCGGTGACGAGCCAGGAAAACAGGTTGCTAAGCGCGGTCATGGCAAGCTCAACGGCGACGAATCCTACTGGTTACGTAGCCTTGTGTCGACTTGATTGCCGGCGGCGAGCGCGTCCACCTGACCCGGGCGGCACTCGGGGCAATCTCCGCGATCTTCTTCCTGATGGGAATCCTCGCCTCCGCGTACGGTCCCCTCCTCGAGCACCTCTCCCGCAGCTTCGGAGTCAGCCTGTCGGTGGCAGGCGGCGTCCTCACCGCCCACTACTCCGGCGCCGTGCTTGGAGTCCTGGTCGGAATGCGCGCACTCAGACGCTTGTCCAGCCGCACGTTCGTGCTCGCCGCTCTGACCTGTCTCGGCATCGGATGCGCCGGCGTTGCCGTGGCGCCGTCGTGGTCTGTGTTCCTGGCCGGAGTGCTCGTGCTGGGCGTCGGCTATGGCGCGCTCGACATTGGCTGTAACCAGCTGGTGGCCCACAGTGAAGGCACCCGCCGCACCGCGGTGCTGAACGCGCTGAACGGGACGTTCGGCATGGGCGCGGTGGCGGGACCAATCCTCGTTTCCACGGTCGGCCGATCGCACCTCGCCCTGTTCTACGGCGGCGCTGCGGCACTCGCGGTCGTGGTCATGCCGCTTGTCGCTCAGATGTCGGGACGGTTGCCCTTCATCGCTGGGCGGGGCACGAGTAAATCGATCGGGCTGCTGGCCATCTTCATGGTCGCGTTCGCCCTTTACGTCGGGCTCGAGGCGGGCACCGGCGGCTGGATGACTTCGCACCTGGAGTCGGTCGGCCAGCAGTCACTGGCCGCGGCGACGTTTACGTCCGGTTTCTGGCTGGCAGTCGCCGCCGGAAGGCTCCTCGCCGCCCTGATCCCGGCCGCCATGCCAGAGCGCGTGATCGTGATCATCGGGTCGGCCGTAGCTGCCGCAGCCCTGCTCGCCGCCCTCATCCCGGCCGCGGCTCCGGTGGCATACATCCTCGCCGGCCTGGCGATTGCGCGTCTGGCTCGCGAAGCTCAGGCCGGGTGACGCACGCGCCACCTCATGGCTCTTTCCGGCTTCGATGCTGGGCGGGGCGGTCGTCCCCGGCGGCATCAGCGCCGTGATCGGGCGTTTCGGCATCGGCCTCACCCCGGTTGTTCTCTCAATCGTCGCCGTGGGTTGCGTGGCGTCGTTCTCACTGGCGGCTCGCAGAAACTGGCGGACTGCGGGCTAAGCTTCCGGACGTGTGAGAGGCGGTCATCTCGCTGGCGGTGGGTCTGAGCTCAGGCCCGAGCCACCGCTGATCGCATGGCTCAGGACGACCGAAGGTAGTTGAGAACCGCTAGCACACGTCGGTGATCGGCGCCCGCCGGCTCTAATCCGAGCTTCGAGTAGATCGTGCCGATATGGGCTTCAAGTGTCTTGGGGCTGATCTTCAGCGCCGACGCGATGGCATCGTTGGATCGGCCCTCGGCCATCAAGGAGAGGACCGACCTCTCGCGATCGGTCAGGTCTTCGATCAGGTCGCGTGATCGCTTCCGCCCCAGCAACTGCGACACGACCAGAGGATCGACCGCAGATCCTCCACTCCCGACTCGCCGGACGGCATCTATGAACTCGCCCACGTCTGCGAATCGATCCTTGAGCAGATAACCAACGCGGTCCGGGCTCTGTCCGAGAAGGTCGATTGCGTGGTGACTTTCGACATATTGGGAGAGCATCAAGACACCGATTTCTGGGTGCTGACGTCGGATGCGTTTGGCGGCAACAAGCCCTTCGTCCGTCTGGGTCGGGGGCATCCGAATGTCCAGGATCACCAATGAGACGTTTTGGCTTTCTACAAGCCGGTCCAGCTCGTCTGTATTCGACGCCTGTCCGACGACTTCGAAGCCGGCCGCTTCGAGCACCCGGGCCAGGCCCTCTCGAAACAAGACCGAATCGTCAGCGACGATTACCCGCAAGGTACTTCGGCATGAATGGTCGTGCCACCTGCAGTTCCGCTTTTGATCACCAGTCGCCCACCCACCGCAGCGACCCGGTCGGTCAGCCCGCGCAGGCCGGAACCAACGGACGAGTCGGCTCCGCCCACGCCGTCGTCGGAAATCTCGACGACCGCGAGTCCCGAGCGCCGACCAACCGAGACGCAAACTCGTCGCCCCTTCGAATACTTCACAGCGTTCGTAATGGCCTCGGAAACGACGAAGTAAAGTGCTGCCTCCAAAGGCGCCGCGAGCCGTACATCGCCCAGCTCCTCTTTGACTTCGACCGGAATCGGGCAGCGCTCGCCGAGCGATCGGATCGCGGGAATCAAGCCGGCCTGGGTGAGGATGGTCGGATGTATACCGCGTGCCAGCTCGCGGAGCTCGTCGAGAGCCTGTTTGAGGTCGGCGATGTTGGCCTCGACCCGAGATGCCGTTTCTGGATCGGAGTGCCGTAACGCCTCTGTTTTCGTGACCTGCAGCGACAACAGCAAGTTCACGAGCTGCTGTTGAGCGCCATCGTGAAGATCTCGCTCGACTCGCTGACGCTCGATGTCGGCAGCCTCGACCAAGCGCGCCCGCGACTGACGCACCTCCTCCAGCTGCGCGCGCAGCTGAACCTGAAGACGCGCGTTTTGTAGTGCCAGGTGAAGTGCCGCGGCAGCCGTACCGACCAGCTGTCCCTCTTCGACGAGCGAGGAGTCGTACACGAGCGCGGCGACCGGGCTGGCGGGGTTGCCCAGGATGCTCACCGCTCGCTCCGAGTCGGCTGTCGGCAGATCCATGCGGAGCCCTTCCAGGTCCGCAAAATACTCCTGGGCCGGCAGCCAGTAAGCCACCTCGAGCGAAGGGTCGTGGAGTGCGTGTGCGAGCGCCGGCTGCAGCTGCTCAGGAGCGAGGCCGCCGGATAGCTTTACGACCAGATCGCCAACTGATGACATGTCCAGTCCGGACCTCAGCAGGCCGATGAGGATTCCGATCGGCAGGGCCACCAGGAAGAGTGGGAAAACCGTCGCCGGTACCGTGAGTGAACGGCCCAGGACCGCCGCAGTGGCAACCAAGAAGAGAATCGTGATCGGGACCATCGGCCAGAAAACCGGGGACATCGATCGCCGGCGAGCGCGGCCGCCGAGAAACCATCGGCGGATGACCAGGGCTGAACCGATGACGAGGCAAGCAGCGTAGATATCGCCCGCGGCAGGGACTTCGATGTCGAAAACAGGCTGGCTGATCCGCCCAAGCACCGGGTTGCCGGCGACGACCGCGAGCAGGGCCGCGAGCGGTACGACCGCGTAAAAGGATCGAACCACGACGCGATCCAGCCGCGAGACAAGCCGCCCTCCAGGAAAGGCCAGTAGGAGGTGGATGAGCACAACCGCCCAGAGTGGGCTGACAAAAACCAGGAGGACCTCCGCTGGCTGCCAGACCCGGCCAACCCTGTCCTGGAGTGCTGCATCAACGGTGAGAAGACCGACGCCCACGCCGATCATGAGAAGGCCGACCCGATTCCGAGGCCGGAGCGACCAGGCGATCAGCCCGGCGAGGACGAAAGAGGACCCGGGCACGATGTCGACGAGCACCGAGGACCAGGTCCGGGAGGAGTACAAAGCCTCGGCGTAACAAGCCAAGGCGACCACCGCGAGCGCGCCGACCTGGATTACGCGACGCTGCAAAGTGGTCATTCTCCGAGCAAAGCCCCCAGGGTCTCGGCGGAAAGATCGGCCTTCGTTATGAAGCCAACGGCGCCGCAATCAAGAAGGCGGGGACCATAGTCCGCGGCGTCACGACTGGACACCAGGACCACGGTCGGAGGCTCCGGCTCGGAGCTCAACGAAGCCGCGACCGCCAGCCCATCCAGGTCGGGCAGTTGAATGTCGAGGAGCACGAGGTCGGGCTTCAGTCGGCGCGACTCGCTCAGCGCCTCCGCCCCAGTACCAGCCTCCCCAACGACCTCATGGCCGATGGCCTGGAGAAGGCGGCGAGCAAGCCGGCGGAACCCCAGGTGATCGTCCACGATGAGCACCCGCTCGGGCATCGCCGCATCATCTCACCGGCTGTCTCGGGCCAGGTACAGGGCTAACCCTTACTCGAACACGAGCCAGTGCCCCGATGCGCTCCTAACCCTGCCTACCTAAGGTGGCGACGTGAGCGAAACAGCGCCACGGGCAAGTAGCCGAGTTGCCGACGGTGTCGCGCTGGCCGGAATCATCCTTGCAGTCGCCGCCCTGATGGCCGCGAGCTCGCTGCTCGTAGTCGGTCCGAGTCTTGTACCGATACTTTGGTGGGCGGCGTTTCTGCTCGGCATGGGTTCGGCCCTGATTTGTTGGCTTGGTATGGGGATGAGAACGCGCCACCGCCACATTGCGCTGGCAGCCCTGCCACTTGGTTCGCTGACCGCAGTCGGCGCGATTGTCCCATTTCTCGGTTTCCTGCTTGCGGGCGGCGATTAGCTCTCGGAATCTCGCAGCCGATCGCCCAGCGCCCTCAGGGCTAACACCAACAATCGGGCGGTCCAGCCCCGATGTGATCGTGCGAAATCGCGCCTACGGTCGCGGCATGAACGAAGGCATCACCGGATTGCTTGGTGTTTCTGGTTACGCTCTCGTTGCCGCCATTTGTGGTCTGATCGTGCTTGAAGAGCTCGGAATCCCGATGCCATTCGCGCCGGGTGACTTTCTCTTGGTTCTGATAGGCGTGACGATTGCGACCGCTCACCTCAACCCCCTTGTCGTCCTCGTCGCGACATATGCGTCCGCCCTTCTCGGCGCCATGAGCGGGCGCGAGCTGTTTGAGCGGATCGGAAGTGCAGCGCTCCCTCGAATTGCCGCTTTCGTGCGCGTTGAAAAGCGGGTAGATAATCTAGCCGCCAAACTCCGACGCGGTGGTTCGCCGGCAGTGTTCGTGGCCCGCATAACTCCTGGGATGCGGATAAACACGAACTACATCTCGGGGCTGGTTGCGCTTCCTCGCCGGACTTTCTTGATCGGGCTGGCCCCTGCCATCGCCGTCTATGAAGGCGTATTCATCGGTCTCGGCGCCTGGTTGGGCCCGACCGCCTGGGTGAACATCGAACACTACGCACCTAGGCCAGGCCAGTTGGTCTTGCTGTTCGCGGTCATCGGCGGATCGGTGATCGCCGGACACGCATTTTTCAGCCGCATGCGCGGGCCCAAGCCCGCGTAGGACGTCGAGATGCCCAAAGCTGATCCTGAGCAGAACGGAACATCGCTCCCGCTACGTGCCGATCCGGTGTCCGGGGCGCTGATCGGAACGTTCCTGGTTGCCCTTTGCCTGGGTGGACCTGTCGGACTGGTGCTCGCAGGAATCGCCTGGTTGGCGTACGAGGGCGTCCGGCGCGCCCTAACGCCGCACGTCCGCAACCGCCTCACAAGCGACGACGATTCCTGACCGCTCGGGGCTAACCCCTACCTACTAGGCGGCGCCGCCCCGATGCAATCGTTCCACGTCATTCCTATGGTCGCCGCATGGATCCAAGTCGAGCCATTGGACATGAGGTTCACCTAGGAGGAAAGCGGCATATGTCTAGACCTTTGCAGCGGCTTCTGACGTTGGCGACGGCGTCATTGCTGGCGATTGCTGCCGAGCCCGTCTTCGTGCCTGTTCAGGCAGGCACTGAAGACGATGCCGGTGGTCTCGCCAAAATCAACCACGTGGTCGTCATCTACGAGGAAAACCACAGCTTCGACAATCTCTACGGCGGTTGGGAAGGCGTGAACGGACGCGCAAACGCGGACCCCGCGCAAACGATCCAGATCGGGCAAGGCGGCGTGCCTTATTCGTGTCTGCTGCAAAACGACGTCAACCTCGCCTCGCCACAGCTTCCGGCGACATGTACCGACACGACGACAGGCATGTCATTCTCGAGCGCCTTCTCAAATCAGCCGTTCAGCATCGAGGCCTACATCCCGGCAAGCGCCCAGACGTGCCCGCTGCCGGGCGTCTCTTTCGCCGGCGGCTCATCGCTGCCCAACCCGAACAACCTGCCCGGCGGCTGCACCCGCGACATCGTCCACAAGTTCTACCAAGAGCAATACCAGCTCAACAGCGGGCAGCAGAACCGCTACGTCACCGGCAGCGACGCGATCGGGATGACCATGGGTTACTACGACACGTCGTCTCTTCCGATCTATCAATACCTGCACTCTCCCGCCCACCCGCACTACGCGATCGCGGATGACTTCTTCCAGGGCGCCTTCGGCGGATCGTTTCTGAATCACCAGTGGCTGATCGCCGCAGCGACGCCGACGTACCCAAACGCCTCCTCGACGCAGCGTTCGATACTCGACGCCAACGGAATGCCGACGAGCTACAAGCTGTACACGGCCACCGCGGCCGTGGCAGACAAACCGCTGGCGCAGGTGTGCGGTCTGCCAACCACTGATCCGAATGTGGCCTGCGGGGACTTTGCTGTCAACACGATCCAACCCGCTCAGCAGCCGACGTCGTCGAACCCCCTCAAGCTTCCGCTCCAGACCGGCACGACCATCGGTGACGAGCTCAGCGGCGCGGGTGTCAGCTGGGCCTGGTACTCAGGCGGCTGGTCCAACGCCGACGGCGATGTGGGCGGTGCAGGCTGGACCAATGGAACCACGCCCGGCGTATGCGCCGATCCCAACTCGTCGGCCAATCCGGCGTATCCGTTCTGCCCGAACAAGACCTTCCAGTTCCACCACCAGCCGTTCAACTACTTCGCCGCGTACGCTCCCGGAACCGCCGGCCGGACGCACCTGCGCGACGAGCAGGAGTTCATCGACCTCGCCAATGCTTCGAGCCACGAATGCAAGCTGAGCTCGGTCAGCTTTGTCAAGCCCGTAGGGCTCGAGAACGAGCACCCCGGATACACCAGCGAAACCAGGGGCAGCGACCACCTGGTCAGGCTGCTCCAGGCGATCCAGAACAGCAGCTGCAGCAAGGACACGATGGTCGTGGTGACCTACGACGAGTTCGGCGGTCAGTGGGACCACGTGACCCCTCCAGGACAAGGTGGGGTGGCCGGCCCCCACGACGAATGGGGACCGGGAACGAGGATCCCCACACTGATGATCACGCCGGGTTTGCAGGGCAACTTCGTGGTTGATCACACTCAATACGACACAACCTCCATCCTCGCGACGATCGAGCACCGCTACGGCCTGGCACCCTTGGGTTCCCGGGACGCCGGGGTCAACGATCTTTCAAACGTGTTCCAGGCGGTATCGCCTTTTGACTGATCGCAGTCTATGAACGAAGGAAGGACTCGGGCCGACTTGCGGCCCGAGTTGCTTTAGTGATGTGACGTTCTAGTCGACGAGACCATAACTATCTGTTAGCGTAACAGTCGTGGCGACTAAAACCCGACGCACGCGCCGGGTGCCGGAATACAACCCCTCGCGCTACCCCGCCTTCGCCGTGACGGTGGACGTGGTGATCCTGACCATGTCGGACAGCCGGCTCCATGTGCTGCTCGTACGCCGCGGTGTGTCGCCGTATGAGGGGATGTGGGCGATCCCGGGCGGCTTCAAGCGTCCAACCGAGTCGCTGAACGAGGCGGCGAAGCGCGAGCTCGCGGCGGAAACCGGCGTTGACAGCGCCGGCCTGCTGACTCAGTTCGGCGCTTACGGGGATCCTGGCCGCGACCCGCGCATGAACGTCGTCACAGTTGCTTACCTCGCGGTTCTGCGCGAAGTCGGCACGATCGTGCCGGGCACGGATGCAGCAGCCGCGGCTCTGATTCCGGTTACAGATGTTCTGGACGGGAAGATCGAGCTCGCATTCGATCACGCGCGGATCGTCAGGGATGCGGTCGAGCGTGTTCGCGCCGATCTCGACATCACTGGAATCGCTACGGCATTCGTGGGACCGACATTCACCGTCGCCGAGTTGAGGGCGGTCTACGAGGCCGTTTGGGGCGTGCAGCTCGACGGCGCCAACTTCCGCCGGAGCATCGTCGCCGAGGACGGCTGGGTGATCCCGACCGGACGCCGAGCTCGCCCAGGCGCCAATGGGGGCAAGCCCGCGGAGCTTTTTCGAGCCGGGCGCATGTGGAAGCACGGCAGTCCAGTAAGGCGCTCGTCATGAAGGCGGTTGTCTTCGACAAGTACGGGCCACCGGAGGTCCTGCGGCTCGAGGAGGTCGAGCAGCAAGTCCCGCAGGACCACGATGTGCTCATCAAGGTTCACGCGACGACAGTAAATCGGACGGATTGCGGCGTGCGGGCCGGCCACCCGTTCATGACCCGCTTCTTCTTCGGCCTGCGACGGCCGAAGCTGCGAATCCTCGGCACCGAGCTGGCGGGAGAGGTCGAAGCTGTCGGCTCGAGAGTCCGAGAGTTCGCGGTGGGCGACCAGGTGTTCGGCATCCATCCGTGGAAGTTCGGCGCGCACGCGGAGTTCATCTGCATGCGCGAGTCCGAGCCGCTCGGACACATGCCGTCGGGCATCACGTTCGAACAGGCTGCCGCGACCTGCGATGGGGCGATCCTCGCGCTCAAGTGCCTGAGATCGGCGGGGCTGAAGGACGGGCAAAGCATTCTCGTCTACGGCGCCTCTGGCTCGATCGGCACCGCCGCCGTCCAGCTCGCCAAGTACTTCGGCGCCGACGTCACCGGGGTATGCAGCACCAAGCACCTTCAGGTCGTGAGGTCGATCGGAGCTGACAGCGTGATCGACTACACAACGGAAGACTTCACCAAGAACGGCGAGAAGTACGACGTCATCCTCGACGCCGCGGGCAACCTATCGTTCGGGCGGTCCAGAAACTCAATCAAGCCTGGAGGCTTCTACCTGGCCACCGACGGTTTCCAGAACGCCGTGTGGGTTCTGTGGACCTCAGCCTTCCGCAGAAAAAGAGTGCTTCTGCTGATACCGGCTCGAGAGCTCCAGCGGGACGTCCTCTTCCTCAAAGAGCTGATCGAAGCCGGGAACTACCGCGCGGTCATCGACCGCTGCTATCCGCTCGAAGGTGTGGTCGAGGCAACCAGGTACGTCGAGACGTGGCACAAGACCGGGAATGTCGTTTTGACTGTCAACAAATCAAGTCAGGAGAGATGAACAAAATGGTGACCAGCTACCCGGTGGAATTCGACGTCGACTACCCCGCGCGGCCACTTGATCGGCTCACAACTGCCTTCCGCATCTTCGTGGTGATCCCGATCGCCATTGTGTTCAGCACGTTGTCGGGCGAGACCTATAACGCCACTAATCACTCAATGACCTACGTGGTGGCCAGCGCAGGCGGTCTGCTCTTTCTGCCGCCCTTGCTGATGATCGTCTTCCGTCAGAAGTACCCTCGCTGGTGGTTCGACTGGAACCTCAACTTTCTTCGGTTCTCGAACCGAGTCACGACCTATGTGGCCCTGCTCGATGATCACTACCCATCAACGGACGAGGAGCAGGCGGTCCACCTCAACTTCCCTTATCCGGATGTTCATCTAATGAACCGATGGCTCCCGTTGGTCAAATGGCTCCTTGCCATCCCGCACTACGTCGTTCTTTTCTTTCTAAGTATCGGTGCACTGGTAGCGGTCATCGTGGCTTGGTTCGCCATCCTCTTCACCGGCACGTATCCACGGACTTTGTTCGACTTCGTGGTCGGCGTGCTTCGATGGGGAAACCGCGTCAACGGCTATGCCTTCGCGCTCGTGACCGATGTCTATCCCCCCTTCAGGCTCAGCTGACGTGAGAGCAGTCGTCTACGACCACTACGGCCCGGCCGATGTCCTACGGGTCGAGGACGTCGAGAAGCCTGTCCCCAAAGAGGACGAGGTCCTGGTCAAGGTGCACGCCACTACGGTCAACCGGTTCGACGTCCATACCCGAGAGGCCAACGCGAAGGCCGGACCCGCGGTCTCGCTCCTCAGCCGCCTCGTTTCCGGCTTCCCCCGGCCGAGACGGCGGATCCTCGGCAGCGAGTTCGCGGGTGAGGTTGAAGGAGCCGGCGCGGCCGTCACGGAGTTCGCGGTGGGTGACCGCATTTTCGGAAACACCGGGATGGGATTCGGGACGCACGCGGAGTTCGTTTGCGTCCGGGAAAGCGGCAAGATCGCTCCGATGCCGGCGCGTGCGACCTTCGAGGAGGCCGCGCCGGTCACCGACGGAGCCCTCAACTCGCTGTGGTGCTTGAGACTGGCGGATCTCCGCAAGGGGCAGAAGGTCCTCATCTACGGCGCATCCGGGTCTCTCGGCACGGCGGCGGTGCAGATCGCCAAGTATTTCGAGACCGCCGTCACGGCGGTGTGCAGCACCAAGAACCTCGACGTGGTGCGATCGATCGGCGCCGACAGGGTGATCGACTACACGCAGGAAGACTTCACCAAGAACGGCGAAACCTACGACGTCATCTTCGATGCAGTCGGGAAGCACTCGTTCAAACGATGCAAAGGCTCACTAAAGCCCGGAGGCCGCTACCTGGCCTGCGACGGATTGATGAATCTCATCCTGGCGGTGTGGACGCCGAGGTTCGGAGACAAGAAGGTGATCTTCCAGATCCCACCTCGATGGACGAAGGAGGACGTTCGCTTCTTGAAGGAGCTCATCCCTTCAATTCGTGAACGCCGCGATCCTCAAATCGCAACCCGGATCCCGCATCGAGATCGCGCACAGTACCTGAAACCAGGATCTCGTTTGCCGACGCAAGCGCCCCGAGCCTCGCCGCAAAGTGAACGGCGATCCCTCGGATTTCGTGCCCGGAGCGCTCGACCTCGCCACAATGCACGCCGGCCCGGGACGACAGGCGGTTGGCGCGATCGGCCCGCTGGATCGCGCTTGCGCATCTGATCCTTCCCCCGGCATGTCAGTAACCGAAGCGCATCGCGATCATGAGGCTGAAAAGGACGAGGAATCCGGCGAGTTGAACCGCACCTTGGTTCGCGATTCGTTTGTCGAGGGCCCGGATTTCTTCCGGTCGGCTGGCGGCGATCAGCCTTCCAACGCTAGGACTCAGGCGAGCGCCCTCAAATGCCGCGATGGCTAGCGCCAAGCCGATCGCTGCTATCCATGTGAGTCCGTAGGCGGTTGTAAGCACACTCAGCACTCCACCGGCAAGGCCCCGGAGGATGCCAAGGATGATGGTCAGGCCGGCGACCGCGGCCACCAGCCGTCCGTACCGGGCTGCGAACGCTTCGATGATCGCGCGCTGGGTCTCAGGCTGAAACTTGCGGAAAGCCGGGAACGCAACGATGCTCGCAGTCATCGCCGAGCCGAACCAGAAGATGCCCGCCAGGATGTGCAGCCACTGGAGGAGGATGAGAACCCAGAGCACGTTCTTCGCCGTATCATGCCACCGCGTATCGCTGGCTGGATTGCAGGGCTAACCCCTACTCAAACAGCGACCCCGCCCCGATCCGGCTTTGTCGCCGACCGCTTTAGCTTGGCGGCGTGCGCTGGCTAATTCCCGCTGCCGTCGTGGTCGCCGGGCTCGGCATCTTGATGTTGTATGTGCCCCCCTGGAAAGGCGTAGCGCTGATTGTCCCGCCCGAAGCAGCCTATGTTCTGGTGGTCGCCGGCGCGATCGGCATTGTGGTCGGCGTCGCCCGCGGGTGGTGGTCGCCCTCGAGGCAGTTGGGAGGAGTTGCCGCCGGCACGGGCTCCGACCCGAAGGGTGAAGCCATGGGCGTGAACCGCCGATCTGCCGACGCGATCGCGCTGGCCGCCCTCGCCCTTGCGCTTGTCGCTGTGTTGGCGGTCGGCACAGTCTTCTTCTTCGAGCCGATCCTGGTCTCGCTCTATGGCCCTGACCCCTGCGGAGGCGCGAAAGGCGTTCGTCAACCCGATACAGCCTGCGTCTTGGCACATCCCGAGTACTACCAGTACGACCCGGTCGCGGGCTCCTTGTCCACTAGGGCGTGGCAGATTTCGCAGCCTGTGGACGCGGTTGCCGGGCCCGCTGCTGTCCCGCTCGCGTTGGTTGCGACCCTCATCAGCTGGCTGGCGCTGGCGATGGGGACCGGCCGTCGCCGCGCGGCGCTCTCGGCCATGACTATGAGTGCGCTCATCGTCGTGGGGCAGGTTTTCTTTTTCTTGGTTCTCATTGGCGGCGGCGGCGATTAGATGGCGCATGGACTGGACACCGGGCCTGTAGCAACCTCGGTCGTGCCTCGGGCGGCGCATATCATTGGCTCTTCATGACGCCGGACCGGCTCAGCGTAGCGGTGCTTGGGCCGGGTGGAGTGGGCGGGTTCCTGGCAGCGGTGCTGGCGCGGGAAGGCAGCTCGGTCCTGGTGCTGGCGAGCGACGGCACGTCGCGAGCGATCAGCCAGAGCGGACTGCGGGTCGAAAGTCCCAGGTTCGGCAGCTTCACTGCCTCCATCCGAACCGCAGCGCGGTTGTCAGAACCCGTTGACGCGTGCCTCATCACGGTCAAGGCGACACAGCTCAAAGATGCCGTGGACCGCGCGCCTGCGAACGCTCTCGGGCCCGCCCTCGTCATTCCCTTTCTCAACGGCATAGAACACGTTGGTTTCTTGCGGGCCGTTTACCCTCCCTCCAGCGTTGTGGCCGCCACGATCCGCATCGAAACAACGAAGGCGGGACCGGGCTTGATCCGCCAAACCAGCCCCTTCGCCTCGGTCGAGATTGCCGCTTTTGCAGATAACCGCGACCGCGTCGAGTCGATTGCTGCACACCTAATGGCCGCTGGTCTCGATGTCCGGGTCCGTGATGACGAGTTGGCGATGTTGTGGGACAAATTCGTGTTGCTGGTACCGATGGCGCTGCTGACCACGCACGAGCGCGCCAACGTGGGAGCGATACGCACGCGACGGCGCGAGGACGCCATCGCACTGATTGGCGAGGTCGCCGCCGTCGCCCGGGCCGACGGAGTTGATATTGATCCGAACGCAGTGCTTCGTCTGCTGGATTCGGTGCCCGAGTCGATGGAATCCTCTATGCAGCGTGACCAGGCCGCCGGCCGACCGCTCGAACTTGACGCGCTAGGCGGCGCCTTGCTCAGGCGCGCAGCCAGGGCCGGAATCGCGGTTCCGGTGACGCGCCGGCTGGTGGATGACCTCCAGTCCAGAACCGGACATGCGGCACCCACCCACAGCGACTCGTGACCACGTCCGAGGGCAAATGAGTCGCGGTTGTCCAGGCCGCAAACCATAGGTAAGAAAAAGGCCGGAATCATGTTCGAAACCGGCCTTGAGAGCCTAAAGAGCTGCTTACGCGTCCTCGATCTGGTTGTACAGCACTAGGAGTGAGGAAGGGGCTTGAGACGGCGCCATTCCCATTAGCGTCCTCGATCTGGTTGCTCGAAGGGTCACCAGTGGACGACCTGACGACAACAGTGAAATTTCGTCGAAGATTGCGAGCTTCCGGAGGATCGAAGCGTTGGCCGAGGAGCGCCGCGCAAGGCCGAGTCAACCGGATGATCAACCGCTGATCGCCGACTCAAGGAGGCTTGCCGGAAGTGCTCTCCCCTTGACACTAAGCCTGAGATCAGCAGAGACTCAGGCTGGAACCACGCACGACAATGGCACTCAGGGCCTGCAATCGACCGGGTCGCCCGGCATTCTCCAGGATGGAAGAATTTCAAGGAGGAGACCCCATGCGGTGGAGACTGGTGCTCATCCTTTTCCTCTCGGGACTTCTCGTGGCGAGTGCGAGCGTGTCTGTCGAGGCCACCTATCCAGGCACGAACGACGGCAGGCTCGCCTTCGGGATGATCGTGGGCGGCAACGCCGACATATACAGCGTCCTTCCAAACGGCAACGATCTTCGCCGGCTGACGACAGATTCGAGCTTCGACGCCTGTGCCTCGTACTCACCCGACGGAAAGGAGATCGCCTTCTGCAGCACCCGCAGCGGCGTCAGCGAGATCTGGAAGATGAAGCAGAACGGCACGCAGCAGGAGCAGGTCACGCACCTGGGCGGCAACGTCACCTTCCCCGATTTCTCACCGGACGGAAGCAGGATCGCTTTCGGCGGGAGCGCCGGCGGCTCCAACCCCGATCTCTGGATCGTGAACAGCGACGGCAGCGGCGCCACCCGCCTGACCTCGGGCGCCGACGTGGACGTCTTCCCGGCCTGGTCGCCAGACGGAAGCAAGATCGTCTTCATCAGGAACGGCCAGGTCTGGACGATCAACACTGATGGTGGCGGCGCGACTCAATTGACGTTCGACCCAGCGCTGAAGGGGCAGGTTCCGGACTGGTCGCCGGACGGCAGCAAGATCGCTTACAACAGCGGCGATGACATCTGGATCATGAACGCGAACGGCAGCGACCAGCATCCGCTCTTCGTCGATCCGAGCACGATCGAGTTCGGGCCGGCCTGGTCGCCGGTCGGAGACCAGATCGCATTCGTCTCATTCCCGCTCGGCAACCTGGGCGGACGAACCATCTTCGTGATCAATGCGGACGGAACGGGAAAGTACGCCGTGCGTCCTGGGCCGGGGCCACAAATCGTGCCGGCCTGGCAGCCGCGCGGCGACCGAATCGACTAAGGCGGCTTAGGGGGGACACGGGCTTATCGGCGCCGTCGAGTCCCACGGTCATGCGCCGCGACGCGGCGCTACTTGTGAGTGGGGTCAGCGGTGGGCGGCAACGGACTCGAACCAATTGCCGCGGAGTGCCCTCTGCAGGACTATCCTGCGTTGCTGACGTATCTGGTTGTCTCGAGACCGGTCACAGCCCAATCTGGTTACTACATGCCCGCAGACCGGCCGAGTTCACAGACCGATCTGGTTGATACAGCGGGCGCCAAGCCTCTAA
>WNFP01001733.1_pt1 | contig 17115 bp, 12 predicted proteins | sample 5400201 | NCBI WGS metagenome assembly WNFP01 (sample SAMN13153355, study PRJNA577476) | soil metagenome | isolation source: 115 cm saprolite under Madrone tree | place: USA:California | collected 2016-06-14 | reverse complement strand
AAAGTTCGACTAATTGTGTTAATCGACAGAAAAATCAAGAAACAGCCACCGACCACTGTTCCCAATAGGTTGATTCCCGGAAGGATTTTTCTCCACTGAATCTCTGCTGGACCAGCCGGCGTCGGCACCGAAGTCAAAAGGGGTGACGATGAATCGCTTGTTTCACCAATTTGAGTTTCATTCCCTGGGCGGGCGACGTCCGGAACTTCTGGCTTATCGACGGAGCTTCGCTGATCTTCTACCGGGGCGCCTTCCCGAACAGCGTCCTTTCGATCGTCTGTCATCGGATGAATACTGGGCAAGAAACAAAAGCGGAGTCGCCGCAGTGGTTCCGGTGCTTCCGCCATTGGGATTTCCCAGTAAACAGGCCTGACAAATGCCTCACGCCGGAGAGTGATCGCGTGGCGCCATTCTTTTTCAACCTGAGCGGAATGCGCTGCGTTGCGTGACCAAAAAAGCTGAAAGACATCGGCATCCGCAATCGTCGCCGGCAACCCCTCATCCCACTGCTGATCGCTTCGCATTTTAACAACCTTACGCAAGTACTCGCTTCCGATCGTTTGAAGTTGTTCCATCGCCTCGACTACCTCCACATCATGATCGGAATAGGAGGTGAAGACCTTTCGGAACCGCTGGTCGACCCCTTTTGCCCAACCTTCCTCCTTAGGCGCTGAGTCTTTCGCCACGTGCAGTTCTAAGGCTATCTCGGCCAAAAGCAGTTGTTTGAAAAAAACCGATATCCGGCCCCGTACGGATTGGTCGGTTAGGGAAAATGGAGCATAAATGAAGAAGCTCTCTGCGTGGATCCGCAAACCGGTGGCCCAAGAAAAGCTCCGGCGCGGCGGATTAAACCGGATACCAGAGACTTCCGGTATTAACGTGATTTCGTCCTCCTGTGCAATCGGGAACCGACTATCCACTACAGGGCGATACTCGTCGGATTCGCCGATGATAACTGAGCCATACGAATCGGCACTAAGAACCTGCCGAGCCCGGGTCTCAATCTCTGTCAACGTTAAAGCCTCATCCAAATGCATGAAAACCATCATCCGGCGCCACTTCCCCGGAACCAGAATCGCCGGACGATAGGCTGTGAACTTTACGTTATCGTCAATCAGCGAAGATCCGGCTGGCGGCGCTACTGCTGGCGTCACTGTCCGGGTCGGGGAGTGCTCTTTGATCTGACCGATTGCTTCGTCCGGATAAGCCGCGACGATAAGATCGCCGGCGGCTTCGGACGTCCACCCAACGCGCATTTCATCCTGCCGGGCTGAACCAACATATTTCAGATAGTTTAAGAGTCCGTTCACGGAAACATGTCTGTCGCCTTTTTCGTCGGCCGCCCGACTACGCAAACCACGGACGATTGACTCTGCGAGCGGCGGTTGAGCTGACCGAACTGCGACGTAATGCTCACCAGCCAGGCAGAACGAAAGATAGTCACTGGCGGCGAGGATAGCTTGATGACGACTAGGTACGCAAAAATTCAATCTCACGTTCAAAGGCGAGTCTCGATGAAGCGGCGTTTCCGTGCTGACCACGCTGCCAAGCAAACTGTCCAAAATAATGATCTGCCTTTTGGCCGCGGTTTCCTTCAATTGCTGCTGCACAAAAGCAGCCGGGATCGCTGTATTTTCCAAATCCAATCGAGTCGTTTCCCGCAACGCCAAAAAAAGATTGTCACCAGTTTGCCGTATGCAATGACCGAGCACGTACAGGAGCACAAGATCGTCGGGCTGCCGGCCCGCCAAAATGCCGGTTATGGCCGAGCGTGCGGTCTCTAGGGTCGGATCTATCAAGACCGTCAGAGAGAATCCGCCAATTTTGGGGGATCGAAGCACATCGGCCAGATCGGTGATATGGGTTGATCCGCCCGGCACGGCTGGAAGTTGAGAGTCAGCGTAGCCAGTTGTCGCAATCAAAAGCCCCAAGCGCTTGCTCATCATATATATGAGTCGTTTTTGCCCACAACCCATGCTTCACCAAATTTCGCGACGCACCAGCTTCGATACACCCGTTTTGCAAAAAAGGATCTGGTGCCACTCCATTTACTCAATGGGTCTAGAATCTTGATCGGAACTATAAACGGAAACCGCAGCGAAAGCACTCTTCGTCGACCTTGGTATGTCAATTCTATAATTGCTCTACGGGCGTAATACGTCCCGCGAACGGGCGAACCATAGCCACGGACGGGATGTATGCCATAGGGGTGGGATTTGCGGGTTCCGCAGGGACTCGATGAAAGCATCCCAGTCTTAGCTACGGCGCACCCACAAGATGAAAAGGCCGCGCCATAGCGTAGCGATGGCAAAACGACGAAGGAACCCGGCGACGGGAAGCTGCTTGCTTGCGTGACCCCGCATGGGGGAGCAAAAGCCGAGCGTTCCTATCGTCCTCGAGCAGACCGATTGGTCTTTAGTTCTATCACTTCCCAGCAGCCTTTTCTGACAACTCTGGACCGGGTCCTCGGCGCGAGGCCAGAGTTGTCAACAATTCATCTCGAGAGCCAGCAGCTCAATCGTAGCGCCAGTGATGATACGCCCAATATCGGTGGCGCCAATACGGACGTCGATAGTACGCGTAACCGTAGGGCCCCCAATAGTACCCGGGAGGATAATAGTAGCCCGGACCGACATAATAATGTGGTCCATAGAATATCGGTACTGGAATCGGGAATCCGATGAAAAATCCCGCTTTCGACGGTTGAGGAGTTAGCGTCCCAAGTGCGATTACTGCACCTAGGATCAGAAACCACTTTTTCATATTAAGAGTATCAAACAGTGACCTTGGACGTAGTTTCAGACGCGGATATTTAATCTTTGTTACATCTTTTCCTGAGCTCTCCGCTATGACGGCACGGCCTCACCTGAAGAGACTCACTGCTTGACGCAGAATTCCAGCGAACCTAGCTTTCCCCGACATTCGCCCCTTCTGCGCGGCCGTTCATCGGCTAGTTCTGGTTAACTGCTTTGACTTTTCCAACTTGATCATCTCCCAACCTAATGAGTGCTATCCAAAAAAACCTCGACGGTATCGAAGTCACCGGAACACTTTCCGAAAACTTCCGCGAAATTCTGGTACCCGACGCGCTTAAGCTGGTCGCGAAGCTCCATCGCACCTTCAACGGACGACGCAAAGAGCTACTGGAGCGGCGCAATCGTTGGCAGGCGGATCTTGACAACGGTAAGACTCCCGACTTTTTGCCTGAGACCGCACAGATCCGCGCCGATGATTGGAAAGTTGCGCCCATCCCGAAAGACATTACCGATCGCCGCGTCGAGATCACTGGACCGACCGATCGAAAAATGGTGATCAACGCGCTGAACTCCGGCGCGAAGATATTCATGGCCGATTTCGAAGACGCCAACGCTCCGACTTGGCATAACATGGTCGATGGCCACATCAATCTGCGCGACGCGGTTCGGCGAAGAATCGAATTTCAAAGCCCGGAAGGCAAAGCCTATCGGCTGAAAGATCAGGTCGCGGTACTGTTCGTTCGGCCTCGTGGCTGGCACCTCGTCGAAAAGCATTTGCTGGTTGACGGCGAACCAGTGGCCGGGGGGCTTTTCGATTTCGGCCTGTATCTGTTTCACAATGCGAAGGAATTACTCTCCCGAGGTAGCGGTCCCTATTTTTACCTGCCTAAGATGGAGAGCCATCTTGAGGCGCGGCTTTGGAATGATGTCTTCAACCTTGCCCAGGATGAAATCAGGATTCCACGCGGGAGCATCCGGGCAACAGTCTTGATCGAGACCATTCTCGCAGCGTTCGAAATGGATGAGATCCTTTACGAACTGCGCGATCACTCGGCCGGTCTAAACTGCGGTCGTTGGGATTATATCTTTAGCTGCATCAAACGATTCCGAAATAAGCCAGATTTCATTCTGGCTGATCGCGCGCTGGTCACGATGACTACGCATTTCATGCACTCGTACTCGCTCCTCTGTATCAAAACCTGCCATCGCCGTGGTATTCATGCGATGGGCGGAATGGCAGCTCAAATTCCGATCAAAAATGACGAAAAGGCGAACGCAGAAGCGTTTGCCAAAGTCAAGGCTGACAAGGAGCGGGAAGCCAGCGACGGTCACGACGGTACCTGGGTCGCGCATCCCGGGCTTGTCCCCGTTGCATTAGAGGCATTCGATGCGGTGATGAAGAGTCCAAACCAGATTGACCGCAGACGCGAAGATGTGCGCGTGACCGCTCAGGATCTATTACAGTTCGGGCCGGAGAAGCCAATCACGGAAAAGGGCCTGCGGACCAACATCAGTGTCGGTGTACAATATCTCGAGGCATGGCTGCGTGGCTCGGGAGCAGTGCCGATTTTTAACTTGATGGAGGATGCTGCTACCGCCGAAATCTCGCGTGCCCAGGTTTGGCAATGGATCCGAAGTCCGAAGGGAGAATTAGATGATGGGAGAAAAGTAACGGCGAATCTTTTTCGCGAAATCCTGGCGGAAGAGCTGCAGAAGATAAGGACGAGCGTCGGCGAAGAACGATTCGCTAAGGGTCGTTATAGCGAAGCAGCCAAGCTATTTTCCGATCTAACGACAAGCGATCCTTACGTCGATTTCCTCACCCTGCCCGGCTATGAGCTACTGGGCTGAGGGTACAGTTTTCCCTACATGCTTATTGACTTATCCGATCGAGCAAAGCTTCGGGTTACCGGCCCGGATCGAATCCGTTTCTTGAACGGGCAACTCACCAACGACATAGCTAACCTGAAACCGGGTATTTCCGTCTATGCCTGTGCCCTCTCAGCCAAAGGGAAGCTTTCCGGCGATCTATTCGTGACACCGCTGAAGGATGCTCTCCTGCTGGACTACGAACCGGCACTACGCGACTCAATCCCGGCACGCCTGGAGAAGTATCTCATCGCCGATGAAGTTGAACTCGAAGACGTAACCGAGCAATTCGCGCTTTTCCACCTTTCCGGCGTGGGACTGCCGGAAGCAATTCCCCCGGAAGGTACCGTCACGATAAGTAACCGCTTTGCAATTGATGGCCAGGATCTATTGCTACCGGCCACGCTGAAAAATGTGGCGCCCAAGCTGGTAAACGACACTCCAGTCACTGATTCCAAATTAGAGGAATTCCGCATCGAGCAAGGGATCCCGTGTTGGGGTACCGAGCTCTCCGAGGACGTAATTCCGAACGAAGCGGGTTTGGATGAACGAGCGGTCAGTTACACCAAAGGATGTTATCTGGGACAAGAGATAATCAGTCGGATAAAGAGTCTCGGCCGTGTAAACCGGCATCTGCGCGGCATCCGTCTCAACAGTGGTTCAGATTTGCAACCGGGAGACAAGCTCGCACCTGAAGATGGCAAGCCAATCGGTACCGTCACAAGCGCTTGTAAAAGTGACCGGGTCGGCGGCTGGATCGGACTCGCCTATCTTAGACGTGGCTTCGATCAACCTGGAACGATCTATCCAGTTTCACGTTCTACTACTTCGAGCTTGATTGGTAGCGTCGAAGTCCGCAGCCTTCCGTTCGTTTAATCATGAAACGACTTATCATCCTTCTGGTTACAATCTTTGTAGCCGGTTCCGTCGTGCGCGCCGATGAAGTGGCGGTTTTTGAGCTGCAATGGGGAAAAGGGAAACAGCGGCAGGTTCGCAGTTTCGCCCTCGATTTTGATGAAAAGGCTGCGCCCGATACTGCGTCCAATTTCAAAAAACTGGTGCGGGACAAATTCTACGTCAAAACCGCGATTCATCGAGTTATTCCGGACTACCTCGTCCAGGGCGGAGATCCGCTCAGTAAGAGGAAAGATCGCAACGTGATCGGTACCGGCGGCCCAGGTTACACATTGCCAGCAGAGATCCAGCTAAAACATGTGCGCGGCGCGGTGGCAATGGGCCGCCTTCCCGACAACGTAAATCCAAAACGGCTTTCTAACGGCAGCCAGTTTTATATCTGTCTCCGGCCAATTCCGACGCAAGACGGTAAAGATACTGTCTTTGGCCACGTTGTTTCCGGACTTGAAGTACTGGATCAGATCAGTCATGCAGTAGCAGACAGTAACGCCAATCCGGCCGACAAGATTGAAGTAAAGCGGGCCTACATTATTGATCGGTCCCAGCTCGGTCAACCGGTGAAAGGCCGCTAATTCGAGTTTCCGGAGGCTTCTCTCTTTTGAGTGCGCCCTGATACCTGAAACAGGGTATTTCCTGACTATTCCTTCATTGGCTGACCGTGTTATCATGCGAGATCGATGGAAAAAGAAATGAGGAATTGTCCATCATTTCAGCGAAGCCTCGCGTTCAACTAATGGAACCAACAGGCTTCGATCATCATGGACCTGACCACTCCGACTCTTCGTCACGGGTGGCGTTGCCTTTCGCGCATATGAGCACCGAAGAAGTTTTGAGGGCGTTGGAGCGCTACACGGAGGAGTCACCTGAGAGTAATCGTCAGACGGCGACAAAACTGGGTGTCAACCGAGCGACGTTGACCGCTTGGCTGGTCGGTAGGGATCGACCTCAACGGTGTATACTGGCGAGGTTAGCAGGTTTTTTGCGACGCGTTGGCTATCTGTAGGATAGGGAGATGGAAACCGCGACTTGCTCCGTACCATCGTAGGATCTCTGCTGAGGGTCGAACCGGAGGGAGTGGGCAGGAGTGGATTCGAACCACTGAAGGCGTAAAGCCAGCAGATTTACAGTCTGCCCCGTTTGGCCACTTCGGTACCTACCCAGAGCGATCGTTCGCAGTTCACGGTTGCCTGTTCTCGGTTCACCGTTGGAAAAGGCTCCGACGACGCCGTGAATCACGCGGAGCAGTGTATATAGGACTCTGGATCAAGGCGCGCAAGCGGATTTTGGAGAACAATCCAACGAGAATACGGGCATTCTTTTAGGAGACAAAAATAGGAAAACATCGTGGTTGGATCCAGGATGCAATTGCGATGTATGAAGGACCGGGCGAGAATCCCCCCATGGGATTGCGCTTGAGCAGACGACCCGGACTACTCTACGCGGAGTATTCATCCAGACGGCGCTCCGGCTGCGGATGCTGCGGTTGCCTAACCGCACCCTTCCTGGCTCTGCTGCTAGTAGTCCTCCTGCTGATAGAACGATTCGTTCGAAAGCTGTTGGCTCGTGTCTGAAGAACGAATTTAGGGCAAATCGAATCATCCTTTTGGGCTAAACAATCGGTGGGCTCGATTGACTATTGGATCTCTTGCCAACTTGGCAACGACGCTAGGTAAGGTGTATAACCAAGCCACCGAGACAGCCGAAATTTGCTGCCGGCGTTTAAGCTGCCGGTGGAGTCGTCAGCTTCAGAAAATAAGCGGTCGCGTCGTCCAGTCTTTCGAAAACAGAAATTTGTTCCGCATTGATCGGCCAAACGAGCCGTTGAAATCCATGAAAGTCGATTGCGTCCGCGATGACGACCAAATAACGCACGGAGAGGTCACTCAGTCGAAGCAGAAAAACCGGCTCGCTCTCTCGCTTCACCGAATAGACCTTACCGTCGACGACGACATTGCGTCGCGTCATCTCCACACGCTCCACCATGCCGATAGTGTCGCTCGATTTTACAAAAAGATCACCCAATTCCTTGGTTGCATTCCCGGACGTCAGGATAAAACCAACTTCTGCGAAAGCACCGTGAGTCGTTGCTGCATCGGTTTATCGTAAGCTTGAGCATTGGCTTTGGCCAGACTGAGCCCATCAAAATATTCGCCGGTCACATTTTCTAAAGCTGGATCAACCACCAGTCTCAGCGTCGCCTTTAATCCCTCCTCTACCGAGCTCATTGTTTGCCACCCGGCTTCCAGCACCATTTTCGTGGGCATCAAAGAGGCGGGGTGAAGTGCATTCACCGTAACTCCCGTTCCGGCCAGACGCTCAGCTAAATCAAAGGTCCAAGCAATCATCGCCAATTTACTTCGCCGGTAGGCATTCACGCCGGAGTAGCCGCGGGTGAACATGATATTATCGAAATCCAAAGGTGCTTGCCCGACCGAAGCAACATTTACGATGCGAGCCGGACTTGACGCTTCGAGAAGTGGAATCAGTCGCTCCGTCAGGAGATAGGGAGCAAGGTAGTTTACCGCAAATCGAAGTTCGTGTCCGTCTTGACTCACCTCTCGTTTGGAGGCGTCTTTGCCGAAGCCGATACCCGCATTGTTCACGAGCACATCAAGCCGAGTGACGCCGGAGATGACTTGTCTGGCTAGCTCCTGAACTTCAGCGAGCGAAGAAAGATCGGCGCGATAAAACTGAATTCTCTGGTTGCCCGTCGTCTCTCTAATCTCGCGCACAGTTTCCCGGCCGCGTTCCGCGTCGCGCCCGTGGAGGAGAAGGGTTGCACCTTGCTTGGCCAAAGCTAGAGCCAGCTCCCGGCCCAATCCGCTGGTAGCACCAGTGATCAAAATTGTCTGCTCTTCGATCGGTCTCATATCCTAAAATTGCGGAATGCGAATTGTGAACCATGAATCCAAAATTCCGAAATTCGCAATCCGATATCCGGAACCCCCTCTGGGGAATGATCTTGATTAATCGGCAACTAGACTGAATTCTGCTTGGCATGGAGTGTTCGCATGACGTTGTAGTCATCGGCGGGGCTATTGCCGGCGCGTCCACTGCATTCTTGCTCAAACGCAAGGATCCATCGCTGCGTATACTGATTATCGAAAAAGCGGAAGAATTCGACCGCAAAGTCGGAGAATCCACCAGCGAAGTGGGTGCCTGTTTTCTGATGCGCGTTCTGAATCTCAGTAACCACTTAGGACACGAGCAGATTATCAAGTCCGGGCTGCGAATGTGGTTTTATCGAGATAGCAATGACTGCTACACGCGTTGTGCGGAAGTCGGCCCGAAACACCAGACCCGTCTTCCGGCCTTTCAGCTTGACCGGGCAAAACTGGACGAAGCGGTTTTGCAGAAGGCGGTCAAAGCAGGGTGCGATGTATGGCGGCCGGCCAAAGTGCAGGATCTCGAATTGGGTGGAGAAGGCAAAAACGAAATCAGTGTGCGAATCGGTGAAGAAATTCGCAATGTAACTGCGCGCTGGGTGATCGATGCGAGTGGATGGACGGCAGTGATTCCGCGGAAGTTGAAAATCTATCGTCCGTTGGAAACCCATCCAATCAACGCCGTATGGGCGCGATTTCGAAACACAACCGATCTGGACGGTCCTGAGATCTGGGAAAGCGCTCCCCATTTTACTGAACCGTGCTGGGCGATGCGGCAATGGGCAACCAACCATTTGATGGGAAACGGTTGGTGGGGTTGGCTTATCCCTTTAAAAGGCGGCGACTGCAGCGTCGGTTTGGTTTACGACAGCCGTATTTTCCAATTACCGCCCGGACCGCACCTGGGGGAGAGGCTGAAGCGACATCTGATGACTCATCCGTTGGGAAAAAAAGCGCTTTGCGATGCCGAATATATCGAGAAGGATGTCCATGCCCGTTCCAATCTCGCGTACTACAGCGAGCAATCGATCGGCGACGGGTGGGCCTTAGTTGGTGACGCCTCCGGCTTTCTCGATCCGCTATACAGCCAAGGATTCGATTTTGTTTCGTATACTTGCTTTGGCGTGTTTGAAATTCTTTCGGACGCCTTGGCGGGCAAAGACATTACCCGAGCCAGAGATCGCTATAATTGCCTTTTTCAGAAGCAATTTCATACCTGGTTCGAGAGCATCTATAAGGACAAATATTATTATCTCGGCGACCTGGAATTGATGATCATTTCCTTTTACCTGGATATTGGAGCTTATTTTATTGGCCCGGTCGGACAAGCGTACAGCAACCATCCCCATCGCTACTCCGAACTGCCTTATGGCGGACCGATTGGCCAGGTGTTCGGTCGTTTGATGCGCTTTTACAATCGGCGATTGGCAGTTATCGCCAAACGACGAATCGCCGCTGGGATCTTTGGTCCTAAGAATTTGGATACACGACTGTTCCTGCCTGGATTCAGCCCCGGTCCGAGTTCCCTGCGATTCATGTTGCGCGGTCTTCGGAAATGGTTGGTCCTGGAATGTAAAAGCCTTTTCCTGCGACCGCCGCCCGATTCGCGGCCCGGTGTGGGACAAGTAGAGTCCGTTCTTCACCGATAGAAGATTCGACTCAGCTCAACCGATTCGTCCACCAAGGCCTGATCTGCTCCTCGTTAAGAGGCGGTAAAGTAACCGCAGCTTCCAGCTGCGAGGGCTACCCCCCGTTCCGCACCTGGAAGGTGCATCTACTGAAGCCGCGAGATAGACATCGGCGACCGGGTGTTGATTGGAAGCTTGTCCAAGATGTCAATCATAACTGCTATTCTGGTTATGGGCTGACTCTTCCGATGCGCGCAGATGGCCCGCGACTACTCTATTTTTTCTTCGCGTAAGTAATTATCGCAATGGCTGCGCCCTGCGGGTCCTGCAGCACGGCGAATCGTCCCACCTCGGGGATATCCCGAGGCCCGACCATAATTTTTCCACCGAGCTTTTCCGCCTGCTTCGCCGAGGCATCGACATCATCCACCGTCACATAGCTTATCCAAGCCGGGGGCATTCCCTGGGCATGGGGTGGTATCGGCATGATACCGCCCTGTCCCATATCCGCGCCGCCGATTCTTACAATCGTGTAGGTGAAGTCAGGTGTCGGCCATTCTTGAGTAGTCCAGCCAAACAGCTGCGTATAAAACTTCGTCGCTGCGGCCGGATCGGTGGTCACTAGTTCGTTCCAGCTAAACTGGCCATGTTTGGTTTCTGTGGGGTCCATATTTGTGGTTCTTAGTTTTCTTGGTCTTTGCTTCGTTGTTTGTGAACGGAGAGAGACTTGGTGTACTAACTCACTAGATACTTTTCCAGCTTATCGAAAGTGCCGCTCCAGCCGTGGCCATGATCATCGCGCGCCTCAATACTTGGCAGTTGCTCGTGCGTCAGCCGGATCTCGGTTGAGACACCAGCTGGGATAAATTCTACGGTCACCAGACTTGATCCGGTGGCTAGTTCTGGGTTGCCCTCCCACTGCCAGGTGTAAACTAATTTGTCTGGTGGTGTGACTTCCTGGTATCGCCCGCTTACCTTGATCTCGCCTAGCTGCTCGGTTGATAACTGAAAACAATATTCGCCACCAACACGCAAATCGACTTGGGTATCAAGCACGCGACAACTTTCCGGCCCAAACCAGACTTTAATTGCCTCCGCTGTTGTCCAAGCGGCGAAAACTCGTTCGCGCGGTGCGGCAATGACACGGTTCAATTGCAGAACCGGCTTTTCTTCGGCTGCCTCACTCATGATCATCTGCCTTTCTTTTGTTGCTTCTCCAGGTAATCCGCCAATGCATCGAACTGCCCCTCCCAGAATCCTCGATAACGCTCGATCCAGGCGGCCGCATCGCGCATTGGCTTCGCCTCGAGTCTCAGGCGATGCACACGTCCATCGCGCTCTCGCTTGATCAGACCGGCTTTCTCCAAAACACGGAGATGCTTGGAAATCGCCGGCAGCGAAATCGAGAAAGGCTTGGCCAAATCGGTCACACAGAGTTCTGCTCGAGCAAGGAGATCAAGGATGCGACGACGGGTCGGGTCAGATAGAGCGGCAAAGATTTCGTCCAGAGATGCGGCCGGCAAATATTTAACCATCTGGTTTAGTGTTGGACTGACTGGCCCATTCTCGCAAGCAAAATCTTGGTCCAGCAGATATCAACCCCAATTTCTAAGCCGCCAGCCATTCATCGGTATACCATAATGGACGCAGATTCTTCCCAGAATTATTGCCTCTATTGGGTTCGCTGAATTTACTCGTTTTCCAGATCGGCAACTGAGAGCATAGCGACTCCAGATCTGATCCCTCTATGTTTCAAAATGTTCGACTGTTCTTTGGAACGCTAATCGCCTGCGCCATCATTTCGGAAGCTCTGGCCGCGGATAAAGATGTTGAGTTGTTGACTGACGCGGAGTTTCTGCAGCCAACCAGTACGCTGGAATTTCGGTTCGCTAACGCGGTTGCCGCAAAAGATGATGTTGGCACCGTTCCAACCGTCGCACCGATCGAGATTAAACCCGCTCTAGCTGGCACTTTCACTTGGTTAAGCCAGCGAAGCGGCGTTTTTGTCCCGAGCAGTGCGCCCCGGCTCGGAACTGAATTCGTTGTCACCATTCGACCCGGCTTTCAAGATCTGAGCGGACACCCAGTCGGCCAGGACTTCCGCGCCGCGGTAAACACACCGGTTTACGCAGTGACTCGCGCTGTCATATCAGAAAACGAAGAGGGTTCGCCCAAGCCTGAGGTTCGTCTTGCTCTCAATCTCGAAACGCAGCTGGATCCTCAGCTGTTCCGTTTCAGTAGCCAAACCGGTGATTTCGTGTCGGCTGAAGTTCGTTACGCAAAGGCTGGCGATTACTTTCAGATTGCGCCGGAATTGCTCGATTGGAATCGACGCTGGCAAGACCGGAATCGTGCCGAAACAAATCAGGAAAACGTTGAAGAGGATCAGGAGAAACGACAACCAGATCGCCTCATGGTGACACCCAAAGAACCGCTCGATCCAGGGAAGCAGTGGCGGCTGGAAATTGCTCCCGGTCTAAAGTCGATCTCTGGAAATGAAACGATTAACAAACCAGGAGTGGTTCCCTTGGGAGCAGTCACACCTTTTACGGTTAAGAATATATTCACTACCAATTACATTCATTCGGGCAAGACGGTAACGATAGAGTTCTCGCGCGCGTTAGCCCCGGACATCACCGCAGAATCCGCCAATCGCTTTTTTCAGATCGAACCCGCCGTCAGCCATCTGAGTTATGAAAACGAAAACGACCAGATCAGGGTTTCTGGAGCATTCGTGTTAGCCCAGACTTATCAGGTAAAATTCAGTTCGGAGTTGGCCGACAAATTTGGCGTATCGATGGAAGGCGAACATTTGCGATCCTTCCAGTTCAACCCGGTGAAGCCCAGAGTCTATCTTCCGGTCACTTCCGGTGACCAGTTTAGGAATGGGAATCGTCAATTTGAGGTGCTTTCGGTCAATGTGCAGCGTTTGCGAGTGCGCGCTTTATTGGTCGATTCGATAAATGGACCAGCAGCGAAAAAAGCATTCGCAGCTTACGACCACGACGAAGAAAGTAGCCGAGACGCGGACGAACCAAACCGGCGAGTCCGAGACGACAAGATCCGGGGAAAAGTGATTTACGATCGCCCGGTCGAGCTCGCCGGAGCGCAGATAGATGCACAGCTGAAGACCCAGCTCGACTGGAGCGAAATAGCCGGTGCTAATCGAGGGGGAATGATTTTTTTGACGGTCGAAGGAGACCCTATCTCCGGAACCGGCGACCGGCAGGTTGGTGCGCAGGCGCTCATTCAGTTGACCGATATCGGGGTATTTTGGACCCGCGAATCGGATAAACTGCGTTTCTCGCTATTCTCACTGCGTTCGGGTGCGCCGTTAGGGGCGGCAGAGCTGCTTTTGCTCAATGAAAACCGGGTCCAAATCAGTCGAGCTATTAGTGACGGAACGGGCTCTGCCAACGTGCCATTCTCGCCCGAAATCGAATGGTTGGTCGTTAAGCGACCGGATGACGCTTATGCCCTCCAGTTGGGCAAAGAGGCCAATGTGCTTCCAGCTGCCGGATTCAATTTCCAGATCTATTATCCACCATGGGAAGCGCAGGCGATTCCCGAGAATACCCGCTCCTTCCTTTTCACCGATCGACCCCTTTATCGACCAGGAGAAACCGTGCACGTGCGAGGGTTGGTCCGTACCTTGAAGCGCTCCGGACTGGAAGCGGCCAAAGCACTGAACGGTCAGCTGACCGTGCTCGGTCCTCAAGGAGAAACGACCTTCTCCGGCGAAATTGTGACCAACGCACAAGGCGCATTCCAAACTGACATTCCGCTGAAGTCGACGGCGATCGGACGCCAATCGCTGCGCATCACGTTCGGAGACCAAGAGTCGGAAGAAAGCGCTGGATCGGCTTTCGTCAATTTTACAGTGGCGGATTATGAGCCGAACGCTTTCGAGCTTGACGTCAAAATGCCGGAGCGGCTCACCCCAACCATGCCGACACGTGCCGAGGTATCGGGAAAGTACCTTTTCGGCGCCCCGCTGACACGAGCGCAGGTGCGTTGGACGCTGCAGTCGACACCAACCGTTTTTGCGCCCGCTGGATTCGAGAATTTCCAATTCGCGGCCGAAGATCCACAACCAAAGACCACAACGATCACCGGCTCGGGCAGCTATGACGGGACTCAGCTCTTATTGATCGAGCCAGAACTGCCAAACGCCGATGGGAGAGTGCTGCAGGGCGTATTGACCGTCGATATGACTGATGTGAATCAGCAGACGGTAACCGAGTCGCGCGTTTTCCAAAAGGATCCCGCTTCCTTCTATCTCGGTATCGCCCGACCGGAGAACTCCGTCATCCGTGCCGGTGCACCGGTGGCGATCCAATGCATCGCGGTCACTCCCGAAGGCAAGCCTCTCGATCACTTGATCGACGTCCAGATTGAGGTCATCCAGAAGCGCCACCAGACGGTACGAGTGAAAGGCGCGGGTAAAAGTGTGTCGTTTCGCACCACCGATATCGATGAGACGATCGGCCAAACTCATGGCCAAACTGTAATGCCTACTCTGACTGCTTCTCTGTGGTCAATACCGGAAGGCAAGACCGGGGCGATCACCCTGCCTGCGGCCGGAGAATATGTTGTGCGGGCTAACGCGCACGATTCAGAGGAAAGACCAGTGACAACGGAATTCACTCTGTACGTTGAGGGCGAGAACGAAGTTGCCTGGGATTTTCGCAACGCTACCCAGATCGACCTTGTTGCCGACAAACCAGAGTATCGCCCGGGCGAAACAGCGCACATTCTGGTGAAGAGTCCGTATTCCGGCGAGGCCATCGTGAACGTCGCACGTGGCACCGAGATCCTTCGCTCTCAACGGCTGACTCTCAATGGTAACACCCCAACCATCGAGGTCCCCGTACTCGCGACGGACGCTCCAAATGTGTATGTCTCGGTTATCCTCATTCGCGGTTCCACGGCGAGCACCCGAAAAATCAAGGTTCCGGAATTCCGATACGGAATAGCGAACCTCACCGTGGTCGATCCGGCCACGAAACTCAGCATTGCGATCGCTCCGGCAAAGCCGGCGTTCGAACCGGGAGAGCCAATTGATGTCGAGCTAAATGTGAGGGATGGATCTGATCATCCGGTACCGAATAGCGAGGTCACATTCTTTGCCGTCGACGATGGTGTCCTGGCACTGACCGGCTATCAGAGACCCGATCCCCACGCTACGTTTTTCAAAGTGTTTCCGCTCAATGTCGGGATGGGTCTTACCCTGGATAACTTGCTCGCAGAAGATCCACAGGATTTGCAATTCACCAATAAAGGCTATTTGATCGGCGGTGGAGGTCTGGATATCCCAGGAGCAAAACTCCGTACCGATTTTCCGGGAACCGCGTGTTGGATTCCTTCGGTTCGCACCGACTCCTCCGGGAATGCCAAGGTTCAATTCACCTCACCCGATGCGATCACCCGGTATCGATTAGTGGCGGTCGCGTTTTCCGGAAACAATCAATTTGGTTCCGCCGAAGCATCAGTGACGATCCGTAAACCATTATTGGTTTTGCCAAGCATGGCCAGATTCATTCGGTCGGGCGATCGACTGATCGCGCGCGCGGTCATCCGGAACGAGACTGGCCAGGAAGAGAATGTGCGAGTAAAGCTGCTCCTAGACGAGGGGATTTCCGCTACTCAGCCAACCACCACCGCTTTTTCTTTGCCGACCGGAACCGCACGGACAGTGGATTTCCCGATCCAAGCCGACCGTCCCGGCACAAGCCATTGGCAATGGTCAGTGCAATCGGATGACCATGCCGATCGGGTTGCTGCTGCCGTTGAAGTTAATCCGGCTGGACCCACGTTAAGAGAGACTTATTTGAGCGATCTTTCTGATAAGCAGGCCGATTTATTGGCAGAGATCAATCCGCAACTGCTCGAAGGACGAGGCATGCTTAACCTCACGCTCTCCAATACGCGCCTCACCTCGTTACGTGAAGCGATCGTGTCTCTGCGAAGTTACCCGTATCAATGCACGGAGCAGTTGACTTCAGGGCTGATTCCATTGTTGGTTCGCGATCAGCTAAAGTCCGCGCTACCTAGTCAGATCTCCGACGCCGGCGGACAACCGCTTGACGCAGCCAAAACGTTGAGCTTGCTGTTTAATCGACAGACGGCGTCTGGAGGCTTGTCGCTCTGGCCCAGAGGCCAGCAACCGGCGCTTTTTGCCAGCGCTTACGCCGTCTGGGTGATCGCCGGTCTCCAGCAGGAAGGTGCCGAAATCCCCACGGAAAAATGGAAACATCTTCTCGATTATCTCAGCCAAAGTCTGCGGGGTTTACCGAAAATTAATGATGAGCTCCGGCTGAACGAGGAAGCGTTCGTGCTAATGGCGCTGGCCGCAGCCGGTCAAGCAGAGCCAAGCTACTATGAGGAGTTTATCAGTCGGAAAACAGAACTATCCCGTGAGACGCGGGCAGTCTTGGCCCTGGCAATTCTTACTGGCAATGGAGCAACCAAAAACGTGGTGGATTCGCTGCTCGATGCAAAGGCAGCTGCTCCGGAAAGCGAGTCATTGTACGGTGGAAGCGCGCGCGAAAATGCGCTTCTTCTGCTGGCCTGGACTCACTATAGAGCGCGCTCACCTGAAGTAGGTCCCCTGGTTAAGGAACTGCTTGCCACCCGTCATTCCGGACGCTGGGACACGACACAGGAGAATGCTTGGGCACTATTGGCATTGGCGAACTATTATCGAACAACCGAGACCGGCGGAAAATCTGTCACCGGCACTGTACTATCGGTTGACCGATCGCTCACGTTCGAGGTCACCCGGCAGAAACCGTCTTGGACTACATCGATGACACTCGATCCGACCAAACCTCTGCGCGATCTCGCAGTCCGGCATGAAGGGTCAGGAAACCTTTTTTCTGAGGCTCAGTTCGAAGTTTATCCCGCGGTCACCGAACAACCTTCCCAGGATCGAGGATACGCCGTCTCCCGCTCATACCAGAAGGTTGGCGACGATGGCAAACTGCAGCCGGCCGAAAACTTCAGAGTTGGTGATCGCATACTCGTCACTCTAAATGTGAAATCGAATCGACCGGGAAGACT
>WNFP01001732.1_pt1 | contig 17119 bp, 11 predicted proteins | sample 5400201 | NCBI WGS metagenome assembly WNFP01 (sample SAMN13153355, study PRJNA577476) | soil metagenome | isolation source: 115 cm saprolite under Madrone tree | place: USA:California | collected 2016-06-14 | reverse complement strand
TTTTGCCCGCGGCCTACGAGCAACGCTGGGTGAATATCGCGCAGGCGCTTTCGTCGGGCTTGCTTCCGTCACAAAACTTTCTCTACACAGCGATCGACGATCCGGAACACAACTTATTCAACTGGATTGCGTCGAGCGTGGCGATTCTGCTGATGGTGATGACGGGGATCGCCGGGATTGCAGCGCACCGAAGTACGGCTCAGGAACAAGACGGCCGAGAGAAAAGGAAACTGTGGCGCGTGCTCCTGCTGCTCTCGGCGGCGGCGATTCTGATGACTCGCCTCAGTTCGGTTTTTTGGGAGCACCTTCCGGAGCTGCGATTCGTACAGTTTCCCTGGAGATGGATGGCGATCCTCGCGGTGCCGTATGGTTATTTTCTGGCGGCTGCGACGGCGCGCCGGCGCATGCGGTGGATCTGGGGCGTGCTGGTGCTTGCCGTTACCTTAGGAACGGCGACTTTTCTCGTTCAAAAAGCGTGGTGGGATTCCGAAGACTTCCCTGTCTTGCAGGAAGCGATTGCGAACGGCCAGGGTTTCGAGGGCACCGACGAATACGATCCGGCGGATGATGATCATTACAACTTGCCGGGAAAAGCGCCGCGCGTGCAGATTCTGCCGGCCGAGGAATCAGAGGGAAGCGCGCCGAAAGCGGAAATCCATATCGAGCGATGGACCGCGGAAGAAAAAGACTTGCGCGTAGCATCGCGCGAGCCGCTGCGAGTGGGGCTGCGGCTGCTCAACTATCCGGCGTGGCGCGTGGAGGTGAACGGCAAGGCCGTGACGCCGCAGCACGCGGCGACAAACGGGCAGATGATCTTGTCGCTTTCTGCGGGAACGCAGCGCATTACGGCAAAATTTGTGCGTACTCCGGATCGGAAACTGGGGATTGCCATTTCCGTGATGGCATTGCTGACACTCCTTGCGCTCTTAAACGCCGGTGGCATGCGGCTACTCTCGGCTAGCCCTTGAGGGGTAGATCAGAACGTCGAAAGTTGAAGGTTGAAGGTTGAAAGTCGACACGACAATCCAGTTAATCACCCCCCCTCCCCCTGGTTTTTTGTAAGTGTCATTCTAAAGGGCGTTAAACTCCTTTGTTTTGATACACTTTTACAAGTGTTCATTCTAAAGGGACTTACGTTGCTCCAAAATTGTGCAAAATGCTGTTTTTCATAACTGTTTGTTCTAAGTAACTTAACGCACGGTGATTCTGCCAACGGGCAAGAGCGGAAGAGTGTAAAAGTGAATGAAACCGAACACCTTGGCCGGAATTTGCCGCCCTGGAAATGAAAAAGCGGCAGACACGCTGCCGCAATTGAGAGGATTCCGCACTCTTTCCCGGTCAGTATCTTAACAACTGAGGCACAGCTGGTCAAGAAGAGGGTTGCGCAGCTGTCGAAGCTCGATAAAAATGGCCTCATTCTTAACTCGATAAAAATGTCCCCTCTGTGGCATGGAACTAGCGTGGCCCTGGGGGCGCTGGAACGGAGCCGCCAAGCCTGTCACGGGGCGGGCTCATTCGGGCGTAGGTTTGATCGCACGCTAGGCGCGTCTTTGTCCATTGTGGGCCTTCTCGCTCTGCTTGCGGTGAACAGGGCCGGGCGGGCCAAGCGTTCTCAAGTCTTAATCATAGTTCCGTTGGCAGGAGCCGTGTGTGACAAATGACGACACCCCGGAATGGGGGGCCAATGTCGTTCCGTGTCGCTTGCCAACAGTGCTAATTACGGGTAGTTTCGCGGCAGATGAAAGCCTGGCTGGAGAATTGAACCGAACGGGAATTGGGAGTAGCTTATGGCGCAATGGGGAGTGACGGAGGCGAAAGTGGGTTCCCACCGCGTTGTACTGGTGCAGGCCGGGATCCTGCTGGCGTGCGCGCTGACGACTTTCAGTGTGCGGGCCGATGAGCCTAAACCTACGCCGGAGAACACCATCCACGTGCAGCTTGCAGCGCCGGTGCCACCGCAAAAGTTCGCGAAGCCGCCCAAATTCTTCATCTCGGAGGTAATCGACCGCTCCGGGAATCCCCAACCCATGCTGGTGCTAAAGGACCGAGGGGGGATGTTCCTCGACCGTCTACCCACGCAAATCACGCGTGAGGCGATCGAACAGTCGCTCAAGGCAGCGGACCTGCTTGCGGCGGATGCGGCCTCGGCAGACCTGGTGCTGCAGATTTACGTCTTCCATTTCGGACTTGCGCAGGGTTCGGGCCTCGACTTTTTCGGAAAGGTCGAATTTTCGGCGATGGTCAAGAACCCCAAATCAGAGGAGTCGCAGCAGATCCAAGCTGTGGGCACATCGATCGCGAATGCGGCCATGCGGAAAAAGAACGTCCAGAAAAATGTGCAAGCCAACGTCGAAGGGGCGCTCGAGGATGCGGTGAGGAATCTTTTGCGAGGGACGCAATTGCGCGAAGCGGTGGCGACGCTCATGAAAAACAACCCGAGTGCCCCGGCAGCGGCTCCCGGCGGTGGCATGGCATTTGCCCATGGCGACGGGAGCGGCGGCCGGAACTTCAAGTCCAGATTTCAGGAGAGGTGACAAAATGCGTTTATTGACAGCCGCACTGATGGCATTGCTGGTTGTTGCGCCGGGAGCGGCGGCGAAAGATCCCGAGGCAGCGTACAAGACCGCGGAGGCCAAACACTTTACGCGGGTGGAAGGAGTCGAGCTTTCCCCTGCGTTTTCCGACTATCTCTACGCCGAGCTAAGGAACGAACTGACGAAGACGAAGTTGTTCGCTCAAGTGATCGGCGAAGGAGAAGCCGTGGAAGACGCGGACGCAGCAAACTCCGTGGTCATCGATGGAGTAATCATGGAATACAAGAAGGGCAACCGCGCGACCGACGCAATCATCGGATTCGGCGTGGGAGCGCGCAGCCTGAAGCTGGACGTGAACCTCACGCGGCGCAGCGACCATCAAAGCCTGGGGGCGATCAAGGTGCAAACAAAAATTTCGCCGAAATGGAACGAAGAAGTGATGGCGAAAGTAGCGGCACAGCAGATCGCGCATCAAGTCAAGAAAGGGCTTAAAGACAAAACGAAGGGCTAGCGACCTCCAAGAAAGGGTACGCGAGGGCGGGAGGGACGATGATGCAGGCGGCGCAAACAAAAAGATGGCAGCAACTGGCAGCGTGCTTCGTGGCAGTGTACCTGGCGCTGCCCCAGCCGGCCTCAGCGGCAACAAAGGTGAAGTTGCGCGGGTACATCACATCGCGAGTGGATGATCGCACTGTGGCGATACTTGATGACAAGCTGGAACTTACGGTCGCGAGCCGCATCGCGGGGCAAGACGCCTCGGGGGAGCACGCGATGGCGATGGCAGATCTCGGACCCGGAATGCTGGTCGAAGCAGAGGGGCAGTGGCTCGACCGGCACAGATTTTTTGCTGAGAGGGTTACCGTGAACTTGAGAGACGGCGAAAAACAGGTTCACGGCACTGCGTATCTTCAGGAGGAGCCCAGCGAAGCCAGTAAAATTCCGGGTGGAGACGCGGCCGCACTTAAGACGGATGGCTACTGGCTGGACCTCGGCGCACAGACACACCGGGAGTGGGACGCCGTGAAGATCGCGATGCCGAGCTCGACAGCAAGCGTCATCGGATCCGGGGATCGGAAGCTCGCGGGCTATCAAGTGAAATACAACGGCCTGCGGCGGAGCGACGGGCGAATTGCCGCAGATCGAGTCGAACTAGGCGCTCCCGCTCCACTGGATGCCTACAAGATGCCGCACGATCTGCAGGTGGTCAGCGGAAAGGATGCACAAACCGGAATCGAAGTAATCGAATTCCGGCACGGCAACAAGGTGCAAGGGAGGATGAAGCTATTCCCAGTGCGGAGCGTTCAGGAGTACGTTTCGCAACTCGGCGATTCCCTTCTGCCACCGGGGAATCGAGGCACGGTAAAAGCCCTGGAATTCCGGTTTTTTGTTGTGGAAGACTCCAGCATCAATGCGGCGTCGCTGCCGGATGGGACGCTGTTGGTAAATACCGGTTTACTAGGCGCCATACAGAACGAATCGCAGCTCGCGTTCGTGCTCAGCCACGAGATCGCGCATGTGTTGCAGGTGCACTACTGGCGCGAAGTGCACGAAACGCGCGGTCAGCGAGTTGGGCTGACAATTGCGGGATTGGCTGCCGGAGCGTTCATCGGCGACCTCGGAACTTTCATGGCTGGGCTGGGTATCGCGTCGGTTGTGAACGGCCACCAGCGGGAACTGGAAAACCAGGCGGACCGGCTGGGACTGCAGAATGTGATCGAGCACGGCTACGATCCGCGCGAGGCGCCCAAGTTTTGCAAGATGGTCATCGACCACTACGGGGATCGCAGCACGAGCAAACTTTGGTCCGACCACGATTCGAGCCTAATGCGGGGAAGTTTTATGACCGTCCAGCTCTCGCGGCAGTATCCAGAGGGCCACTTTGAACAGGCGAAAAGAGACACGTCGGCCTTTCGTGCGATGCGCGATGCGATGGGCCCGGTAAAAATCGAGTAGGGCTAGCGGCGGTCGACGGTGGGGTGGCGGATGTCCTGGCCCTGGACGAGGTAGATGACGTCTTCGGCGATGTTGGTGGCGTGGTCGCCGATGCGCTCGAGGTTCTTGGCGACGAGGATCAATTCGAACGCGGGAAAGACGACGCTGGAATCGCCCATCATGTAGGTAAGCAATTCACGGAAAATCTGATCGCGGTAGCTGTCTACCTTATCGTCGGTGGCAAGGACACTCTGCGCGAGTTCAACATCGCGGCGGACGACGGCGTTGAGGGCGTTGCGCACCATCTCCTCGGTGAGTTCGCTCATACGCGGCAGATCGACGTAGGGTTTCACGCGCGGGTGGCGAAGGATGCGCAGGGCGCCCTGCGCGATGTTGACGGCCTGATCGCCGATACGCTCGAGATCGTTGTTGATGCGCGAGACAGCCAGCACGAAGCGGAGATCGATGGCCATGAGCTGGTGCAGCGCGAGAAGCTGAACAACGCGATCGTCAATTTCCATCTGGAGCTCGTTGATGGCGTCTTCTTCCTCGAGGACGCGCTTGGCGAGCTGTTCATCGGATTCCAGAACGGCGTGAACGGACTGGTGAACGGCGCGCTCCGCGAGGCTGCCCATCCAGAGCAGGCGCTCTTTCATTTCGTTCAGATCTTTTTCGAAGTGGCGTTCCATCCTGTCCTCTTCTGTCTCAAAGAATACTCCAATTTCAAATTCTCGCTAAGGATCAGTTCAGATCCATCCGACAAGGCCGGAATGTACCATTTCTGGCAGGAGCCGGAATCTTCGATCGGCGATCCATATCGGATGGCCTCCGGATGACAAGCCCGCTAAACATGCGGCCTCAGCCAAAGCGGCCGGTGATGTAAGCCTCCGTGCGCGGGTCACCCGGCGTAGTGAAGAGCTGCGGGGTGGGGCTGAACTCGATGAGCTGTCCAGTGAGCAGGAACGCTGTGAAGTCGCTGATGCGCGCGGCCTGCTGCATGTTGTGGGTAACGGTGACGATGGTGCAGAGATCTTTCAATTGCACGAGCAGCTCTTCGATTTTCGCGGTGCTGATGGGGTCGAGCGCGGAACACGGTTCGTCGAGAAGAAGCACTTCGGGCTCGACGGCAAGAGCGCGCGCGATGCACAGGCGCTGCTGCTGGCCACCGGAAAGTTCGTACGCGGACTTGTGGAGGTGGTCTTTCACTTCGTCCCAGAGCGCCGCACGCCGAAGGCTTTTTTCGACCGCATCGGAGATGGGAACATTCGAGCCGTTGATCCGCAGGCCATAGGCAACGTTGTCAAAAATCGACTTGGGGAATGGATTGGGACGCTGAAAGACCATGCCGACGCGGCGGCGATGCGAGGTAACGTCCTGCGTAAAGATATTCTGGCCATCGAGAAGAATTTCGCCCTCGAGCCGGGCGCTGCGCACGGCTTCGTGCATGCGGTTGAGGGTGCGAAGCAGCGTGGACTTGCCGCAACCGGAGGGGCCAATGAGAGAGGTGACCTTATTGGTGGCGATGCCCATGTTGATATCGAAAAGGACCTGCTTGCTGCCGTAAAAGAAATTGAGCTTGGAGATGGTCATGCGCATGGAGAGGGCCGCCGCCGTCTCGCGGGCCGCTGCGCTGGTCACGGTAGGAGGTATTTTCACGGACAATACTGGCCTCACGGAAGCGTGCATAAGTTAAGACCTCGGAACCGCTACGCCCCGGGAAAGAATCGCCCTTGCAACGATGTTAATGACAAGAATCAAAACGAGCAAGACGAGCCCGGCGGCCCAAGCCTGACGATGCCAATCTTCAAACGGTGAAATGGCGTACCTATAGATGGCCACCGGCAGGGAGTCCGTGGGCTGGTTCCAGCCGGGACTCCAGAAGCGGTTGCCCAAGGCCGTGAAGAGCAGCGGCGCGGTTTCACCTGCCACGCGCGCGAATGCTAACAGAACCGCGGTAAGAATACCGCGGTAAGCGGCAGGCACGATCACGGTGACGATCGCTTTCCACTTGCTGGCACCAAGCGCCATGGCCGCTTCGCGCAAAGCGGTTGGCACGGCACGGAGAAATTCTTCGGTGCTGCGCAAGGTGATGGGAATCATCATCAGGCCGAGAGCGAATCCGCCGGCGAGCGTGGAGAAATGCTTGAAGGGCAGGACGACAATACTGTAGGCAAAAATGCCGATAACGATGGAAGGCACGCCGTTGAGCAAGTCCGCGGCATAACGCACGACAAAAGCGGTGGTGCCGCCGCTGAATTCCGCGAGATAAATGGCACCAAAGAATCCGACGGGAACACCGATGAGGGTAGCGAGCAGGAGCATCTTGGCGCTGCCGATAATGGCGTTGGCCATGCCGCCACCGGTTTCGCCGACGGGCGCCGGCAACTTGGTAAAGAAGGCCCAACTGATCGATGTTCCGCCGTGGTAGACGAGGTGGCCAAGGATGAAGAAGAGCACGGAAACCGAAACCAAGGCGCACACGCCGGTCATAGTCAGCATGAAACGGCTCACAAACTTGCGCCAGCGGAGCCGGGAGTTCATGCGTTCCCCATTCCGCCGCCCCGCTGGGTAGTAGCCACAATCAGCAGGCGAGCGAGCCCGTTGAGAATGAACGTCAGAAGAAAGAGTACGAGTCCCAACTCAATAAGGGATTGATAATGCAGATTGCTGGTAGCTTCGGTGAGCTCGTTGGCGATAATGGCAGCAATCGAATAACCAGGCGAGAAGAGCGAGGCGCTAATGACCGGCGCGTTGCCGATGACCATGGTGACGGCCATGGTTTCGCCGAGGGCGCGTGCGAGGGCCAGGAAAATGGAGCCCATGATGCCGGCACGGGCAAAGGGTACGACGACCTTCCAAGTTGATTCCCAGTGCGTGGAGCCAAGAGAGAGGGCGGCTTCGCGCTGGTCGCGCGGGACAGAAAGCAACACCTCACGCGAAACGGAAATGATGTAGGGAGTGACCATGATGGCCAGCACAATCCCAGCAGTGAGAAAGCCCATGCCATACATCGGCCCCTGGAAAAACGGCAGAAAGCCGAGCGTGTTCTTGAGCGCGGGCTGAATGTATTCGCGCATCAGCGGAATCACGACAAACACACCCAGCAGGCCATAAATCACGCTGGGGACAGCAGCAAGTAAATCGATAAAGAACTCAAGCGTGTCCGAAATTCTTGGGGGCGCCAGTTCCGCGAGAAAAATGGCGGCGCCGATGCCGAGGGGCACGGCAATCAACAACGATACCAGGGCGGTGACGAGGGTGCCGTAAATGAAAGGGAGGGCCCCAAATTGATCGAAAATCGGGTCCCAGACGGAGGTGCGGAAAAAGTTGAAGCCGAACTTGTGACGCGGAAGAACGGAGCCCTGCCACAACTCAAAAACGAGGAGCAAAGTGATCAAGACAACCGAAGCGGCGAACAAAAACGTAACGATCCGCGCGATTTCGTCGCCTTCGCGCAGCCGGGACAAAAACGAGCGCGAGCCCACAACGGGGCCCGCGCTCGGAACGGTTGTAGTTGTCGTTGCCACTCTTGCAGCCGTACTACTGGATCTTGTTGAGGGCCGTCAATTCCTTCGCCACGACTTCCTTAGGAAGTTTCGCATAGGACAGGTTTTCCGCATAGTTCTGACCGTCGGCCAGCATCCAGGTGACGAAACCCTTGATGGCGTCGCGCTTGGACGCGTCGGTAAACTTTTGCGGAATCAAGAGCCACGTAAAGCTGGAGATGGGATAGACGCCTTTGCCCTTTGCGTTGGTGATGGAGACGCGGAAATCGTCCGGCATGGTCGTGGAGGCGGCAGCCGCGGCGGCACTAACGCTAGCCAGATCCGCCGTGACGAATTCCCCCACGGCATTTTTTACCGCGCCGTAGGGAATCTTGTTTTGCACCGCATAGATGAGCTCGACGTAGCCGATGGCATTGGGCGTCTGCTTGACGAGACCGGTTACGTTCTCGTTGCCCTTGCCACCGAGTCCAACGGGCCAGTTCACCGAGGTGCCCTTGCCAACTTTGTCCTTCCAGTCCGCGCTGACTTTGGAAAAATAGTCGGTCCAGATATACGTGGTGCCGCTGCCATCCGAACGGTGAATGACAACGATGTCGTTCGCGGGGAGGTTCACACCCTTGTTGGCATTGGCGATGACCGGGTCGTTCCATTTGGAAATGCGTCCCAAAAAGATGCCGACCAGCGCGTCGGGGGTGAAATTAAGCGGAGTGGTCACTCCCGGAATGTTGTAAGTCGGAACCACCGCTCCAAGCACCGTGGGGAAATGCAGAATGGCCGAGCCGTGCTTGTCTTTGTAAGCTTTCAGCTGATCGTCATTCATGGGGCCATCGGTCGCACCGAAATCGACCGTTCCTTCAGTCACCTGCTTGATTCCTGCGCCGGAGCCTACCGACTGATAATTTATCTGAGCTGCGCCATTCGTCTTGTGATATTCGTCGAACCACTTCGAGTATATGGGGTAAGGAAACGTGGCACCAGCCCCGTTAATCAAGAGGGCGCTGTCCGCCCATACAACGCCGGCAAGGGCGAGGACTGCCAAGAGCAATACTGCAATTCGCTTCATTACGTCATCTCCGTTTGAAACATTCGTCTTTTCCCCGGGGGAGCACAGTATGGTGCCCGATTGTTACGGCATTGTTACAACTGCTTCATTGTTGCTTGAATCGACAGCCCGATAGGGTCTAGACCCAGGCGTAAGGCCCTCTAGATGAGGGGTTTACTGTGCTGCGACGGGCGGGCAAATAAAAAAGGGCAGCTCGGTGAGGAGCTGCCCCTTTCCGTCCCGAGGGGAGGGACGGACCGCACATTGCCTGGCCTGGATTATGGTAGGTAATAGCGGAAAGAGGTCCACACCATGTTGTCGATGGCGTGCGGGCGAAGACTTGGTCCCGGAGTAGCTGTAACGGCGCTGCCTGTTAAGCCGTTGCCGGACCACGCATACTTGGTCAGATAGGAATACTGCACACCCCACTGTATGCGGCCCTTGGGACCATTGTAGAACTTGTGCCAGAAGCCGACGGTGCCTTCGATGATGTGGTGAATATCACCAGCGCAATTCGCTCCTGTGTTCGGGAAGCCGCTGCCAGACGGCGGATTTGGCGTTCCCGGGGGTTGCGCGCCGTTCCCCGTCGGGAACCCTTCGATGGAGCAACCAGCGTTGTTGAACAGGGGTGAACCATAGCCCGTCGCGACGATCTTGTTTGGAACCGGAGGCGTCGCCGCTGGATTTCCCGGCATGATAAATGTGTAGGCCGTGCGCGCAGCGTATTCGCCGCCGCCGTAGGCGTAAATGTCTAGCTTGGCATTGGGATGAAGTTCAAGCATACCCAGCCATGCACCCGATCGAATAAGAGCGAGCGTACCATCCGGCCTCGCCGTTACGTCGGCCAGCTGGCCAGAACTGTAGCGGGCGATGCCATCGCCGCCCTGGACATGGGCGACGAGATCCACTTTCTTGGCCACAATCGGCAATCGCGCCGTGAAGCCCCCGCCACCGCCGACTCTGGAATCGTTGAACGCGCCGAAGGTGGAAGTTCCGCTGCCACCGCAGCCTGCAGGAAGATTGGCCACAACCACGGGAAGATTACCGCAAGGATAGACGCGATTGCGGAAATCGCTGAGGATTCCGACCACTTCGTAGTGGCCCCATCCCGGATCGAGAGTCGCTTTCACCAAGAAGTCGGGAGTCCTATTGAGGGTGTATCCGGAGCCATCAAAGGAGTTGTACAGACCACCGGCGGCACCGGGAGCGTTGATGAAGAAGTTTGCAGGGAAGCCGCGACCACCAATGGTGGTCTGTGGCCCTTCAATCGAGGCACCTACGGCAAACTTGCCGAAATCCTTGATCACGCGGAAGCCGTAGGCGCGCTGCCAGGCCCAGCCCACGACATACTGGGGGTCGATCATGAGAGGAAACGCTTCCTGACGATTGGCGATGCCCTTCCTACTCTCCGTCACCAAGCTCCACATCTGGCCTCCAGCAACTTGGAAACCGTTCGCCCAGGTAACGTTGGCCCACAATTGCCGCTGGCGGAAGACATAGCTGTTGCTCTGGCGGTTGTTGGAAGTGGTGCCGGCCCCGAGGAAATCGCCTTCATAGTAGCCAGTCACCTTGGCGCTGCCAATCGTGGTTTCGGCCAGCAACGTGAGGCGGGATTGCCTGGCGGTGAAGTTGTTCTCTGTCACTTTGCCCAGCGCGTTACCCGGGTAAGGAATGCTGTTAAATGGCGTGTTGATGTCGCTGCTGGTAGCGCGCTGGCGGAAAACCGTCGCTGCTTCGATGAAGCCGCCAGGAGTGAGGTTGACGCCCTTGTAATGAATCGTGGACGGCGACTCCCCAGCGATAATTTTCTTTTGCGTGTCCTGCACCGCGACCTTGAGCGTTTCACTACCCAGCTTTAGATCGTTTACATCGGAGACCAGCGTCGAGGAAGCTGTCTTCGCTTCCGCCGTGCTGGCCACCGCCGCAGTGGCCTTCGCGGCGGCTTCCGATGCCTTGGAGTCCGCAGCGGCCGCAGCATTGCGCGCGTCCGTGATCTGCTGATCGCGCCGGGCGAGTTCATTCTTCAACTGCTGAATCTGTTCTTGTTGCGCCTGCAAAGATTTGCGGAGTTCCTCGATCTGTGCGGCAATCTCCGCAGATTTATCAGCCTGCTTGGCGGCAGCTCTGGGCTTCGCCTTCTGCGCAGTTTTTGCGGCTTGAGGAGTTGCGTCCTTCGGTGTATCAGCAAGAACTGTTCCAACGGCGAGGAACAGCGATAGTGTGAGTGCTGCTAGTTTTTTCATTTCCTCTCTCTTTGGAGCAAAATTCGACCTGGTAGCGAAAAGAACGCGTACCACCCCGAGCCAGAAGGTAAAGGCCCCGTCTTACAACTACGTCAACTGAATGTGAATATCCTGTAACAATGCTAGGGAATTCACGGGAAACCATTGACGTATCAGAGGTTGCGGACTTCTCGGTGAATCAACAACCACAGGCAAAGGCCGAGACGAACCGAAAAAAGGGTGCCCGGTCAGTGTCTCGTCCGCTAGCGAGTGGTATGAAAAAGCGAGTCATCCGAAAGCTCCGAAGGGCGGCCTCCCCTCGGCACTGCGAGGTGGGACCTACTTCGGCGCCGAGATGGTATAAGCGAGGACGATTTGGGTCAAGCGATATTGGTACTTGGCATCGGTGTCGGCGATGTCGGCCTCAGTTTTTTGGAGTTCGGCCTGGCTGAATTCGACGATGGAGCCGAGACCGAGATTGTAGCGGGATTGCGCGAGGTCGAAGGCCAGACCGGCTTGTTCGCGTAGTTGCTGTGTGACCGAGAGACGCTCATAGGCGCGGGCGGTGTCTTGCCAGGAAGTACGGACGTCGCGGGCAATGTTGTTGCGAAGGCCGGCAAGTTTTTGGCGATTCACTTCGGTTTGAAGATCGGCGGCTTTCGCGCGGGCATTGAAGAGGTAGCCATTAAAGACGGGGATGTTGATGTTCACGCCGACGGCGCCATACCAATTACGGATGTTGTTGTCGCGAACGGGAGCCACGCCGACGACGCCGAGGGCGTTGACGGTGGGACGCCAAAGGTCATGCTCGGCGCTGCCGAACTTTTGCGCGGCCTGGACTTGGTCCTGAAGCGCGAGAACTTCGGGGCGCTGCTGCAGTGCTTGCTGAATAAGAGGGAGAACATCGGGGGCGGGGGCGGCGATGGCAGTTTGCTCCTCGACGAGTTGGAAATCCTGCTCATCCGGATAGCCAAGGATCGCGGAAAGCGCGGCGAGCGAAGTTTGGTAGTTGTTATGGGCTTCCAGCAGCAAGAGCTTTCCGCGTGCCAGGTCAACCCTCGTGAAACTCAGATCGAGTTCGGACTTAAGCTTGGCATCGGTGAGCGCCTTGATCTTATCAACGAGGATTTGGCGGGAATCGACCGTTTGCAGCGCCACGGCCACCAGCGCCTTGGTTTCCAACACATTGTAGAAAGCCTGGTCGACCGCCAGGATGATTTGGGCGGTGGTGGCAGCGGAGTTTTGATCTTCGGCCTTGGCCAGGTAATCGGAGCTGGAAAGCAGATTCGTGGACCGGCCAAAGTCGGTGATCAACTGGCTGGCGGCCGCGCCAGCCGCGGCGCGCGAGAAAAGAATCGAATTGTTGAGTCCACCGGCGGCGAGGCGGCTCCCGGGATTGGCGTCTACCGCGGTGACGCTGAGATAGGCGTTGGGGAGCAAAGCCGAGCGAGCCTCCCGGACATACTGGCGCGCCACCAGAGCGCGCAATTTTCCGATCGTGATTTGGGGATTGTTTTTCAAGGCAAGGGCTTCGGCTTGGGCCAACGTTAGTTCCCTGCCAGCCGCGGCAGACAGGGCTGGAGCGGGAGTAGCCTGTGGACTGGCCGGCATCTGCGCCAGAAGCGGCGCGCAGAGCAAAGCAGAAAGAATGCTGGAAGCAAGAATTATGCGGATCACGCCTGCGCCTCCCGAGGATTCGCCTCTTTCCCACGGTGCACGATGAGGTAAGCCGCAGGCACGAGATAGATGGTCACGACGACAGAAACGAGCAAACCACCAATGATTGCCCGAGCCAGCGGGGCGTACTGTTCACTGCCTGGCTCCGAGCCGAGAGCCATGGGGATCATGCCAAGCAGGGTTGCCAGGGAAGTCATCAAAATGGGGCGAAGACGCAAACGAGAGGCGGTCGAGACAGCTTCCTTCAGCGGTTTGCCTTCATCATGGAGATGGCGGGCAAATTCGACAATCAAGATGCTGTTGGAGACGACGATTCCAACCATCATGACAAGTCCCATGAGCGACATGACGTTCAACGTCGTACCCGTCGCGAGCAGGAACAGGAGCACGCCGGCAAGGCCAGGGGGTATCGCCAAGAGGATGATGAAGGGATCCTTCCAGGACGCGAACTGCGCAACCAGAATCAGATACACCAACACGACGGCGAGGATCAGGCCGATTCCGAAGCTCTTGAAGGAAGCGCGCATGCCCTGCACCGAGCCTCGCAGGTTTACACGAACTCCTTCCGGCAGCTTGGTGTCCTTGATAATGCCTTCCACCTGGCTGGCCAGCCGGCCAAGGTCCTGGTTCTTTGGGGACACATATACATCGATCACACGAAACAACTGGTAATGGTCTACTTCCGTAGGGGAAGGAATGGTGCTGACTTTCACCACGCTATCGAGGGGGGTGGGTTCGCCGCTTTTCACGCCGCGCAAGGGAATCTGCTTGAGATCGGTCATCGTCTTGACCTGGTCTTCGGAATACTGGACGGCGAGCATGTAAGGGTTGCCGCTCTTGGGATCGATCCAGTAATTCGGGGCGATCACGCCGTTGGAAGTGAGCGCGGTGATGACGTTGTCGACGATTTCTTTCTGCGAGAGACCGAGAAGACTGGCCTTCCCGCGGTCAACGTCGAGTTGCAAGGCCGGATAGTCGATATCCTGGGGAATGAGCACGTCGCTGACGTCTCCAAGGCCGCGAACGGGCGCAGCGATTTTTGCCGCTGTGGCGTAAACGCTGCTGAGATTATTGCCGCTAACTTGTATGTCGATGGGCGCGGGCAAGCCGAGATTGATCACCGCGTCGACTAGCCCGCCAGACTGAAAGTAGGTGCTGAGCTGAGGGAGCTGCTGGCCGAGTTGCTGGCGCACGCGCCGCATGTACTCGTAGCTGCCGACCTTGTGGCCCTCCTTGAGACTGACCTGCACGAACGCGGTGTGCGAGGCCGAGTTAGGGGTGTAAATCGCCGAAAAATCGGTGGTGATGCCGATGTTCGAAACGATGATTTGGAGCTCGTTGGCAGGCACCACCTGGTGAACGATCTGCTCCACCTGTTTCACATAATTATCAGTGAGCTCGACCCGCGTACCAGAGGGGGCTTTCAGGTTGATTACGAACTGACCCGGGTCGGTTCTTGGAAAGAAGGAGACGCCGAGAAAGGGATAGAGAGAAAAGCAAAGCAGTGAGACGCCGACCAGGCCGACGACCGTGTTGACCGGCTTCAGAAGCGAGGCCGCCAGCGTACGGTCGTATTTCCCTATCATTCGCTCAAAGTAGAAATTGAACTTCCGGACGATCCATACCTGTGGTGAAGCGGAATGCTCCCCCACTTTCTCACCCGCCTCATGTTTCTTGATGAGCTTGGCGCAATACAGCGGGACGACGGTCATCGCGACGATGTAAGAAGCGAACAGAGCAAGAATCACGGCCGTGGCGAGAGCCACGAAAAGGAAGCGGCTGACGCCGTAGAGAAAAACCACCGGAAAAAAAACGATGGCGGTGGTGATGGTGGCGGCAAGCACAGCCAGGGCGACTTCCTGACCGCCTTTCTCCGCCGCGACCTCTGGAGCCTCTCCCATCTCGAGATGGCGGAAGATGTTTTCGAGCACGATGACGGAATTGTCGATCAAGCGCGAGAACGCCAGTGCGAGTCCGCCCAACACCATGGTATTCACGGTGCCGCCTCCGGCGCTGATGGCCAGAAGAGCGGTAAGGGCGGAGAGCGGAATGGAGAGGAATACTGCGAGGGTGGCGCGCATACTGCCGAGGAAAAGGAGAATCATCACGCCGGTCAGCACCAGTCCAATCGAGCCCTCGCGGAGCAGGTTGGCGATAGCCGTCTTGACGAAGAGAGACTGGTCAAAGACAACGCGCGTGACGAGCTGTTTCGGAATATCAACGAGGTGCTGAAGAGCTTCCTTGATGCCGTCCACCACGGCGATGGTATTGGTGTCCCCGCCCTGCTTCAGGATCGGCAGGTAAACTGAAGCCTGGCCGTCCACCCGCACGATGTTGGTCTGAATGGCGTTCGCATCCACGGCTTTGCCGACATCACCCACGAGCACCGAGGATTGGCCCACGGTTTTCAACGGCATGCTGTTGATGAATTTGGCGGTGGGCGCCTGGCTGTTGGTATACAGGTTGTAATCGAATGGCCCGATCTTGACGTCGCCCGCGGGGAGAATGAGGTTGCTCTCGTTGACGGTACGCACAACGTCCATGGGGCTCAACTGATTTGCTTCGAGCTTCAGCGGATCGACGTACACCATGATCTGCCGGTAGCGGCCGCCGAAGGGCTGCGGAACCGAAGCGCCTGGAACATTGGCAATCTGGTTTCGCACGTTGTACTGACCAATGTCGTGCAACTCGACTTCGTTTAATCCCTGGCCTTTGAGGGTGATCAGACAGACGGGCAAGCTGGAGGCGTCGAACTTCAGCACCACCGGCGGCAGCGTGCCGGGGGGAAGGCGGCGCAGGTCCGCCGTCGCGAGGTTGGAAACAGTGCTGAGGTCGGCGTCCGCGTTTGTGCCCGGCTGAAAGTAGATCTTGATGAGGCTCACGCCTGGCAGCGAGCGTGACTCGATGTGATCCACGCCGCTGGCCAGGGTGAAAAACCGTTCGAAAGGATTGGTAATATTCGTCTCGATCTGCTGAGGCGGCATGCCGGAATAAAAGGTAGCCACAACCACGACGGGGATGTTGATGGGAGGAAAGAGGTCAACCGGCATACGCACGAGGGTCACGGTGCCAACGATGGCCACCACGAGGCAGGCGACGATAATTAAAAAGGGATACTTAATCGAGAAGCCGGACATCAGATCTGTCCCCCCGCTTTTGAGGCGTCTGGGGCGACTTCCTTGGGTTGAATCTTCTGCCCGTTGCGGAACTGGCTGCGGTTGCCGATGACCACCCGATCCTTGTCCGTTAAGCCGGAGAGCACTTCCACGCGGACACTATCCTCCAGTCCCAGCTTTACATGGCGTTCTTCGATGATGTTCTCCGGGTTGACGGCGAGCACCGTCGCATCCTCGCCGTTGCGCGTGACGGACTCCAGCGGAACGGTGAGTGCATCTTTTTTTTCGCGGAGGGAAAGCTGGGACTCCGCATACATCCCGGGAATCAGGTGTCCATCGCCGTTTTCAAAATCGATTTCCGTCTCCATGGTGCGGGTCTGCCGGTCCAGGGAATCCGCGAAACGCGATACCTTGCCGACGATATCCTGATTCAGCGCCTGCACGCGCACTTTCACCGGGTCGCCCAGGTGAATTTGCGCGGCCACCGATTCGGGAATGGGGAGAACGAGGCGTAGTTTTGAAATTTGAGCCAGCCGGACGACCGGCATGGACTGAGTGCTGTTGGAAGTGCCCGCGGCAATGAGGGCTCCGGTATCGGCGTAGCGCGACGTAACCACGCCGGCGAACGGCGCCACGATGCGCGAATAATCGGAGAGGGCGCTGTACTGCTTTTGATTGGCCTCGGCCATTTGAAGTTGCTGTTGTGCGGCTGAGAGCGCGGCACTCGAACTGGAAACCTGGGCTTCGAATTCGAGATCCTTTGCTTGCGAATCGTCGATCTCCTGCTGCGCCACCAAGCCGGAGCGCGCTTCCGCCGCTTGTTTCAATCGGGAATAAGCGGAGTGGCTGGCGGCGTGCGCCGATTGTGCCCGAGCGAGGTCTCCTTCCGCCCGCCGAATTTCCTCTTTGGAGCGCCGCACGCCAGCATCCGCGCCGGCGAGTTGCGCGGCGAGCTCGGGGATTTCCAGGACCGCGAGCGTCTGGCCGGTCTTCACGTGGTCGCCGACATCCACGTAAATCACTTTGATGTAGCCGGCCACTTTCGCGTGAATGTTGACGTCCTGAAATGGCTTGAATTCCCCGGCTATGG
>WNFP01001731.1_pt1 | contig 17119 bp, 15 predicted proteins | sample 5400201 | NCBI WGS metagenome assembly WNFP01 (sample SAMN13153355, study PRJNA577476) | soil metagenome | isolation source: 115 cm saprolite under Madrone tree | place: USA:California | collected 2016-06-14 | reverse complement strand
CAGCCTGAAGATGTTTGGAATTCCGTCGCGGTCTCCGACGAAGTAACGATGCCACCTGACAACGTGGCGGCCGATGTAGATGTCGATATTGCTACAATTCCACTCCATCTCAGTTTTCAACAGCTCCTTGATTTATTTCGGGTGTCGAATGGCGCCACCTTGACGGAAATTATTTCTGAGTTCCAGAAGCGCGCTTTGAATAAGGAAGAGCGCGAGTTATTGAGCGCCCAAGAGCTGAAAATTCTCCGGGCGATGGACCTTTCGTTATTAAGCACCGCGGTCGCTTGGCGGGCGTTTCGGGATCAGGCCGACTACGAGATACTGCGCAAACGCACGGAGTCGATTCTCAGTGCCGGCTCGGCCAGCCTGCGCGGTGGATTTGGCGAAAGTAGTTGGGCCTCAGCGGCCTCCTAAGTACGCGCTTTTCACGCGCTCGTTCTCGCGCAACGCGCTCGAGCGATCGTGCAAGAGGATTCGGCCGGTCTCCAGGACATAACCGTAATGCGAAACTTCTAGCGCGAGGTTGGCGTTTTGTTCCACCAGCAAGACGGTGATCCCTAACGACCGATTGATCTCGACGATTTTTTGAAAAATCGTCTTCACCAGAATCGGCGCGATCCCGAGCGATGGTTCGTCGAGCATCAGACAGCGCGGTTTACTCATAAGCGCGCGGCCGATCGCCAGCATTTGCTGTTCGCCGCCTGATAATGTTCCGGCAACTTGTTTCGCTCGTTCTTTCAATCGCGGGAAGATTTCGAAAACAAAATCGAAATCGCTTCCAAGTTTATTTCGATCTTTGCGCAGGTAGGCGCCCATCAGCAGATTTTCGCGCACGGTTAGGTTCGCGAAAATCATTCTACCCTCCGGTACTTGCGAAATGCCGCGTTCGACGATTCGATGAGGCGGCAGATTGCTGATCTCTTCTGTTTCGTAGCGAATGCTGCCCCGGTGGATTTTCAGTAATCCAGATACCGTGCGGAGCGTGGTCGATTTCCCCGCTCCGTTTGCGCCAATCAAAGTGACGATTGCGCCTTTTTCAACGTTCAATGACACGTCGTGCAGCGCAGTGATCGATCCGTAATTGACCGCGAGGTTGCTTAGTTCAAGCATGATCGATTGTGATCAGAAGTTAAGATTCTGAACTGTGAGATCCATCGACTTCGCTGCGCTCCGCTCAGGATGACAAAAAATTCAGCATATCAACCTTATGCTTTCTTCGTTTCTTCTCCCAGATATGCTTCGATGACCTTCGGATTTGCCTGTACTTCCGCCGGGGTTCCCTCCGCGATCTTGATACCGTAATCAAGCACCGCAATGCGTTCGCAAATTCCCATCACGACTTTCATATCGTGCTCGACTAGAAGAACCGCGATCTTAAATTTTTTCTTCACCAATTGGATTAGCTCCATTAATTTTTCCTTTTCCCGCGGGTTCATGCCGGCCGCCGGTTCATCCAGCAGCAAAAGCTTCGGCCGCGTCGCGAGTGCGCGCACAATTTCGAGACGCCGTTGATCGCCATAGGAAAGACTGCTGCACAGCGCATCGGCAAATTTACTCAAATCAAAAATCTCTAATAATTCTCGGACCTGCTGCGCCACGTCGTTCTCTTCGCGGTAAAACGTGCCCATGCGCCAAAGCGCGTGCGCGAGCCCGTGACGCAGGTGCAGGTTGAATCCAGCGCGCACGTTGTCGAATACGCTCAGAGTCGGAAACAAGCGAATATTTTGAAACGTGCGTGCGATGCCGCGTCGGGCGATGGCGCTTGGCTTCAAACCGGAGATGGACGCGCTTTCAAAAGTGATGGCGCCGGCGGTCGGGCGATAAACGCCAGTGACAACGTTAAAAACAGTCGTCTTCCCCGCGCCATTCGGACCGATCAGACCGATGAGGTCATCCGCGCTGATTTGCAGATCAAATGCCGAAACGGCCGTGAGTCCGCCGAACCTCACGCTGCATTGCTGAAGATCGAGAAGCGGGATCGACATGTTGATCTATGCGGAGGCGGCTGGCAATTTCGTTCGCCTACTCGCGCTCATGCCGCCGACGGGAATTCCTCTTCGTGGCAATCGTCCGAAAAGGCCTTGCGGTCGCAGCAACATCAGCGCGATCAGCACGAGGGAGTAAATGATTACCCGATTCTGCGCGATGCGCCGGACGATCTCTGGTAACCATTCATAGCCGGAAACGAAGCGCAGATATTCCAATAACAGGGTTAGTAGAATTGCCGCGAAGGTGACGCCGGCGGTACTGCCCATCCCGCCCAGAATCACCATGATCACGATCTCGATGGAACGCTGAAAATCGAAGCCGCTCGGATTAATGTAAGTAGTGCTGTGGGCGTAGAGGCCACCGGCAACGCCTGCAAAAAATGCGCCGAGCACAAAGGCAGTCACCTTGTAGCGCGTCGTATTAATCCCGACGGCTTCAGCTGCGACCTCGTCGTCGCGTACCGTCAGAAAACCGCGGCCATAGGTGGAATCGACCAGACTAACGACCACATAGATCGTGATTGCGACAACCGAGTAAGTCCAAAAAATAGTCGTGTAACTTGCGATGCCGCTGTAACCGCGTGGTCCCCCGACCGCGTCCGTGTTCTGAATCAAAACCCGAATGATTTCGCCGAAACCGAGAGTAACGATGGCAAGATAATCGCCCTTCAACCGCAAGGAGGGTACGCCGACAATCAGGCCGGCGACCGAAGCAACGAGTCCGCCGGCGATTAAAACGCCGATAAAAAGTAAAGCGATGCTGAAGAAATTTGTTCCGAACGCTTTGAAAAAGGCAGTGCTGTGCTCGGTAGAGAGATATGCTGATACATAGGCCCCGATCGCCATAAACCCAGCGTGGCCTAACGAAAATTGCCCTGTGTAACCGTTGATTAGGTTGAGACTGACCGCCAACGTGATGTTGATGCCGATAAAGATGACAATTTGCAGATAATATGAATTGATCGCGCCCGAAAAGTGCGACGCGACGGCGCTCAGGATAATGCCGGCGAGCAGTATCCATTTTTTGATATGCCGATATTTCATTAATGCTCCCCGGCCGAATGCGCGCCTGACTTAAACCTTCTCAATCTGTGCACGTCCAAAGATGCCAGTCGGACGAAAGAGCAAGATTATGATGAGGAGCGCGAACGCAATTGCGTCGCGGTAAGTCGAAAAAGCCGAGCCCCCGACGAACGTTTCTACGACACCGAGCACGATTCCACCCACGGCAGCGCCAGGAATATTTCCGATTCCACCGAGCACTGCGGCGACGAACGCTTTGATGCCGGGCAAAAGACCCATGAGCGGATCGATCGACGGATAACTGAGCGCAAACAAGATTCCGCCTGCGCCGGCGAGAGCACTGCCTAGACCAAACGTGAATGAAACAACCGTGTCGATGTTTACCCCCATCAGCGCTGCGGCCGTCGCATTGTTCGAAAGTGCGCGCATCGCCATTCCAAGTCTTGTGCGTTTCACGATGAAGGTGAGTGCGACGAGCAAAGAAATGGTGACGATGAATGCGGCCAGCTGTGTGGTTGTGATCGTGAGTGCCCCCGTTCCTTCGAGCGCGCGATCCGGCATCAATTCGGGAAATGATTTCGGATCTGCGCCGAAAACAAACTGCCCGCCATACTCAAGAAACAGTGAAACGCCGATCGCGGTGATGAGCACGGTGAGTTTTGGCTGAGAACGCAGGGGGCGGTACGCGATTTTTTCGATTGCGATGCCAAGCAGAGCGCAGATCAGCATCGTCAAAACCAAGACTGAGATAGGTCCGAGCGGCGTCATCCATCCGGTGAAATGCGGCAGCAACAGCGGGCTCAGATAGTAGCCGCTGAAAGCACCGATCATGAAGACATCGCCATGGGCGAAGTTGATGAAACGCAGAACGCCGTAAACCATCGTGTAACCGAGCGCGATTAACGCGTAAAACGCACCCAATGACAGACCGTTAATAAGCTGTTGGAAAAATTCGGTGCTTGTCATTCGGAGCGGAGCGTAGCCGAGGAATCTCTTATCGTCCATCCCGCAGGTGGACACGTTTACAACCCTCTTTAGATCAAATAGGGAGAGGCTCTCGACTGTCCCGGAATGACAACAATCAGGGCGGTACGGTCGCGACGAAGTTGGCTTGATTTGCCTTCACTTGCAGAACGACAGCGGATTTCGTCGCGTTGCGCTTTTCATCGATTGTGATGTTGCCGGTAACTCCGGGATAGTTTTTCACATTTGCCAGCGCGTCGCGCACCTTCGCACCGTCAGTCGAGCCCGCGGTATTGATTGCTTGCGCGAGAATTGTCATGGCGTCGTAACCCAGGGGCGCCATTCCATCGGGCAAGGCGTGAAACTTTCCTTGATATTTTTTCACGAAATCCTGCACTTTGGGATTTTTATCTTGGACCGAGAAGTGCGTGGAGAAGTAACAGCCGTCCAGTGCGCTACCGCCAATCTCCGTCAGTTTTGGCGAGTCCCAGCCGTCACCACCAAGCAAAGGGACCTTGATTCCTAACGAGCGCGCCTGCTTCGCGATCAATCCAGCCTCCGTGTAATAGCCGGGAACGAAAATCGCGTCGGGCTGGGCGGCTTTAATAGCGGTGAGCTGCGCACGGAAATCCTTGTCGGTGCCGCCACCCGTATAAGACCGATCGATCACAATCTGTCCACCGTGGCTAGTGAAGTATTCCTTGAAAAATTGCGCCAAGCCTTTGGAGTAATCGCTCTTCACGTCCTGCAAGATAGCCACTTTTTTGGTGTGCAAATTATCGAGCGCGAATTTCGCCATGACGGTCCCCTGGAACGGATCGATGAAGCAGACACGAAAGATATAATCGCCTTTTTCCGTTACGGAGGGATTGGTTGAACCCGGCGACACCATTGGAATTTTCGCTTCCTGGCAAATCGGCGCGGCTTCGAGTGAGCGCGAGCTAGCGATTTCGCCGACGATCGCAACGGCCTTGTCGTTCGCGATTAATTTTTTCACTGCAGCCGAAGGCTGACCCGGTTTGGATTGATCGTCCTCGATGATGATCTTGATTTTGCGTCCGCCCAGCACGCCGCCAGCGTTGTTGATTTCCTCTTTTGCCAGCTCAACACCGTTACTCGAATTGACTCCGAATGTGGCTTCACTGCCGGTGAGCGAGGCGAACTCGCCCACTACGACGTCTTGCGCATTTACCGGAAGGGCGAGCAGTCCGGCTGCTGCGAACAGAAATGAAACGACGATGTAACGGGTACGTGGGTTCATGAATAGTCCGTCTTGTAACCCTTGCGCGGCTTCCGCGCAATTCCAACGTCTTGATTAGCTTGAAAAAAACGGGACGGCGTTTTTCAACTCCGCACAAAGCCGACCATTTTCGGATTGCGTCAAAGCGTGCTATTCTCGCGCTCCATGTCCGCAGCAAATCTTGTCTTAGCGCGAAGAACAGTTTCGATTTTTCTCGCCGGACTGCTGCTTGCTTCCCCGACCTTCGGCGCCAGCCGGTCAAACAGCGAAGACCGACGCTCCAAGCTGCCGCAATTTGAAGCGCTGCCCCTCGTGCGTTCGCGCCAAAACCACTTGCTCGTTCGTGCTTACATAAATGGCAGGCCAGCGTGGCTCGGCGTCGACAGCGGTGCGCCGGTGAGCGCGATCGCATTACATCGTCGCGAGCATTTTCGGCTTGCCCCGATTTCGGCCAAATCCACCCTGCCCGCGCGCATTCAGATTAACGGCGCGTTCAATAACGTGGCCATCGCACGCGAACTGCGGCTCGGCTCGCTAAGTCTGGTGGATGAACCGGTGGTCACTGTCGATCTTGCGGGCTCCACTCGGGCCGCACAATTGCTCCACGAGCAGGAAATCGATGGAATTATCGGAGCTGATATTCTTTTCCCGACCAGAGCGGTGCTGGATTGTCAACGACAGTTGCTCATCTTGAAAACCGATCCGGACGTTGTTGGCAGCGCGCCCGGGTTCGATCGCCGCGGATTGCGCGCCGTGCCCATTCAAGTCAGCGATGGTTTCAATTTGTACGTCAACGGCTCCGTCAATGGCGCCGCTGCCAAGCTTATGATCGATACCGGGTCGTTTGCCACGCTATTGCATCGCTCCTTCGTTCGGCGAATGCGGATTGCGACGCGCGAGACGCCATTTAGTTCTTCCGCAGTGAATCTTAAAGAACGCGGCGTACGAGTGGCGCGTATTCGCAAGTTGTCCGTTGGCTCTGTCGACATCGTCGGCAACGAAGTGGGCGTCATCGATCTGGGGGGACTGATTCACGACGGATTACTGCGCGGGTCGCCGCCCGTTGCTGGTCTCCTCGGCGGCGAAATCCTCAACCGGCATCACGGCATTATCGATTTCGGGACGCGCACACTTTATCTAAAACGGTAGTGCGCGACAGCCGCAAGCAAGCGTGACTCGATGACAGCTGATAAGTTCGACAAGACGGCAAGCGATCTTGGACCAGTTGGTATTCGCGCCTCGGCCGTAGGAGCGCAAGCGATCGGAGCTTTAGCGCTCGGCGCTATGGCTATCGGTACCCTTGCTCTGGGGGTGGTTGCGATCGGTCGCCTCGCAATTGGGCGCTCAAGAATCAAACGGCTCGAAATCGACGAACTCGTGGTGAAGAAGATTCGCATTACAGAATCGTTGGAAACGCCTACTCAGAGGTAGCCCGATCCCTTCGCTGAGATGCAAATCTGTTACTCAACGTCGATTTCGCGTACTCGTTTTTGCATCCGAATCGCTTCCACCTGGTCCCGAATTTTGTCCCCAAGCGCGATCGTACACGGAATGGCTTGGATAAAGATAAATGGCGATGAAGCATCCGAAGTATTCAATTGCACATTCTCAACTCTGAATGTGCGATATAGGAATGGCTGCCGCGTCTCGAGGTCCTTGACTCGATACAACTCGAGCGTGTCTGTGACCTTGCTGAAAACGCCTTCGGTGATCTTCAGCCGCTCGGTCGTCAGTTCATAAACTTTATTTTTCGTTTGGAGATATCGCGCCAGCGCAATAAAGATCGGCACGATCAGCCAACAAAAGAGCGCGCATAGAATGTACAGGCCAAAGTTTTTCCATTGCGATGATGTGCCGCGCCAAACGGTTTCTTCCGGCATGGGGAAATTTTTAGCAGACCGTCCACGGAGCACAAGGCGCTGATGATCACAATCACGCAGGCGTTCGTGCTCGGCGCCGGGCTTGGCATGCGACTAAAGCCGCTAACCGATGATTTGCCCAAGCCGCTGGTACCGATTTTTCAGAAGCCGCTCATTACTTTCGCGCTCGATCATTTGATCGACATCGGCGTGAAGTCTTTCATCATCAACACGCATAGGCTGCCGGACTTGTTTCAACGCTTTTTCCCGCACAACGACTACGAAGGTCACGCGACCAAGCTTGTGAACGAACCCGTTCTGCTCGATACCGGCGGCGGCATCAAGAATGTCGAAGCCGATCTCGGGGCAGGACCGTTCATCACTTACAGCAGCGACATCCTCACCGATATCGATCTGCAACCGTTGATTGACGAGCATTTCCGTTGCGGAAACGACGTCACCCTAGCGTTGCGTGACACCGGTCTTGCCGCCGCGGTCGCCTTTCGCAATGGCCAGGTGGTCGATATCTCGAACAGATATGGCGTGGCCGGCAATCACGACTTCGCCAACGTTGCGGTTTGGAATCCGGGGATTTTCGAGCGGATCCCACCGAATCGAAAAATTTCGTTTATTCCGATCGTCGGTAATTGGATCGGTGCCGGCGGCAAGATTGGCGGGGTTGTTCTCAATGACGGGAAGTGGTTCAACATTGGTTCGCGCACCGAGTATCTCGAAGTGCATCTGATGATCTCTGAGGAACATTGGAAACCCCATTACCTGAAAACATCTGCCTGGCCTGAGCGAGTAGCCGCCAGTGCGACTGTCGATCGAACTGCGCAAATACGTGGCTGCACTGTCGTGGGGCGAGATTGCCGCGTGGGAGCGGAGGCGATCTTGGACGACACAATTCTGTGGCCCGGTGCACAAATTGCTTCCAAAAGTCACCTCCGCGGTTGTATTGTCCGCGCCAACCAAAAGGCGAGCGGCATCCATCGCGACATCGACATCTAATCATCTAAATTATGAGAACCGATCTGCTCGTTCGACGAACGCGAATGCATTTCCCGCGTCTCGATGTCGCGGAAATAAAGATCGCGCCGATTAACAAGGGCGGATCGGATCGGAGATTTTATCGCATCCACTGCTCACCCGAGCAGACGCTCATCCTGGTGAAATACAATTTGGAGCGCGAAGAAAACCGGCATTACGTCCAGATCGCGGACTTTCTCGATGCGCACGACATTCGCGTACCGAAGATTTATTTTCACGATCCTGCGGAAGGTCTCATCTGGATTGAAGATTTAGGCGAAAGCGATCTCTACAGTTATCGGCACGAAGGATGGCTTGTCCGCCGCGCGTTCTACGAATCGGCGCTCGATCAAATCGCAACGCTTCATGCTTTGCCGGAGTCGATCTGCGTCGAAATGAAGGAGCATTTGCCCGCCGAATTCAACGCCGAGCTTTATGGTTGGGAACAGAACTACTTTTTCGAAAACTGTGTCGGCCGCTATTTTGGCATGGATGAAGCGCAATGGCGCGAACTCGCAACGCTGCCTCCTTTGCGCAAGATCGCGGACCGGCTGGCGCGCTTGCCTAGAGTTTTGGTGCATCGCGATTTTCAATCGCAAAATATTATCATTCGCAACAGCTTGGCATACCTAATCGATTTCCAAGGCATGCGCCCGGGCTTGCCGGAATACGATCTGGCGTCGTTGCTCTTTGATCCGTATGTCGATCCTTCCAAGACGGAGAGAGACGAATTGATTTGCTATTACAGGGAAAAACAGGCGGAAAATGGACGGATAATTGACGGCGAGTTCGACGAAATCCTGCGATTGTGTGCGATGCAACGCCTCATGCAGGCGCTCGGTGCCTACGGTTTTCTCGGTCTTGTGAAAGGCCACAAGCACTTTCTGAAACATGTGCCTGGCGCGATGACATCGTTGGCCGTGATCGTAAGCGAGATCGGCGGACTCGAGAAACTTAATCGCGCGTTGATTGAGTCAGCCCGGAAGTAGGCGCGACGGGCCGACGGTCCGTCGCTACATTTTAGCAATGAACGGATTGGTTAGGCGTTCCGTTCCAATTTTTGTCGGCGGCCCGTGTCCGGGAAGGACCGTCACGTTGTCGCCGAGCGGAAAGAGTTTTTTTCTGATGCCATCGAGCAAAAGCTTGGCATCGCCACCCGGCAAATCCCATCGACCAACGCCACCCGCAAAAAGGACGTCGCCACCGATGAGCAATTGGTCCTTGCGCGAGAAGAAGCAAAGACTGCCGGGACAATGTCCTGGAACTTCAAGCACTTGCATTTCCAAACCGAGAAATTTTTCCACCGGTCTCTCTTCGATGAAAAAGTCGGGCTGAACCGGTTCAATCTCCAATTCAAACCCGAAGCTGCGAAAGAATTCTCGATCGGAGATCATCGGCGCGGTTTCCGGATGACAACCGATTGGGCAACCGAAGCGGCGTTTGATTTTGGCCACGTCGGGGATGTGATCGAAATGGCCATGTGTCAGCAAGAGAAGTTTCAGATCGACATCGCGCGATCCGACCCAATCGCAAGCACCGTCAGGTGCGTCGAACAGAATCCAGCCCTCGGAAGCTTCAAGCAGATAGCAATTCGTTTCGAAAATACCACCGCAAAAGGTCTCGTACCTCATTGAGCATCACTGTAACCGAGTCGTCTAACCCAGCCAGTAACGCCGCGGCGACCGAAATATATTCTGGGTAGACCGTCCGGTCAGTTCGGGGAAAGCTTCGGCGCGACGATAACTGGATTTTCTGCATTTTGAATGTTTATGCGGGCCAAGTGTCTTACATCCTACATGTCGATTTTGACTCCATATCTTGCGCTTCGCTTTGAAATCTGCGAAAGTGGGAAACCCTTTTTTCGCCGATGAAATCATCATTACAACGGTCACTGGCGTGTTGCGCCATTCTTTTCGCAGCCGCGATTGCGGCGCCTCCAGCCGTAGCGACATCGAAGGAAACGATAGCCGTCTCGGTGGGGAACCTTTTGCAGGAGGGCCATTACACTCGTCAAAAGTTAAACGAGGAACTTTCGAGAAAATTCCTTCAGACTTATCTAGAGCTGCTCGATTACAGTCATCTCTTTTTTACCCAGCAAGACGTGGACGCGCTCAATGCGAAGTATGGAAACTCGATCGCTGGTGACGTTCTTCTCGGCACCCTAAAACCTGCTTACGAAATTTACGATCTCTATGCGAAACGCGTGGATGAGCGTGTCGCGAAAGTGAAGGAACTGCTGAAGGAGCCGATTGATTTCAAAAGCGACACCACCATCGAGCTTAGCCGGCAAAAATCCGCCTGGCCAAAGGACCAAGCCGAAGCCGATCAGCTCTGGCGGGGCCGCATCACAAACGAGCTGTTACAGGAACATCTGAGCGAGCATCCCATCGAGCCCGCTCCGCAACTGGTCGCGCGCCGCTACGATCGACTCGGCCGTAACGTCCACGAGCAGGATAAGGACGAGCAAATGAAGCTCTTTCTCGATGCGCTCGCCCAAACCTACGACCCGCATTCCGAGTATTTGAGTAAAGCCGACATGAAGAATTTCAGCATTAACATGGGCCTTTCGCTGATGGGGATCGGGGCCATGCTTCGGACTGAAGATGGCTACGCAAAAATAGAGAGCCTTGTTCCCGGCGGTCCCGCGCAAGTGGATGGCCGGCTGAGAGTAGGCGACCGCATTACTGCCGTAGGGCAGGGTTCGGCCGACTATGTCGATGTTCGCGAGATGCGGTTGGACAAAGTCGTGGAAATGATTCGCGGCAAAAAAGGTACGCGTGTGCGCCTGCTCGTAATTCCGTCGGACGCGACTGACCCCTCCCGTCGCAAGAATATCGAACTCGTGCGCGATGAAATTAAGCTAAAAGATCAGGAGGCCCGCGCGGACATCATCATCAGGAAGGATGAGAACGGCGATCCCATAAAGCTCGGCTGGCTTACACTCCCGTCTTTTTATGCGGACATGGACAGACACCAGAAAAGTACGACACGCGATGTGCTGGCGTTGCTCAAGCGATTAAAGAAAGAAAACATCGCCGGATTGGTTGTCGATCTTCGGAAAAATGGCGGCGGCTCACTCGAGGAAGCGCTCTCCCTCACCGGTTTGTTTTTGAAATCAGGCCCGATCGTCCAGACGAAAGATTATAATGGAAGCATTAGGATCTCGTCCGATCCAGATTCGGGAATCGCATATTCCGGGCCGCTGGTTGTGCTGACCAGCCGGCAAAGCGCGTCCGCCAGCGAAATCTTTGCGGCTGCTCTCCAAGATTACGGACGCGCCGTAGTTGTCGGTGACAAGAACACGTTCGGCAAAGGAACCGTGCAGACGATTCTTCCTATCGGCCGGTTTGCTTCACTGCTTGGCAGTCATTCCGAGGATGATGGCGCGTTGAAGCTGACCATCCAGAAATTTTATCGTGTCGCTGGTGGGTCGACCCAGCTTCATGGTGTGGCCTCCGATATTGTCCTGCCGAGCTTGAGTGATCTGCCCGAATTTGGCGAAGGCGCGCTCAAGAATTGTTTGCCCTACGATGAAGTGGCCAAGGCGAAATACACGAAATGGTCAGACACACATTCGCTTTTTGTTGATCAACTGAAGCGACGCTCGGAAGAGCGGGTTAAGAACGACCCTGAATTCCACTATGTGATGGAGGACGTCGGTCGTTTGCGTCACAAGCTCGACGAAAATCGAATTTCGCTGAACGAAGATGTTCGAAAAAGCGAAACGCAGGGCGACAAACTGCGCAAAGAAATGCGTTCGAAAGAGCGTCTGGCGCGCAACGAGGAAGAACCGCGCATTTATCGGCTGACGCTCGACACTGTTGACAAACCTAATCTTCAACTGGTCATGTATCCCGGGAAACTGGCGGAGGCGAAGAAGAGCGGAGTCCCTCCGAAAGCCGTGCCTGAAGCTGCCTCGGATGCAGATTCCGATTTAGTCGCCGGCATCGGCAGCGAGGACGACACCAAAGAACCGGCCATCGATCCGGAGCGGGATGAGACGTTGAGTATTCTAACCGATCTTGTCGACCTTTCGCGCGGACCCAAAACGGCCAGCGCGAACACTGATAAGCCGTCCGCACAGCGGCCGTAAGACCTGGTTACATGGCGTTCCGTTTTCGGTGGTGACAGCGGTGCCGGCTGCTTTGTTGTGGCCACGCAGGCGATACGCTTGTCGCTTGCCTGCTCAGCTCATCGCCCGCCACCGGAATTGCGGAGGCGGAGCGAAGCGGCGGGCCGGTAAATCCAGGAGGTGGTCTCAGACTGCAATCGGCGCTTTGATCGCTGGATGCGGGTCGTAGCCAATTAGCTCGAAATCCTCGAACCGGAATTTGCGGAGGTCCTTGATCGTGGGATTCAGCCGCATCCGTGGCAAAGATCGACAATCACGGGAAAGCTGTTCACGCGCCTGGTCGAGATGGTTTTGATAGAGATGCAAATCGCCAAAAGTATGAACGAATTCGCCCGGCCGTAGATCGCACACTTGCGAGACCATCAACGTGAGCAGCGCGTACGAGGCGATATTGAACGGCACGCCCAAGAAAAGATCGGCGCTTCGTTGGTAAAGCTGGCTGCTTAGCTCGCCGTTCTGCACATAAAATTGGAAAAGCACGTGACACGGCGGCAGCGCCATCTTGTCGAGTTCCGCCGGATTCCACGCGCTCACGATCAGTCGCCGGCTCTGCGGTTTTGATTTGATCTGCGCGAGGACATTGTCGATCTGATCGATGCGCACTCCCCTGTCGCCGCGCCAATCGCGCCATTGCGCGCCGTAAACCCGGCCGAGATCGCCGGATTCATCAGCCCATTCGTTCCAAATCGTCACGCCGTGTTCGTTAAGGTAACGAATGTTCGTGTCGCCTCGCAAAAACCAGAGCAGTTCGTAGATAATCGATTTGATGTGGAGCTTCTTCGTCGTCAATAGCGGGAAATTATCCCGTAAATCGAACCGCGCTTGAGCGCCGAAGATCGACAATGTACCTGTGCCGGTGCGATCGGCGCGCGGCTGCCCTTTCTCAAGCACGAGCCGGAGCAGATCATGGTACTGACGCACGCACGAAATTATCGCCTTCAGCGTTTTGCGAAAACAAAAAAGCGCTGTCTTAAATGCGTACGGCGAAACTCTGTGAACCGGACGAAGCGTGATTTTGATTTGCACCCGACATGCCTGGACGTAGAGTGATATGTCGAGCTAGCGAGGAGGAGAGCGCCGGATTGGCTCAAACCTGGGTTTCGCGGTGCTGGAATCGCGACGAAGTGTCGCAACTCATTCGGCATTAATTCGCGGGGTGAATGTGTTAGGGCTTCGATGACAGGTATTTAAAGATGCAGGAGTCGGTTGGCTTGGCTCTTGCTTGGTAACGCACAGGAGGATTATACTCAAATGGCTAAAGTTTTAGGTATCGATTTGGGCACCACCAACTCCTGCATGGCCGTAATGGAAGGTGGCGACCCGGTAGTTTTAGAAAATAGTGAAGGCGCGCGCACGACGCCTTCAATCGTCGCGTTCACAAAAACCGGCGAGCGGTTAGTCGGCCAGGCCGCGAAGCGTCAGGCAGTGACCAATCCGCAAAACACGGTTTTCTCCATCAAACGGTTCATGGGCCGCAAGTTCGACGAGGTCCACGAAGAAGAGCATCGCGTTCCGTACAAAATCGTGAAGGCTGCCAATGGTGATGCGCACGTGCAGGTCGAAGTAAACGGGCAGCGCAAAGCTTTTTCGCCGCCGGAAATTTCCGCGATGATCTTGTCGAAGATGAAAGCCGACGCGGAAGCGAAGCTCGGCGAAAAAATCACACAGGCGGTCATTACTGTCCCGGCGTATTTCAACGATTCACAGCGCAACGCCACCAAGGACGCGGGCAAGATCGCCGGCTTGGAAGTGTTGCGCATCATTAACGAGCCCACAGCCGCATCGCTCGCTTACGGTTTGGATAAGAAAAAGGACGAGGAGATTGCGGTTTACGATTTGGGTGGTGGCACGTTCGACATTTCGGTTCTGGAAATCGGCGATGGCGTTTTCGAAGTGAAGGCGACCAATGGCGATACGCACCTCGGCGGTGACGATTGGGATGCGAAGATCATGGATTGGATCGTCGCCGAATTTAAGAAGGACAGTGGCATCGACCTGACCAAACAGCCGGACGCGATCCAGCGAATCAAAGAAGAAGCCGAGAAGGCAAAGATCGCGCTCTCGAGTTCACAGGAATACGAAATCAATCTGCCGTTCATCACGGCGGATGCGAGCGGTCCCAAGCACATTCAGAAAAAGCTGACCCGCGCGAAGCTCGAACAGCTTACCGATTCGCTCGTCGAACGCACGGTGCAGCCGGTCAAGGATTGCTTGAAAGACGCGAAAATCGCCGAGCGTGACGTAAACGAGCTCGTATTAGTGGGTGGCATGACGCGCATGCCCAAGGTGATCGAGACGGCGCGCAAGCTCATCGGCAAAGAGCCGCACAAAGGTGTGAATCCGGACGAAGTTGTTGCGGTAGGCGCGGCCATTCAGGGCGGCGTGCTGAAGGGCGAAGTCAAAGACGTCCTGTTACTCGACGTGACGCCGTTGACGCTGGCAATTGAAACCGCGGGTGGCGTGGCGACGTCTATGATCCCGCGCAACACGACGATCCCGACCCGCAAATCGCAGATCTTTTCGACCTACAGTGACAATCAGCCGGGCGTGGAAATCAAAGTGTTACAGGGCGAACGACCGCTTTCGCGCGATAACAAGAATCTCGGCACGTTCCATCTTGATGGAATCCCGCCAGCGCCGCGTGGTGTTCCGCAAATTGAAGTCACGTTCGACATCGACGCGAACGGCATCTTGCACGTCTCTGCGAAAGATCTCGGCACCGGCAAGGAACAAAAGATTTCTATCACCGGTAGCTCCGGACTTTCGAAAGAGGAAGTCGAGAAGATGCAGCGCGAAGCCGAAGCGCACGCTGAAGAAGACAAGAAGGCGAAGGAAGCCATCGAGATCAAGAACAATGCCGACATGCTGGCGTATCAGTGCGAGAAGCAATTGAAGGAACTGGGCGACAAGATTTCCGGCGACAAGAAGAAGCAAGTCGAAGACGCAATCGCCGCGGTGCGCGACGCGATCAATCGCAACGACACTGACGCGATGAAGCGCACCTATGACGATCTCCAGAATAAGTTCCAGGAAGTCAGCGCCGAACTTTACAAGCAAGCGTCAGCCGCGGGCGCGCAAGCCGGCCCGCAACCTGGACCCGAAGCGGGAGCGCGTCCGGACGCCGAGGAAGGCGCAGGCAAACGTGGCGAAGGGGACGTCGTCGACGCGGAATTCGAAGTCGTCGACGAAGACAAGAAGAAATAAACAAAAACAATTTGTCGGTGGCCGTTTGAGATAAATGGTCGCCGGCACAACCAAAAAAATCAGAAGGAGGAAGATAAAACCTATGGCAGCAGTCAATGTGAGACCGCTCGGCGATCGAGTGCTAGTGCATCCGATTGAAGAGCAGGAAGTGAAAAAGGGCGGGATCATTATTCCCGATACCGCAAAGGAAAAACCGCAGGAGGGCAAAGTCGTCGCTCTTGGTACCGGTAAAATCGACGACAACGGCAAGAAAGTCGATTTCACCGTGAAGAAAGGGGACAAGGTTCTCATTTCGAAATACGGCGGCACCGAAATCAAGATCGACAATGAGTCTTACCTGATCATGCGCGAGGACGACATCCTCGGCATCATCGGTTGATGAACTCTCAACACCAACCATCAACTAACAAATTAAACTATGGCAGCTAAACAATTACAATTCGATGAAAATGCGCGGCACGCGTTGCTGCGCGGTGTCGAGAAACTGGCGAAAGCCGTCAAGGCAACGCTCGGACCGAGCGGTCGCAATGTGATTCTCGACAAGAAATTCGGCAGCCCGACGATCACCAAAGACGGCGTCACGGTCGCGAAAGAGATCGAGCTGGAAGATCCGTATGAAAATATGGGCGCTCAGCTCGTGCGCGAAGTCGCGTCGAAAACTTCGGACATCGCGGGCGACGGTACCACCACGGCGACCGTACTGGCGGAGTCCATTTACAAGGAAGGACTGCGCAACGTCACCGCGGGTGCGAACCCGACTTCGTTGCAGCGCGGCATCATGAAAGCCGTCGATGCAATCGTCGAGGAGTTAAAGAAAATCTCGAAGAAGGTCAGTGATCGCACCGAAATCGCGCAGGTCGCGACCGTTTCGGCCAACTGGGACAAGACGATCGGCGAGATCATCGCCGACGCCATGGACAAGGTCGGCAAGGACGGCACGATCACGGTCGAGGAAGCGAAATCGATCGAAACCACGCTCGAAGTCGTCGAGGGTATGCAGTTCGACAAAGGTTATCTGTCGCCCTACTTCGTCACCAACGCGGAGGCGATGGAAGCCATTCTCGAAAATCCATATATCCTCATCCACGAGAAAAAAATCTCGAGCTTGAAGGATATGCTCCCATTACTCGAAAAAGTAGCGAAAGCTGGTCGTCCGCTCCTCATCATTGCTGAGGACGTGGAAGGCGAAGCGCTCGCCACTCTCGTCGTCAACAAATTGCGCGGCACATTGCAAGTCTGCGCGGTGAAAGCGCCCGGCTTCGGCGATCGTCGCAAGGCGATGCTGGAAGACATCGCGGTGCTGACCGGCGGTCGTTGCATCACCGAAGATCTCGGCATCAAGCTCGAGAACGTGAAGCTCGAAGAGCTCGGCCGGACCAAGCGCGCCACCATCGACAAGGAAAACACCACCATTGTCGAAGGCGAAGGCAAGCAGGTCGATATCAAAGGACGCATTGCGCAGATCCGTCGTCAGATTGAAGAAACGACCAGCGATTACGATCGCGAAAAACTCCAGGAACGTCTCGCCAAACTCGCGGGCGGCGTGGCCGTCATTAATGTCGGCGCGGCGACCGAGACCGAGATGAAGGAGAAGAAAGCGCGCGTCGAAGATGCGTTGCACGCTACGCGCGCCGCGGTTGAGGAAGGCATCGTCGCAGGCGGCGGTGTCGCATACCTGCGC
>WNFP01003366.1_pt1 | contig 17124 bp, 18 predicted proteins | sample 5400201 | NCBI WGS metagenome assembly WNFP01 (sample SAMN13153355, study PRJNA577476) | soil metagenome | isolation source: 115 cm saprolite under Madrone tree | place: USA:California | collected 2016-06-14 | reverse complement strand
TTTAATGCAGGCAGCCGTTTTACTGTGAGTTGAGGAAATCAAGAAAAGGCAATTTTCATGAAGGTAGCGATCACTTTTCATCGCGTAGGTCGCGCATTTAGGCGTGAGACCGTTGGGCTGAAGCGCCACTCACAACGGAAGGCGCAACGTTTGTTGAGCAAGAAAACGCCGGACTTACGACCCGAGAATAGCTCGGGAGACTTGAAGCCGCACAAGCCCGATAGCTCATCGTTTAGCGAAGCCATCCGGCTGGCTCAGCAGGGTGACGCAGAGGCTTTCGAAATTATTTATCAACGACACAGTGGGCGAGTGTATGCGCTTTGCCTGCGCATGCTTCGCGACCCAGTTGAGGCAGAGGATCGGGCTCAGGAAGTGTTCATACAGCTATTCCGCAAGATTCATACCTATCGTGGCGAATCCGCGTTTTCGACGTGGTTGCATCGCTTGACGGCAAACCTTGTTCTGATGCACCTGCGCAGGAAGAAGCCGATTTCTATATCACTCGATGAAGTCACCGGAAGCGACGAAGGCGATGACAGGCCACGCAATGAAATCGGCGGGCCCGACCCGCGGCTGAGTGGTTTGATCGACCGCCTTAACCTCCAACGGGCGATCGATCAGTTGCCGGAAGGCTACAGGGAAATATTTGTTCTGTACGACGTCCAGGGTTACGAACACAGCGAGATTGCCAAGATTCTTGGACGCTCGATCGGGAATTCGAAGTCTCAATTGCACAAGGCTCGCAAGCGATTGCGCGAATTGCTTGGTAGAGCGCGGAGATGCAACCGCCAGGAGAATCACGGAGCGGCCGATCACGCGTCCGCGCTTGCCGCGAGCTACTAGCCTCGGAGAGATCTACGCGAGATGACAACCTGGACGCACCATGAAAAATAGCACGATCACGACTCACGTTTTGTTCGTCTCCCTCAGCCTTCTGATCCTATTTGCTGTGGCGGTCTCGATCTCCAAGTCATCCGCCTTCGCTCAGTCCACCGTCTCTAACGACGTGAAGCGCGACACACCGGGCCAGCCCATTAAGCGAGATCAAGCCGTCCATATCGACGTGAATCTGGCACTCGTCAATGTCACCGTCACCGCCCCGTACAACCGCCTGGTCACCGGTCTAGAGCCTGATAATTTCCGGATCTTCGAAGACAATATCGAGCAGGAGGTGGTGAACTTCTCCTCCGAAGACGTTCCTATCTCGATCGGTGTCATCTTGGATCTCAGTGGCAGCATGGCCAACAAACTCGGCAAGGCCAAGGAAGCCGCCTTCCAGTTTTTCAAAACCGCCAATCCACAAGATGAGTTCTTTCTCGTCGGTTTCAACGAGCGCGCCCAACTCCTCAGTCCGTTCACCAACAATGTCGAAGATTTGCAGAGCCGTATGCTCTCAGCCGCTGCGAAAGGTAAGACTGCCTTACTCGATGCCATTTATCTGGGGCTCAGTCAGATGCGAGGCGCAAGCAACGGCAAACGAGCCCTGCTGATCATATCCGATGGAGGCGACAATAACAGCCGGTACACCGAGAAAGATATCAAGCGGCTGGTGCGAGAAGCGGATACTCAGCTCTATTCTATCGGTATCTTTGAGGCGTTCGAGTATCGCAGCCGAACGCCAGAGGAACTCAACGGGCCCACGCTGCTCAGCGAAATGACGGAATTGACCGGTGGGCGCGCCTTCAGCGTGGATAACCTAAACGACCTGCCGGACATCGCCACAAAGATCGGCGCAGAATTACGAAACCAATATATCTTAGGCTACCACCCAAGTAATAAGGCTCATGACGCCCGCTGGCGCAAAATCAAGATCAAGCTGCGGACCCCAAAGGGCCTTCCGCCTCTCAGCGTCTACGCAAAAACGGGCTACTACGCGCCCAACCTCTAGGTTTGGCGAAGATCCGATCCACCTTAGGAATTTCGGAAACCTTTAGGCGCCTCGCGACTCCCATTCAACGGACGGAACACCCTTGTCATGGCGTTCGGGATCGCCTCGGGGATCGCAGCAAGAGCTAGTTTCCCCAGACCGGGCAGCGAGATCGCGATTCACGAGGCGCAAAGAGTGTCGGACGGTGTTCCGCATCTCATTCTAATTGACGGGAGAGTTTGAAATGACGAAAACGACAAAAGCCATGCTCGCAGGTGCGGCGTTCGCGGGATTGTTCGCCGGAACCGGAGCAGCGGTTAAGGCTTCGACTCTGCTTCCTTCGCTGAAGACTTCCTTCAGTGCACAGGATCAGGGCCAGGACCAGGATCAGAAGAGCGACAAGAAGGACAAAGAAAAGCACGCTTGTAAGGGCCAAAACTCGTGCAAGGGCAAGGGCGGCTGCAAAGCCAGCGACAATGGCTGCCACGGCAAGAACTCCTGCAAGGGCAAGGGTGGTTGCGCGACCGACGGCTCGAAGAAGCCCGAGTAATATTTCTGTCCGTCGTCGTCTTGTGCGGAGGGCTGGGTAATTGCGCCTGGCCCTCTTTCCTTAGGCCATGCGAGAACTAAATGACGCTCTGTCGAATCCTTTAACGAGCAACCCGCCCCGGCTTTCCGGGGCGTCGCATTCACACCAATTTTGAGAATTCAGAAACCTTTGCACAACCCATGACTCTCATTGGATGGACGGAACGCTTTTGTTGGGGTGCTCGAGGCCGCCTCGAAGTTGCAGCGAGAATTAGTTTGGTTACATCCGGACGGCAGGCAGTTTTGCGCGCGGGGAATCACCCTCAATAGCGTGCCCTGAGTTCTTAGTGGCGCACAGCCGAATTCGCGCGCTTAGTGTGGCGGCGAACGTTCGATACGTAAGCGGCAACGATGCAACTGAGATTATCTTCGCACCCAGAGATGGCGGCATGCTGATTAAGGAAAAGCCGGAACTGACCCATGCGGACGTCACGCCCAAAGGCGTTTATTTGAACCGGCGCAAGTTTTTGCAGGGGCTGGGCATCGCGGGAGCGGCGGCGGTGGCCGGGGAACGGGCGTTTTCCGCATTTTCGCCGCAGGTCGCGTATGCGGGGGCGAAGCTGACTACGGTGAAGAGCGGGTACACGGTGAATGAAAAGATCACGCCGATGAACGACGTGACGCACTACAACAATTTCTATGAGTTTGGCAGTGACAAGGGCGACCCGGCAAAGAACGCACAGAAATTTGTTACGACGCCATGGGTGGTTTCGGTGGAAGGGGAAGTGAAGACGCCGCGCAAGTTTTCCATGGACGAGATTTTGAAGCTGGCGCCGCTGGAGGAGCGCATCTACCAGCACCGCTGCGTGGAGCGGTGGTCCATTGTGGTGGCGTGGATCGGGTATTCGCTGAACACGATTTTGAAGCTGGTCGCGCCTACGGCGAAGGCGAAGTATGTGGCTTTTGAGAGCTTCTACGATCCGAGGCAGATGCCCGAGGCGAAATACACGGGGATAGAGTATCCATACGTGGAAGGGCTACGGCTGGATGAAGCGATGCACCCGCTGGCGCTGCTGTGCGTAGGCATGTACGGCGAGACGCTGCCGAATCAGGACGGCGCGCCGGTGCGCATAGTGGTGCCGTGGAAGTATGGCTACAAGAGCATTAAGTCCATCGTGAAGATTAGGCTGCAGGCTTCCGAGCCGCCGACCACGTGGAACCGGTATGCGCCGAATGAGAACGGATTTTATTCGAATGTGAATCCCAACGTGGATCATCCGCGCTGGAGCCAGGCCACGGAGCGGCGGCTGGGCGAATTTTTCATGCGAAAGACGCTGATGTTCAACGGATACGCGGACCAGGTGGCGTCGCTGTATGCGGGCATGGACCTGAAGAAGTTTCACTGAGGGATTCATGCTGCGCAAATTTCTTTCAAGCAACTGGGCAAAGGTGGCGGTTTTTGTGCTTTCGCTGGGACCGCTGCTCTTTCTGGTGTGGAGGGCGGTGCAAGCCGATCTGACCCCCAACCCGGTGGAGTTTCTGCAACACCAGACGGGCGACTGGGCTCTACGCTTTCTGGTGTTCACGCTGTGCATTACGCCTTTCCGGAAGATTTCTGAGCTTCCCGAGCTGATCCGATTCCGCCGCATGCTGGGGCTGTTTACGTTTTTTTACGTATGTTTGCATTTCCTGACGTACCTGGGGCCGGATCAGAATTTTGAGGTCGCGGGGATGTGGAAAGACGTGGCGAAGCGGCGGTACATCACGGTTGGATTTGCGGCGTTTGTGCTGCTGATTCCGCTGGCGGTCACTTCGACGGCGGCGTGGATCCGGCGGCTAGGCGGCAAGCGATGGCAGGCGCTGCACCGAGCGGTGTATGCGTGCGCGGTTTTAAGCGTGGTTCATTACTACTGTGGCGGCGCGAACGAGTCCCGCAACTCCTCGAACTCCACTATCCGTTGGACCACCTGGCAATAGAAGTTCGAGAGGACGACGAGAGCACCGGTTTCGCGAGCAATGCGCTCACGGAGAACCGGAGGAGTATGAAAGTCCGAGCGGTCGCCGCTCTTGAGCCAAAGCAAATCTTTATTGTTGTTCACCGGATTGATTTCTCCGTGTACTTCCGCCGCATCGAACACGACGCTGTGTCGAATCCTTTAACGAGCAACCCGCCCCGGCTTTCCGGGGCGTCGCATTCACACCAATTTTGAGAATTCGGAAACCTTTACGCAACTCGTGACTCTCATTGAGTGGACGGAACACTTTTGTTGGGGTACTCAAGGCCGCCTTGAGATCGCAGCAATAACTAGGTTGGTTTACACCCGGGCAGGCAGATTCGCGGTCCGCGAGGCGGGGAAGAGTGTCTGGACGGTGTTTCGTATCTCAACTCTAATCAACAGGAGGGTTTGAAAGTGACGAAAACAACCAAGACCATACTCGCGGGTGCGGCGTTCGCGGGATTGTTCGCCGGAACCGGAGCAGCGGTTAAGGCTTCGACTCTGCTTCCTTCACTGAAGACTTCTTTCAGTGCCTCGGATCAGGATCAGAACCAGGACCAGAAGTCGGAGAAGGCCAAGGACAAGAAGGATAGGCACGCTTGTAAGGGCCAAAACTCTTGCAAGGGCAAAGGCGGCTGCAAGGAAGGCGACAACGGCTGCAAGGGCAAAAACTCCTGCAAGGGCAAGGGTGGCTGCCGGACCGACGGCAAGAAAAAGCCATCCTAACCACCAATTCGGTATAAGGCTTCTTCTTTCCTGAGGGGGTCGGTGATGCTCGTCGGCCCTCTCTTATCCAAATTACGTGGAGACTTCAGTGGCTGCGAATCGCTTTAATGGGTTTACGGATTACGGGATTGGGATCGGCCTGCGGGCTCCACACTACGATCATATTCTCTCTCGCAAACCCGTCGTCGACTGGTTTGAAATCATTTCCGAAAATTTCATGATCGACGGCGGACGGCCGCTGCACATTTTGGACCAGATCCTCGATCAATACAGAGTCGTACAGCATGGCGTCTCGATGTATTTCGGCTCGGCGGAGAAGCCGAATCGCGAACACCTCCGCCGGTTGAAGGAGCTGGTGAAGCGCACAAATACCCCGTGGCTGTCCGACCACCTCTGCTGGGGCAGCGTCGATGGACGCTACACGCACGACCTCCTCCCCATGCCCTACACATTCGAAGCTGCACGCCTCACGGCTCAGAAGGTCCGCGAAGTGCGGGACTTTCTCGAGATCCCCATTGCCGTGGAGAACGTGAGCAGTTACGCCGAATTTCATGTTTCGGAAATGACCGAATGGGAGTTCCTGAACGAGGTTGTGGAGCGGGCGGACTGCGGAATCCTTTTGGATGTAAACAATATTTATGTTTCGTCGCGCAATCACAACTTCGATCCATTCACGTACGTAAACAGCGTGCCCGCCGAGCGTGTGGCGCAAATCCATATTGCCGGTCATTCGAATTTCAAGAAATACATTCTCGACACCCATGACCATCCGGTGCTGGATCCCGTGTGGAAACTCTATGAGCGTGCCATTCAACGCGCTGGCCGACTTGCGACACTCCTAGAGTGGGACGACAGCATCCCTTCTTTTCAGGAAGTTCATCGAGAAGCCCTGAAGGCCAATCGCTTCCTCGCCGACACGGCTCTGGCGGTGGCGGTATGAAGCTCGTCGCGCTTCAACGAGCTGTGGCTCGCGCCGTCATGCAACCCCTCACGCTGTCTGAGCGCATGCAGCGTACCGCGCCTGGCGGAGGGCGCATGAGCGCCTACGCGGCCCGGTATATCAAGCCAAACGACCGCCTCACTTCCTTCGAACGCCTTGAGATCTACAATCGGCAATATTGGTTTCGTGTTCTCGGCAGCATGGCTGAGGACTTCCCAGGCTTGCGCGCCGTTCTCGGCCAGCGGCGGTTTGAAGACATGTGCCGTGCCTACCTCGCGGAGTGCCCTTCACGCTCGTTCACGCTGAGAAATCTGGCGGCACGGCTTGAAACGTGGTTGCGGCGCAATCCCAAATGGATACGCGGCAAGCAGACTCTCGCGCTGGATATGGTGCGTCTGGAGTGGGCGGACATCGAGGCATTCGATGGCGAAGCAGAACCCGCTCTTCATCCGGAAGATCTGAATGGCAGTTCCGTGCCGGGCCTCCGGTTGCGGGTTCAACCTTACGTACAACTCGTCGAACTCCACTATCCGGTGGACGACTTAGCGCTCGAAGTTCGGGAGGACGACAACGCCGCCGATTTCGCGAGCAACGCCCTGACGGAGAACCGGAGGCGTATGAAAGTCCGAGCTGTCGCCGCTCTTGAGCCAAAGCAAATCTTTCTTGTTGTTCACCGGATTGATTTCTCCGTGTACTTCCTCCGGATCGAGCATGAAGAGTACGCGTTGCTCTCGGCGCTGCGCAGCGGAAAAACGATCGAGCGCGCGATTGAACTGGCTTTTCAACGCAGTTCGATTCCCGAGTTTGATCGTGGGGGATACGTTCGACACTGTTTTCAGACCTGGGCAACTCTGGGCTGGTTCTGCCGGCCGGAAGAAATACATGCGCGGTGAGAAAGCCGCGAGAAAAGAGTAAGGATCTGGACCATGAGTAAACCAATTGCTAGAGTCAGTCAGTGGCATGACCAGTTCTTCGGTTTGGTTTCTTACTTGCAGTCGCCATTCCTCTTATTTGTGCGGCTCTATTGGGGATGGCAACTAGCTCAGAGCGGTTGGGGCAAGCTCCATCATCTGCCCAATGTGACGGAGTTTTTCGCCAGCCTTGGCTTGCCAATGCCTGCGCAAATGGCAGTCTTCATCGCTTGCGTCGAGTTCTTTGGCGGCATCTTCCTCGCTTTGGGCCTGTTCTCCAGAATCACAGGCCTCGTACTCACCGTTAATATGACCATGGCTTACGTAATCGGGGACCGGGAGGCACTGCTCTCTTTCTTCTCCGATCCGGACAAGTTTATTGCGGCTGCTCCCTTCGCGTTTCTTATCGTCTCTCTGATCGTGCTGATTTTTGGTGCGGGCAGGATCTCGGTGGACACGGCGCTGGCATTTTTCTATGGTTCCACACAGGTGAAGCAAGCGAATTCGGTTGCGGCCTGATCGCACGCTCTCCAGCAAGAAAGTTTCTCATGGTCATTCAATGCTCCGAACCCTTATGGTGGGCTGCTCCGCCAGCGCGGCGGCGATCGCCCTCCTGTTTCTGCTTTGTTTCTGCCTTGCAGCGACGGCGGGCGAGATGACTTCGAGCCTGCTGGTCGGAAACGCTCGCATCGACATCAGGATCGAACAGAGCTCTCTGCAAGTGCCGGTAAAGGACATTTTTCGCTGGGTTAAGTCGGCGGCGGAGTCCGTGACAACCTACTATGGCCATTTTCCCCTGCCTCAAGTCTTGATTCGGATCACTCCCTTCGAAGGAAGAGGCGTCCGTGACGGTATGACCTTTGGCGATCGAGGCGGACGAATCACCATACGTGTCGGCAACGACACTTCTCCTTCGGAGCTTGCCTCTGACTGGATGCTGACCCACGAGATGGTCCACCTGGCTTTTCCTTCCGTGGACGAAAAGCACCATTGGATCGAAGAGGGGATCGCCACCTATGTCGAACCGATCGCTCGGGTTCGCGCCGGACATCTTACGGCAGACCAGATGTGGCTTGACCTTGTTCGGGACATGCATCAAGGGCTGCCTCAGGTCGGAGATCGAGGGCTCGACCACACACACACTTGGGGGAGAACGTATTGGGGAGGAGCGCTGTTTTGCCTACTAGCTGACGTTGAGATTCGCCGCCAGACAAACAATGCGAAGGGTTTGGAGCATGCCCTTCGTGGCATTCTCGAGGCTGGTGGTGACATCCGTAAGGAATGGACTCTTGAGGCGGCTCTCAGAGCCGGAGACCGCGCGGTAGGCGTGAGTGTTCTTCAGCCGCTTTACGCAAAAATGAAAGACAAGCCGGTGAGAGTGGACCTAGCTATTTTGTGGTCGCAACTCGGTGTCCAATCGGATGGGGTCAATGTCCGCTGCGACGATAACGCCACACTGGCTGCGATCCGCCGAGCGATCACAGCGTCGGAATCCAACGCGGTGGCGAAGCATTCTTTGCTTCCCAGACCTACCGCAGTATTTGTAGGGCGTGCTGTGGGGTCCTCCCTGATTGGGTTGGCGAAGTGAACCGCGACTCGGGGTAGCATATCTGCATGACAGAGAAAACATTACAACCAGCAGCTGATTCGAAACGAGCGCGCGTAGCCATTGCGCAATTCGCTCCGGTTTACCTGGACAAACGAGCCAGCCTCGGAAAAGCCCTCGTTCTCATTCAGCAGACGGCAAAGCGAGATGCACAGCTCGTTGCGTTTGGCGAGTCCTGGCTGCCTGGCTACCCTGCCTGGCTGGATGTGTGTCCCAGCGTGGCACTGTGGGAAAACGCTTCAGCGAAAGACATCTTCGCGAAGCTCAGAAATAACAGTATCACCGTTCCCGGCGAAGAAGTGAATGTGCTCAGCGAAGCGGCGCGAGATCTCAAAATTGCGATTGTGATCGGAGCGAGTGAGCGAGTCGATGCCGGTCCGAGAAACGGGACGCTCTACAACTCGCTTCTCACTATTTCGGAGGATGGACAGCTCAGAAACCACCATAGGAAACTCGTGCCGACCTACACGGAACGACTCGTGTGAGGAAATGGTGATGGCGGGGGGTTAGAAGCAGTGCCCACTTCTGCGGGGCGCGTGGGTGGATTGATTTGCTGGGAGCATTGGATGCCGCTCGTGCGCATGGCCATGCACAATTCCGGCGAGCACATCCACGTGGCGGTATGGCCAACGGTCCATGACTTACATCAGTTAGCCAGCAGACACTACGCCTTCGAAGGTCGATGTTTCGTTCTGGCAGTCGGTTTAATGATGCCGGCTGAGGATTTACCCCGCGAGCTTCTTGGCGGCGTCCCACCATCGCTAGGTGACGACCAATGGGTAGCGCGCGGGGGCGGCGCGATTATCGGGCCCGATTCGCATTACGTTGTTCAGCCCGTGTTCAATCGCGAAGAACTCATCGTGGCGGACCTCGATTTCAAGCAAATTGACCGTGAGGCAATGACCCTCGACGTCTCGGGTCACTATGCTCGACCGGACCTGTTCCGCTTCGAGAAGAAAGAGTCGGTGTAGTGCGGCGCGTCTGGCAGTTCGAAGCTGAAACGAGACCTGACGCGGCGAGCGAGCAACCCTGATTTGGGTTCTTGCGGCAAAGGAAAGAGAGAAACTAATGGAATTGGACTTTGCGGGAAAGAAGCTGATTGTCATCGGAGGCACAAGCGGAATCGGGAAAGCCGTCGCGTCACTCGTGCTCGCCAATGGCGGCAGCGCCGTGCTGGTCGGCCGCCGCGAGACCAAGACAAGGGAGGCGACCCTTGAAATGGGTTCACGTGGTGAGGTGTCTGGATGGGCTGTCGACATAACGAACGGCGCTGGACGCGCAGCACTCATCGACCATCTAAATGCAAAGCATGCGGACGCCACCTTGTTGGTGAATGCCGCAGGGGTTTTCGCTCCGAAACCGTTTCTCGAGCACACCGAAGCCGACTACGACCGCTATCTTGAAATCAACAGAGCCCTCTTTTTCATCACGCAATGCGTAGCCAAAAACATGGTGGCCGGTAACCGTGGCGGCTCGATCGTAAACATCGGATCGATGTGGGCCAGGCAGGCCGTGCAAGCCACGCCCTCTTCGGCCTATTCCATGGCGAAAGCGGGGCTACACGCCTTAACGCAGCATCTCGCGCTGGAACTCGCAAGTGCGGGTATTCGCGTTAATGCCGTGTCGCCCGCCCTCGTGGATACTCCGATTCTCGAGGGTTTTCTTCCGAAAGACCAGATTCCGTCTGTGCTTCAGAGTTTCAACGGCTTTCACCCGATCGGTCGCGTTGGCCGGCCCGAAGAGGTGGCCCAAATCGTTGCGACCCTGCTGTCCGGGAAGTCCTCCTGGGTCACGGGCGCCATTTGGGATGTCGATGGAGGCGTTATGGCGGGGCGCAATCAATATGTTTCGTGAGCAGTCCACTGCGGGATTCATGGTTCGGCTTTTGGGCAAGTTTGCAAGGAGGCTTGCCGCTTACCCGCTCGCCATTCTCACGTTGTTGATTGTCGTGTCAGCACCCGCGGCCGCGCTTGCAGATTGCAATACCGTTCGCGGCGAGGCGTCCGACCTTGATTCCGGTTTTGTTTCTTTGTATGACCTAAACTTCGATGCGGCACACGCTGAATTCGCGATGTGGAGAGCCATGCATCCTGAAGATCCTCTTGGCCCGGTTGCCGACGCCAGCGCGTACCTATTTCAAGAACTTGATCGGCTCGGAGTTCTGCAAACGGATCTTTTTCTGGACGACCGAAGGTTTGGGCGGCGGGAAAAGCTCATTGCAGACGGGCACTTAAGAGAGCTCTTCGATGAAGAACTGTCGCGTGCGGATGATTTGGCCGACAAAGCGCTGGCAAGAGACGCAAAGAGTGCGGATGGGCTGTTGGCGATGACGCTTGTATATGGGCTACGCGCAGACTACGCAGCTCTTGTCGAAAAGAAAAATGGAAGGTCGCTGTCTTACATAAAATATGGACGCCGGTCGGCCGAAAAACTGCTCGCCATCGACGCCACCTGCTATGACGCATACTTGGCCTTGGGTATGGAGAACTATCTATTAGGAATCAAGCCAGCGCCAGTGCGTTGGATATTGAGGGCAGGGGGTGCTAACACGAATCGAGAAGAAGGATTGCGGGAACTCGAACTGACAGCCGAAAGAGGCCATTTTCTCAAGCCATTCGCGAAATTGTTGCTCGCCGTAGCGGCCTTGTGAAGGCACGATGACCAAACGCTAAGCTCATCTTGACCGAATTGCATCGCGAGTTTCCTGACAATCTCCTCTACGAGCATGAGCTCGCTCGCCTTGAAACGGAAAGAGGTGACTGAATTTCGGAAAGACCGTTCTCGCTTTCCTGACGAATACCAATGCGAAGACTGGGATCGAGCTCCATGCCCTTTGCCGTCTAATGAATCGAACTAGGCCGCCAGCCGAACGTTCTTATGCTTTCACCAATCGACTGCGTATTTTCGATATCGCTCATCGGAGTCTCGATTTCTTTCGAATACGAAGTGACAAGTGCGCCCTCGAGGAGAAAACCGCGCAGGGCGATACTGCTCGTCCAAGTTCGCTCGAGTGCATCGATGTACGCAGTTTCGTTCTCGTACAGCATTCGCTGCAGGAGAAGGACGCGAATGAAGGAAGCCGTCATGAGACCGTATTGCTCAGTCATGAGCTTGTAGGCACGTTCCAAGCGCGGAAGAATCTCCGTGCGATATTTGTCGGAGGTTAGTCGGGCGCTGCTGTAGTCTTCATCATACATAGCGAAGCGATTGCGTAGCGCGAGCTCGACGCGTCGCACCTCGCCGCGGGCAGCCTCAACGTTGGCGCGTTCTGCCGCGATGCTCCCCTGGTTGCGATCCCAAAGATGAAGCTGAACGCCGATTTCCGCGAAACCCTGTAAACCCACCCTGCGATTGGTAGGGGTGGCCAGCGGTTCGAAGTTCTGTTGCAATCCGCCGCGTAATATCAGGTCGGGGATGGGCTCGCGCTTTGCACGGCGCAGCGCCGCTTCCGCGCGTTCGACGCTGGCCTGCGCCGCCCGCACCGCAGGGCTCGTGGCCAGCAGCGAAGCAAGCAACTGGTCCTGATCCAGCGGCGGCAGGTCGGCGTCGATCCGGCCCGCAACACCGCCCTGGGGAAGCGAAGGAACACCGACAACGGACGTAAGCATCGCCCATTCTCGTCGCAGCATGTGTTCCGCCACTCCTGTGGCCACCTCCACGCGCTGCTCTTCAGCTTCCGCTTCGAGAATCTCCGTCTCGTCAGCTTGACCGACTTGGCCAAGCTGGTCCTCAATCCGCACGATGCTTTGCGCGATGGCCAGGATGTCTCGCTTGAGGGCGAGGCGCTCCTGTTCCGTGAGCACCCGATAGTACGCCATGCGCACGTCATTCTCGATCCGTTGGCGCTGAGCTTCGACTTTTACCTGGCGCTCCACTTCTTCGGCTGCGGCTATCTTCCGGTTCAGGCCAAGCTTTCCGCCGAGAATGACCGGCTGCTCGACAAAGAACCCTTGTTCGCCGCCGCCGTAGGAGCCACCTCGAATCTCATCGCCTTGATAACCGACCACCGGGTTGGGGTAGAGCCCAACTTGCAGCTTGCGCGCCTGTGCAGCTTCGACCGCGCGCTGCGCCTGCGAGAGGGTTGGGTTGTTCCTTGCGGCCATCTCCTCGAGATCCGAGAGCTGATAAATGGGGCCCGAGACGACGCGCTGCGAATCTCCGAGACGCGGGAACAGCGGCATGACCTCCGGAATCTGGCCGTGATGGTGCATTTCCATCTCCGGCTGTTCGGCCATGGGGAAAAAGACCTTGGGCCGTGGTTGTGCGGGTTGCTGCGAGGTGCTGTTGCTGCCAGGCTGAGGTGTCTACGGGAATGCCTCGCTTGGCCCAAGCAGCAGGGCCGCGAGGCCGGCCAGCGCTGAGTTGAAAACCGCCAATCGCAACATCATCGCGTGCCCTCTTGATGGTGGTGTGCTTGCGAATTTTTCTCGACTGGTGGAGGCGGAGCCACATAGCCGCGCTGCATGTCCTTGGTCAACAGGTCGTAAAGGTCGGGCGGCAGCACGCGGACCAGCGTCATCATGCCCATCATCATGGCGCTCCAGTTTCTCGGCAGGCCATTGTTTTCGGGTTTGGCGACCGCCTCATCCATGCCCATGTCCATAAAAGCGTCCTGCGGGAAGCCTCGCACGTTGTTCGCATCCGGAGCGATCGGCGCATGGTGTACATGCTCAAATCCGACTTGATCGGCGAGGGTTTGCATCTGGCTGAGAGCGCGCTGGTCTTCCGTGTCGGCGGTCATCATCATGCGGTCGCCCAGCAGGTCACTCATGGCGTTCATGTTGTGATGGGGCATGTGACAATGCAGCATCCATTCTCCGGGATTGTTCGCGACAAATTCGAAGTCGCGTGCCTGCGCAACTCCGACCAGCACAGTATTCGCGGGTCCCCACAGCGTTTGCGGCTGCCGCCCTGCCTCCGTCCCGGTAACGACAAAGGTGTGGCCGTGCAGGTGAATCGGATGGTGGTCCATGCCCAGATTCACAAATCGAAGCCGCACGCGACTGTCGAGACGGACAATCAGCGGCGTGGTCATGGGACTGCAGGCTCCGTTGAACGTGAGCCAGTTCCACTCCATATTTGCCGTATTGGGAACAGTGTTGTTCGGAAGGACCGCCCATTCCTGGAGCACAATTCCAAAATCGTGATCGACCACAGGTGTATGAGCCTGTGCGGGATGCAAGATGAACATCCCGACCAAACCCATCATTTGCTGCATCGGTGAGTGCGAATGGTAAAAAAAGGTACCGTTTTGATGGACTGCGAATTCGTAGGAGAGCCGGGAACCGGGCGCGATGGGTTTTTGTGAGAGGTACGGCATGCCATCCATCGCATAGGGAATTTCAAGGCCGTGCCAGTGAATCGCGAGCGACTCGGGCAGCCGGTTCTCAAGGATAACTCGCAGCCGGTCGCCCTCGTTCGCCTGAATCGCTGGGCCCGGAGACACGCCGTTGAACCCCCAGCAATCGATCGTCTTCCAAGGGGCAATTTTTCTTCGGACTGGCTCGGCGACAAGGTGGAAAACCTTGACCTCACCATCCATTTCATGAGGGAGAATCGGCACATCGGGCGTCTGGACCAGCATAGGGGAACTACGGCCGCGTGAAGACTCTCCCATGCCCTTGCTGTCTCTCTCCCCTGGCTCGCGAGAGACTTCCATCTCCCGACCGGAAAGAGCTCTCGCGGAAGCAAACATCCCGGCTCCCGCGAGTGCCTTGCGTAAGAACCTGCGCCTGGTGCTCATGTGTGTTCCTTCCACTCGGCAAATCGAACAGGTGCCGAATCCACCCTCGAAATCATCTGAGCCCTCAGGCACAATCGTTTCGCGTGGAGTGCCCCGATGGCGGCACGCGGTTCCGAACCAACTCCTCCAGTTCTTCAAGGCCGGAGTACGGAACCAGGATGCAGTTTGGGTGGGTATTCCCGGTGATCAGGAGTGAAATCCTGTGCTCCGCGTCCCGTTCGAAAAAAAGGATGGTCTTCTTCGCGGTTGCTCCGAGGAGATAGCCAGTCTCAAAACCCAGACCGAATGAGGAGCCCGTCACTTCGGCGACGAACAGGTCGCACTGGGCGAGCCAGTCCATATCGCGCGCAAATATTTTCTGAGGAGCCACGCGCCGGTCCGCCTCCCAAGCGTTTTCGCCGACCAAGTGGCTCGTGAGCACTTGGTGACCCAGGGATTCGAGAACGTCTAGAATTTTCTTCGCCGCCTCAATCGAGGAACGACTCCCAGCAACGGTGAAGCCCAAATAGACTTTCATGATGCAACAGAATACGTGCCGATGCCTGCCGCGTGGTAGCACAACGCTCGGACGTGAAGATAGCCGCGACCGACAGGCGAAAGCAGTGCGGCTCACCGCCGTGTACCAGGCCCCTAGTGAGATTCGCGACACTCAGAAAAGTTCCAGGGCCCACGCGAGAGAACTTACTTCGTTGATTTATGCGGCAGGGAGGGGGAACGACAGCAAAGCGGCCACGTTTCGCACCGCAGCGAATCGACTTGCACAGCCGTAGAGACTTGGAACTTTGTGGGGACAAGCACATCTCATCGTTTGTATACATTGTGACGGACATTCCGCGTAAGCAGAGGTAGATGCTATGCAAGCGATCCTGCGGCGAATGATGAGATCAGCACTTCTGGGCGCGTTGACAGTGGGAACCGCCCTGGCGCAGAGTCCACCGCCAACGCCAGACCCCGCGAACGTGCAACCCCAATCTGGGCAGGTACAGAAAGGGCAACAGCAACCCGTCGAGCAACAGGACACCGTACACCCGAGAAATTCTAAAGACGATGTCGAGGCCATCGGCAATCGGAAGGTGGGTAAGGGTGCCAACTTCTACTCGTTGGAAAAGGAAATTGCGCTCGGTAAGCAGCTGGCGCAAGAGGTCAAGCGGTCGTCGAAGCTTATCGACGATCCGGTCGTCACTGAGTACGTAAACCGCGTCGGACAAAACCTCGTGCGCAATTCGGATGCCCGGGTGCCGTTTACGATCAAGGTGATCGATTCCGACGAGGTCAATGCCTTCGCCTTGCCGGGCGGATTCTTTTACGTGAATAGCGGCTTGATTCTTCGCGCGCAAGAAGAGTCTGAGCTGGCGGGTGTTATGGCACACGAAATATCGCACGTGACCGCGCGGCATGGGACGAAGAACGCGACGAAGGGTCAGATACTGCAACTCGCCACGATTCCGTTGATCCTGCTGGGTCCTGCCGGATTGGCCGGGTATGGACTCTATGAAGGCTTGAACATAGCGCTTCCGCTGACGTACCTGAAGTTCGGCCGCGACGCCGAGCGCGAGGCAGACTTCCTGGGATTGCAGTATATGTACAAAGCCGGTTATGACCCGAATGCCTATGCAACGTTCTTCGAACGCATCCAGGCAGACGAGAAACGCAGGCCAGGGACCATTCCCAAGGTCTTCTCGACGCACCCGCCGACACCGGAACGCATCGAGAATGCGCAGAAAGAGATTGCGCGCATTCTGCCGAACCGGCCGGAATACATCGTCACGACTTCAGAATTTGACAATGTGAAGGAGCGGCTGCGGAACATCATGTTCGCGAGGAAGGTGCAGGACAATGCTCCCGGTAAGCCAAGCCTGCGCACAAGGACAGAACAAAAGCAAAAAGGACAAACCCAAGGGACGACCGACAGCACCGATGATGACCGGCCTACCTTGAAGCGCCGCCCGGATTCTCCCTGAGCCGATATTGCAATTGCTAATCGGCAAAGTGCGAATGCTCTTCCGAGGGATACTCATCTAAACCGCGGCAGGCGTGGATGGTCTAGCAAAACCGGCGTCGATGCGTTCTTACGATCCCGCGTTTCATGTATTCTCGACTTGCGAGCGTTCAGCAAGATTTTTCCGATCGGTGCTGCCACTGGCGCATTCGGCTCTCAACAGAAATAAGTCCAGCCCAGCGAGCCACTTCGGTGTAAGTCAAATCAGCGGTGCAAAGGATTACCTTGACGGATTAGCTGAGAACTCAAAGCTGGCAAGAATGCGGGGTGCCGCCGAGCCATCGGCAGAATTCTTGCGGAGGTGAAAAGCCGTCGTCGGACTCGATTTGTCCGCACGAAATCTGACCCAAGATGCGGGGCAGGTCAATCGTTTCAACTGTGCCCATCGAAAACTGTCTCATCCGAGGGGTGCAGTCGGGTCGGTTGGGAACGACTTGGGAACAATACGGCGCAAATAAGGGCCAAAATCAGCTAGGTGCGCGGGTGTAAAGGCAAGACGAACCAACAAGATAGAAATCCACGACTGGTCTGCAAAACCTCCATTCGTGGGTTCGAATCCCACCCGCGCCTCCAACCCTCCAAGATAATTTCCGGCGTTTTATTTCCTACTGGCCTGCGGAAGCTTCCAAGCGAAGACCGCGCTGTCGGGGATTCCCAGTCGTCTTTGCGGGGGAGATGGTGCGGCTTACTTGGTGTTCTTGGGATTGGGCACGAACTGGTATCCAAGACCTCGAACGGTTACCAAGTGCCGCGGTTTAGAGGGTTCGCGCTCGATGTAGCGGCGCAGACGCACGATGAAGTTGTCGA
>WNFP01001727.1_pt1 | contig 17134 bp, 15 predicted proteins | sample 5400201 | NCBI WGS metagenome assembly WNFP01 (sample SAMN13153355, study PRJNA577476) | soil metagenome | isolation source: 115 cm saprolite under Madrone tree | place: USA:California | collected 2016-06-14 | reverse complement strand
TGCTGATCATAGGTCATCAGGCAGACGAGATCCACGCTTTGCGCCAGCGCCGACAAGTCGTACGCGCCACGCCAATTCTCGTAGATCCAATTGGAAAACCCGCCTTCACCGGGCGCGCCCGGAGCATTCGGCACGGTAGCGATGGTGAGCCGGAGTTTGGCGCTATGAAACCCCGAAGCGACGTTAGAAACCATGGTCGAAAACGCGCTGCGGTCTGTCCAGCTGATGTTTTCGAAATCGAACTGAAAGCCCATGTAGCCGTTTTCCTTGCAGGCGGCCATAAGCCCGCTAGCCATGGTTTCGTAGGCTGCTCGATTCATAAGTAGTTTGTGAAAATCTTCTTGCGAAAATCCATTGTTGACAACGATAGGCATGATGGGGACATGGTGCTGACGCGCGGTTTCAAGTACTAGTGGATTAGGGCCGCCGGAGACGAGGCCGTTCGAATCAACGGAATACCATGCAGGAACGAGGATGTCGATCTTGTCGGCATGGGCCAGGAAAGAACGCACGGACTTGGGATCGCGCGTCAGGTAGAAAAGGGACTTGGGCTGTTCCGCCCGCACGGGGAGACCAAAAAGGATCATCGCGGCAACGATGAAGAATTTGCGTTTCATAGTGCCCGAAGTTTAGCTGCGTTGCCTCACGAGACGCAACGTAGATATCTTCGTTGGCTAGCCCGTCTTCCCGGAGGGTAATGACCTGCGAGTCTGCAAATCGAGCGGCGCTCCCTCGCCAGGGACACCACACCGATACGACTATTGAACCGAAGGCCGCGCTGGAAGGAAGCGGTGCTGTGGATGTAGACATTCAAGACAATCCCGCCTCGATTAGTTATTACCAGCTGCCGCCACCAGAGTTAAAGTGGAACAAAGAACGCAGAGGGCCTGCGCCCTGGAGGAGCCTCGAATGAAACTTGCAAATCGATATGTTCTGTTCGTCATCGCCTTGGTCATCTTCGCCATTGGCGCCACTCTTTTCACGGCCGGATTGCGCGCCCAGGAGGAAGGCTGGCAGATCCAGCGTGCTGACTATGGTTTCAAGAACCAGCGGAGTGACGTCACCGATATTCTCAAAGACCTCATCGAGCGCGGTGGCGTGAATGGCAGAGTCGCAGTGAATAATCAAACCATGGGCGGGGATCCCGCCGTAGGAAAAGACAAGTCTCTGCACATCTTCGCCAAAAATCGCAGGAATGAGGAACGCCAATTCAGTTACAACGAGGGCGGCTTCGTGGAAGCCCGTATGTATACGGTGCGCCATGATGATCGGGACGATCACCCTGCGAATTACAGCGACCGCGATCGGGACGACCACGGCGTGAACCACGGCGACCACGACCGGGATGCCCGCCCTGCGCATTACGGCGACCGCGACCGGGATGAGTGGAACAGCCTAAAAATCATCGGCGGTTATTACGGCGTGCAGGGAAGGACTGTGAACGTGACGGAGGTCCTTCGGAGCAGGATTCGTGAGGGCGTGCTGAGTTTCGTCGTCACCAATAGCGCCTTGGGCGGAGATCCAGCCGTAGGCGCGGACAAGATTTTGATCGTTGTTTACCGCTATCAAGGCAAGGAGAGCGCCGCGGCCGTGCGTGAAGGGTACAGCGTGACGATTCCGTAGCGTTTGGCCGGCAAGGCAAACCTCTCCAATTTTCTTTCGTAATAAGCTATTTTTATTCGCCACGGCGTCTCCGCGACACGCGCCCCATCAAGAGCCCTGACCGTCCAGTCTGAAAATCGGGCGGAGCCGTCAGGATCGCTTTGGAAAGCGGCGAAGCTCGCGGATCAGGTAGGCAACCACGGCGAGGTTGATCACTAGCACGACGCCTTTGCCGATGCTGGCGTGTTTGGCGAGTTCGTAGACTTCGAGCGGCAGCAGGGAAGCAGTCGTGACGATCGTAAGATACTCAGCCCAGCGCCTGCCCAGTGCCAAGCCGACGCCTTCGGTCAGAAAAATGGCTGAATAAAAGAACGTGCCTATACTGAGTTGTTTCAATCTCCGGTCATCCACCAGCGACAACTTCGCGAGAAGCAGCTGAATGTAGTGACTGTGGGGATCAACCTGGAAAATGTTGATCCAGTGCTCGACCACGTCATCGACGTCCTTGTGAAGAAGTTTGAGCGCGCCGATGCCCAGGGCGAGCAGCGCCAAACCTTTCAAGAGTTTGAAGGCGGCGATGAGACGCAAGCCACGGGCAGGATCTCTTCTCTCAGTCATTTTTCCCGGCCACGATTGTATCTCAAGAAGCAGGCACGCCCCTGCTGCGGGCGGCCGAATGAGTACGTTTCCTTCCGGCCTAGCGGAAGGAGCCGGCTCGGCGGCACGGCGAGTCGCGAAGGATTTCTAGCGCCATTTCTTCAATCGCGGCCACATCTCGGCAAGGGAACCGAACTTTGCGCCGCGGCAAATGAAGACGGGGATTTCGCGCTCCATCGCGTAGGGGTTGTCGGAGGACTTGCCCACATATTCGACGTGTTCGAATTCGCGTTCCAGGACTTCCTTGGAATCGTCAAGAACGATCAAACAATCCCCCGAAAAGCCGCGCGGGCCCCACAGAAAATAAGTTTGATGGCCGCTGAGGGCTGGAGGCAATCCGTAGCGGCGGCCAAAGAAATCGATGGCCCCCGCCTGCCCGTAGTTCTGCGCGAAGATGCCGCAGCCCGGCCGTTCTTCGAGAGAGAGCCGGCTGTAAGCCTGATTTACGCTGCCCACGAGCTCTTCCCATCCGAATTCATCGGCGAAATGTTGCGGGAGGATCGCGCGCATGTGGCTGTGCTCGCTGCGTGGAACTTTGAAAGGCAGGTGATCCATGTAGGAAATGAATTTATCAACGGGGAGCACCGGCATGACAACCGGGGCAAGCCACGCTCCTCCGGCTACAACCAACACTATGATCGCGGGCTTCAGCCAGACTTGACGCGATCGTGCGATGAAACTCTCGATCACCACCGCTCCTGCTGCCAGGAAGGCTGGATAGATTGGCGCGAGATAGTAGTTCTTGCCCTTGAGAATGACGAATACGGTAAAGGTTGCCAAATAGCACCAGCCGAGGAACCGGTAAGGTTTCAGCCGCCCCGAAAATAGAAAGGCGAGCACACCGGTGATCCAGATGGGTGCGAGGATCGGGTGAACGATGAGAACCTGTTGGGCGAAAAACGCCGCAGGAGAGAGCACTACGTCGCGGCCTTCGGCCTTGATGTTGTGCATGAGTTGCACAAAGGGCCAATGATTCTGAACATTCCAAAGAAGATTCGGAACAAAAACCAGAAAGGCGAGCGCGCCACCGAGCCAGATCCATTTCCTGGTAAAGAAGCGGCGGTGCTCTGTCAGAAACAGGCCCACAACGATGCTGATCCCGAGAACGGCAATCGAGTATTTCTCTTCAAGACCGATGCCTGCCACCACGCCAAACCACAGCCAGTAGCGGGGATCGTCGCGCTTGATCGCCAGGATTGCGAAATAAACGCAGCCCATCCACAGCAAAGGCTCGAGGCAATTGGTGGTCATGACGCTGCCGTCGTTGAGATACATGGGCACAGCGATGAACGCCAAAGCGGAAAGCACCATCGCAAATCGCCGGCCACCGAGTTCTCGAGCGATCAGGGCGGTCAGAATGACGGCTGCCGAGGTTGCCAGCGCCGGTATGATTCGAATGCTCCGAAGCGAGTCACCGAAGACGAGCCGGGAGATCTTCATGAGGAACGGTACCAGGGGAGGATGATCCACATAGCCCCAGGCGAGATGGTCCCCGCAGGCCATGTAATCAAACTCGTCGCGGAAGTAACCGTATTGATTGTTGAAGTAGACATGCAGCAGGAAGTTCGCGAAGCCGAGAAATAGGACCACGAGCATGCCATCCGCGAGGAAGGATTGCCTTTGATCGTTGAGAGCGGGCGCTTGCTCAGCGGTGATTTTCATTTGGGCATCTGTAGTTACGCAAGAGCGAGGAAAACGTTTCGCTCGTTCGATTCCTTTAAGGAGGCGTGAAAGCGATTACGTGGCAAGGAGTAATATCGCGAACGGACGGCGACGCGCAATAGGTGAGGAATAAATGCGCTCAAGACGGGGACAACTGCCACTGGCGACCCTGATTCTCGCTGAACGACGAGATTCAGTGGCGGCGAGTGTTGGAGAAATCGATGGAACTGATAAACGTGACCGCTACCAGAACCACCAGGGCTGCGAACAGGGCTAGGACAATCACAACATTCTCCTGAAGAACGAGGAAGGGTAGTGCATGTCAGACGCCATAGAGTCGCGGCGTTTATTTTCAATGAGTTGCAATGAAGCGAGTGTGCAGAGAAGTTGCCAAATGAGGACAGATGCATGCTCTCTTTGACAGCTACAGAGTACCGGTACTAGGGTGCCTAACTTGCTCTTGTTTCCCCGTCGAGGAGCAACTCGCCTTAGCTTTTGCTCAGCCGGATCGAGCCATCACCTGTATGGATGGTCAGCGGCTGACCGCCGCCGTTCATTTTGCCGTGCATTTCCGAATTCTTGAATGTTCCCTCTACGGTAACCGGGATACCCAGGCTGATGTGGCCGTCGCCGGTGCTGGCGTCGATGTTCGTCTGGAAATCGGCCGGGAGAACTAGGTCCACGCTGCCGTCACCCGTTCGAATCGTCCAGCTCGAAACCATCTTGGAACCCGGCAGAACGCGCGTGTCCACGCTGCCGTCGCCCGTCTTGACATTAAGTGCATCGAAGCGGCCGGCAATGCGGATATGGCCATCGCCCGAGTCCGCCTCCACCTTTCCATCCAGATCACGGGCCTCAATCGATCCATCTCCGGTGCGCAGGCGCATGTCGCCTTTGAGGTTCTCAACGGTAATGCTGCCGTCGTTGGTGTGCAGGTCAATCGTCCCGCTCAGCGCGCTGGCCTTTACTGACCCATCGCCGGTATGAACGTTCACGGTCCCATTGATGGATTCGGCCTCTACGGCCCCATCTCCAGTTTCCACCTGAAGATCAGCGTCGCGAGGCATGCGGACCTCAATGTGAAGGTGCCGCGAATTGTGGCCGAAAGAGAAGCCCCAGTGGCCGGTGACTCGGGCCGTCAACTCGACCTTGTCGCCGTCCTGGCGGGAGTCAACGCGCAGATTTTTTCCCAACTCATAGCCCTGGTATTCGACGCGAAATTCCACCTGCTTCGAATCGCCAGAGGTAACCCGCACGCTGCCGTCATTGGTTTCCACGCGCACGTTGGCCCGTCCAGACACGGCAAAAGACTTGGTGACGTCTTCGGCGCGAGCCGCGACTGCGGAAGCGGCCAAAAGGGCTATGCTGGCAATTCCCAGCCGAATACGGGCCGAGCGGTGGGGAAGTGGGTTCATGTCTAATACCCTCCGTAAGATGGCGTTCTAACACTATATACGACGCTCTGGAACGAAAGGTTCCCCATAACCGAGTCGAACCACGGCCTCAGCGGCTACTGGGGTCGCTGCACTTCCATGTGCCAAATAGGAGACGGGTTGCTAATCGGCTGGGGAGTGAGTATCCGTTCGGCTGAAGCGGCATCGCCGTGGATGACCAGTCCAACACCAGGCGGACCTACGGTCAGTGGAGCGGAGACAAAGCTTGCGAACGCGATGGGAAGTCCGGAGCGATTCGGGCTAGTCTCTACATTCGCCAGCCCATCGACTTGCGCAGTCACCAACAGGACAAAAACCCGGCCTGCCGGCAGCGTCACGGGCGGGGTCATGGACGTCTTAGCGGTGCTGAACTTTTGCGAAGGGAAATACAGCATACTGCCATCCGGCTGTGTTCCGAGCACGAAGAGTTGCACCGAATAGCTGGTTGGCGTCCCGGTGCTTGGCGGAGACCAACTCAAACTGATCGCCGTGCTGTTGATTGTCCTCGGCACAGAGAGGCTGACGCCGTTGATCGTCGGATTCCGCACCGCGGAAACCAACGGCGCCACAGGCCCGGTTGGCAGGGCGGTGCTCTCTCCGTCCACGATGAGGAACGGAACGTTGGCACCGGAGCTGGGAACCGGGATCTGAAGCGAAGCTTTTTGGCAAAACGAAAAAATCCGCAGCCAGGCAGAAGGAAACGGATCACCATACAGAAGCGTGCCGAAATTCTGGTCGGTGAAGATCGGTGGCTGAGAAGCTACGGGCAATGTAAATAGCGTGTCGGAGGAATTGGCGCAACTGGTCACCGCTGCGCTCGGCGAACCAAAGGCGATGCCCTGCGACGCCGATGTGAACAAGGGCAAGTTTGGCCCCAAGAAAGAATTCATTCCGGAGGCAATTCGGCCGGTTGCAAAGGGTTGCGCGGAAACGGTCAAAACAGACCCAATGGGGTTGGCAGTGGCGGGTCCGGCGTTATTGAACAAAGGCGCCCACGATGATCCGTTAACGGACAGTGCAAAGGAAGACGTTGGGGAGGCATTGAGCGCTCCCGTAATGAAATTTGTTGCCCCATTCTGCACGGAAAGATTGGCCAGCGTGAGCTCAGGTCCTAACGCGAGCCCGTTCATAGAACCCAGGGACACCGGCTCAAATTGCATCAGAAAGCCCGTATTGGCCTGCGAAAGATCGATATTCGAACTGACGTTTGTCGACACGTCAACGGTGGTCGAGCCCGCGGGGACATTCCGAGGGAATTCAATATCAAGCATCTGCTGGTCTGTTAGGAACCCGAACCAATCCTCCGTCAGCAATGGGTCGAGTCCTGAAGCACTGATATTGAAGATGGTGTTCTGGACGCCGCTCGTGGCGCGCAGGGGAGAACCAATCAGATCGTGGCCAAAATCAAACGTGCTGCTGCTCGTCCAGTAGGTCGCCAGCGGCGCCATGCGCAGCCAATAGAAGCCTCCGGGCACGTTCGGGATGCTGAAAGTGCCGTCAGCATTGCCGGACCCTTTTAGCACCAGAAGGGAGCCATCTGCTTGCGGAACGAGTGCGGCCACACCAGCGGCTACTCCGACGTTCTGCGTCCAGTCGAACGGAACAGTAAGGGGGCCGCTGGCATTCCAATAAGTGTCGATCCAGCTCAAATGAACGGTGCCACTGGGGGTAACGGCCCACGACTGCGTGCTGACGTCGCCCGCAGCAGCGGTCGCGGTGACGCTGAATTTGTTCGCGATCCGCGATTGGGCCGTCGTGGGCGTCCAGGTAATCGTGTTGCCGCTCAGTGCCGCGCCGGCGGGAGCAGTGGTAAGCGCAAAGCTGACCGCAGTTCCTCCCGGGTCGGTCGCTGCAATCTGATACGTGTAAGCGACACCTTCGGCCGCCTGGGTTCCGGGTTTGGTAGTGAAAAGGGGACCGGGCGGCGGTGCAACTTGTGTACTGCTGCCGCAGGCAGCCAACGTAGGGATGACCAGAATAACGACCGCGAGGAAGGGGGTTCGCCGTTGCATGAGGGGCCTCTAACTCTTTTCAGCGGGACCGGGGGATTATACCGTTGCAGGCCGCGCAAGCAAACATCACCCCCATAAACTATGCCGCGTAACCCACGCCCGGCGCGCGGGGCACATTTTGAGCAAGATAGGCAAGCTCCATCGGCGGAGTGAACGCCGCTGCCGTCTCAGCCGCGTCTTGCAGCGTGCTTCTTTCCTGCAATCCGGGCGGGGGAGCCTGACTTCGGACGTAGCGCGGCCAGGAACTCAGCGGTGGGAAGGGTATTGATGACATCCTTTTTCTCGAGCCAGCCGCGGCGGGCCATCGTGACGCCGTGACGAATAAAAGAGAGGTTGGCAGTGTTGTGGGAGTCGGTCGAGATCACCACCTTGACGCCGCGCTCCTTGCACATGCGGAGATAGACGTCCTTTAGATCAAGGCGGTCGGGATAGGAGTTGCACTCCATGGCGACGCCCTGCTTGGCGCAAGCATCCAGCACCCTTTCCATGTCGTAATCGAAGGGATCGCGCCGGAGCAACAGTCGTCCAGTGGGGTGAGCGATGATTTGCGTATAAGGGTTTTCGATGGCGGCGAGCATGCGCTCCGTCATGGCCGAGCGGTCGAGGTTGAAATAAGAGTGGATCGAGCACACCACCACGTCAAGCTGCGCAAGAATTTCGTCGGAGTAGTCGAGCGCTCCGTCCTTGAGGATGTCCACTTCCGCCCCCGCCAGAACGCGGATGCCCAGGCCTTTGTCGTTGGCGGCGTGAATTTTCTTGATGTGTGCGGCCATGCGTTTTTCGTCCAGGCCGTTGGCGACGGTCACTGCTTTCGAATGGTCGGTGATGGCGATGTACTGGTGGCCGAGTTCGCGCGCCGCTTCCGCCATTTCTTCAATCGAGTTCTTTCCGTCGCTTGCCGTGCTGTGCATCTGGAGGTCGCCCTTCATATCTTTCAGGGTGATCAGATGCGGCAGCTTGTGGTTTTCGGCGGCGGCGATTTCGCCGGTGTTTTCGCGCAACTCGGGCGGGATGAAATCCAGCTTGAGTTTCGAATAGATCTCTTCTTCGGTGCGCCCGGCCACGCGCTTTTCACCCTTCAAGGTTGCCAAGGCATATTCATTGAGGGTGAGTCCCATGTCGTTGGCGCGGCCGCGGAGGGTCACGTTGTGCTCTTTCGAGCCGGTAAAATAAAGCAGCGCGGCGCCGAAGTTTTCTTTTTCTAGCATTCGAACGTCGACCTGCAATCCGTTCTCCAGCGTGAAGCTGACCTTGTTTTCTCCGTGCGCCAGCGTTTGATCGATCCCCGGAAATGCCAGGATATGCTTGGCCAGCTCGTCCACGTGCTTCTGCGACGTGTGGCCGTCCGAGAGGGTGACAAGAAGGTCGAGATCGCCAACAGTTTCCTTCCCCCGCCGCAACGATCCCGCCGGTGTGACGGATTCGACCGCCTTTCCCGCTTTTTCAATGTGTGAAGCAATCGCGGCTGCCGAGGCTTCGGCGGTATTGATGAGAAATCGTCCGCTGGACTTCTTGAAGACTTCCACCGCTTTGAGAATATTTTGTTCGCTTTTTTCGCCAAAGCCGGGGAGGTCCCGGAGTTTTCCTTCTTTAGCGATTCTCTCCACATCGGCGACCGTGCCGGCTTTAAAAGTGGACCACAGGAAAGCGACCTTCTTCGGGCCCAGCGACTGGAGTTGCAGCACATCCAGAATGCTCGCCGGGTATTTCTTGAGGAGCTTCTTGCGCAGCGCGTAGTCGCCGGTCTTCACGATTTCCTGCAGATGCTCGACCATGCGGTCGCCGATTCCCGGTAGTTCTTTGAGCTTTTCCGGTTCCTTCGCGAGTTGTTCGATGGATTCGGGGAGGCCGTCGATTAGTTCCGCGGCCTTTTCGTAGCTGCGATATCGGCCGATAATGGCGCCATCAATTTCCAGTAGTTGCGCAGTTTCGCGGAGAATGCGGGCGATCTGTTTGTTGTCCATGGCAGGAGATTATAGAACCATTAAAACGACGCAGGGCGAAGTTCTTCTGGATGCTCGCGCAAATAGGCGAGCAGCCGCTGCTTCTTCTCCTTGCCGCGCTCCGAGGATAGTTCTTCTGGAATCTTATCGGGAATGAGGCCGGGGCTGAGAGGCGTCACGCGGTCGTAAATCGACCGCCAAGTCTTCTTCACTGCGGAAAGGGTGATCTCAAGCGCGGTGGCAAGATCCTCGTCTGTCCCGCCGCGCAACGCAGCGAGCAACAAGCGCTGCTCGCTGGGCGGAAACCGAACTGAGGCGGCCGGTAGACGAAGAGCGAACCAATCCAGGTGCCAAACCGGACCACCGCGAGTTCTCGCGTCAGGCCAACAAGGTGAGGCTCGGCAAGAATTTCCTGCAATGGCCTATTTAGGGAATCGACATAGCGGCCACTGACAGGACTGAGGAACAAGCCGCCGCTGCGAATTGTGCCCTCCAACGTTTCTAAGCTCATACCGTGTGAAACGAGTTCCTTCAGCAGAAACCCCCGGTGCTCCCCGACAAACGCAGCGAACATTGCTGTATTTGCATCCACGGACTGCAAATAGTCCGCATGCAGGGCGCCGACCCAAGTCACTAGATTCAGGCCGCCGTCAGCGTTGGCTTCCCGTACCTGCTTGTCCGAAAGCAACGGAGACTCTCCGCGGAGAACGCGTTTAGCCATCTCAGGGCCTGCCCAGAAAAAGGGCGGGGTCTTCAGTTCGAGAAGAAAGTCGTGCGAAACAAACGCGCTGACACCAACTCCCATGATTCAAACCTGCGAGTCTTCGCCATCCTCAAACACGACGGCGCGAAAGGCGTCGCGACCCAGAAGGCTCAGCCAGACAGTTCGCAAATCGGTGGTACCGCTTCCATATCGCGGACTCATAAACGGATGCGCGGCCACGATCTCAACGCACTCCTTCGCGTCATCCGGCCGCATGGGGCGATATCGCACGGCCATATGCCCTCGTCAAAAGAGGACCAAGGTAACCAGGCTGGTAGTCTTTTAGGTCAGTTGTTTATAGCACTCTTCGGCCTAGAATTTCAGCCCATAGCACGCCCGGCGCGAAGCTTGGTCCCCGCTTTCGAGGCAGCGTCAAAGCACGACACTTTTCCAGTGCACGCGATTGTCGTTCCTTGTCGCTTGCCATGCCAGGGCAGGCTCCGTAGGCTTCACGCAGGGTCCCTGTTTAAAAATCTGAATCCATCAGGAGGTTTACAATGAAGCGCATCGGTGTTTTGGCGATTACATTCGGTCTGGCGGCGCTGTTTCTCTTTCCAATCGCCGCACGCGCACAGTTCTTAATTGTGGATTGCTCGGGCGCAAATCCGTATGCATATCACACAATTAACTCGGCACTTCCAAATGCCGGGCCGGGAGCTTTCATTGCGGTGACCGGCACGTGCAACGAAAATGTCACCCTCTACGACGTCAACAATCTCAGCCTGGGTGCATTCTTCGGACAGACCGCAAATCTCGTCGGCCAGCTAACCATCATCAGCTCGCAACTTGTTTACGTCTATGGGTTAAACGTGACCAATCCCTCCGGCGAAGGGGTCTACGTGCAAAACAGTCGCGTAGTCCTCGATACATTTAGTAGCAGCGGAAATGCCGGGAACGGCGTGCAAGTCACACAAAGCTCGGACGTAACAGTAAACGCGATGGGCACCTTCAATAACAACCAAGGGTATGGCATTTACAACGACGCCAATTCCTTTACACACATCGTCTCATGGGCCGGTACGACGGACATCAGCAATAACCAGAACTCAGCCGTGTGGAATACCCAGGCCAATTTCCTAACTTTCGGGAATACCCATATGGCGAACAATGGAAACAATCCGAACGCGGGTGTGCGCGCTGCCATCGACATGCGTGGTGGAGGAAAGGCGCAAGTGTTTTCCATTTTTGGCCCGAATGTAATCGAGAACAATCCTAACGGCGGGGTTTCTCTTCAGGAGAACGCTGAGATCTCAATTGGGAGTGTGCTACCCAACGTCCCGAACATCATTCGCAATAACGGCCCATTCGGTATCGAAGCTGGATTTGGAAGTCAAGTAACGCTTGTCGGAGCTCAAATATCGGGCCATACAGGCCCAGGCGTAGACATCTATGCGCACAGCCAGCTTTACGGCACGAGTCAACTCTCAGGTCTGGGCGCGACTCAAATCCTAAATAACGGAACAGTGGGCGATCCGCTAAGTGCTGCAATTCGCGTGGACGGAAACTCGGAGGTGCTGCTCAGGGGGGTTACGATTTCCCAGAACAATGGCCCTGCTATTTTAGCCCTCGTAAATTCCAGCGCCGATTTCACCGGGGCGACGTTGACCGGGAACACGGGTGTGATTACCTGCGACTCGACATCCACGATGGTGTCCGACCTGGCGATTCCGTCCAGGACGCCGGCAGCTGGAGTTAGCTGCACCACTGCTCATTCGCTTGGCAATCGCGTCTTGAGCGCCACTACACTGGCAGTACCTGACATTACTTCTTGGAAGGCCATGCATAACAGGTATCAGCAGCGCTCGAGTGCTCAGAAATAGCGGAGACATTGAAGGGAACGGACCGCGGCCGGATACTCGGCGCGGTCGTCGGAATAGCGCTTGAGCCTATGCAAAAAGAGACCGGCGCAATCCAGGTCCCTGTAACGCTTCAGTAGAGGGAGTTTCGCATTTGCGATGGCAGGAATTTTGGACGATTGCAGCAAACCGGGGTCAATATTCGAAAATTTGAACACATTAGGAGGCTTACAATGAAGCGCATCTGCATTCTGTCGATCATGGCTGGTTTGGCTGCGCTGGGCGCAAATGCCCAGACCGTCACCGGCAGCGATGATATGAATGGTCCGGTCGTCGTGAATTGCGACCAGGGCCAGTCGCTCAATAGCACCCTCTCCAGACTGCAAAAGCACTCCCCGGCCACCGTTTTGGTGAAGGGCACCTGCACCGAATTCGTCCAAGTCAACGGATTCGAGGGCCTCACCCTGAAAGGTCTGCCGGGTGCCACTCTACAGCAGCCCAGCACGGATCCAACCAACGGCCTTCTTATTCAGGTCTTATCGATCGCGGCTTCGCGCAGCGTCACCATCGATGGGTTCGCGGTTCACTCCCGGGCATCCGCACTAGACGACATCGGGATCGGACAAAACAGTATCGATGTCCGGCTCCGCAACCTGACCGTCGACGGCCCCGGCGCGTTTGGGATCTTTGTCTACGAGGGCAGCCAGGTGTCGCTCGCGCGCGTGACCGCCGGCGACCCCGGGTTTGCCACCGTTGGCGTCGTCGACATCTCCGACGTGCACATCGAGAGCTGCCTGTTTGAGAATTCAACAAGCGCGTCCTGGCATGAGGGCCTGTTTGTCGGCTCGGGACACACCACCATGCAAAACACCACCATTCGCAACATGCAGGTCGGCATCGACATCGGGAATACCGGGATCGTTGATATACAAAGCTTCAGCGCCTACTTCCCAGTCAGCCCGTTACACGATGTGGTAATCGAGAATCCCGCCGGGACCAACTTTTACGGTGCTCAGGTTCGCGGTGGCTCCTCGCTTAACCTGGGCGACACCAAGCTCCGCATCACCAATCCCGGCCAGCCGTGGGGTGGGAACACTGGGGGCGTGACCGTTTCCGACGGCGGCACGCTGAGCGCTGGCGCCAACCTGGTCATCTCGGGCAGCCAAGGCCAGGGCGTCTTCGTGAGCAATAACTCTCATGCGAGCTTGGCCGGTTCAAGCATTACGGGGAGCGCTCACGGTGGTTTGGTTGCAGCCAACCTGTCCACCATTTCTGTAGCAACAAGCAATCCTCTGACCCTAGTTGGTGGCAACAAGACGGATCTCTTCTGTGATTCGAAATCGGTCATAACCGGGAGTGCGAACCTTGCCGGTGTCCCGAGCGTCAGCTGCGGCAACTTGCTGCCTGGCGACACCGAGCCCCTGCCGTAATCGTAGACACGCTGTTCGGCAACGTCTACATCGGCCAGTAAGTTGTGGCGCTTCAGCAGGGGCAGTTTCGCATCAGTGGTTCCAAATTCGTTGCGGAAGGAGTTTGCCTTGAAAGACAGCCGCGAAAGTCGTCACTTGGCAGTGCAAGCCTTCCTGATTCTCGAGAGAGTCGCCGGCTCGAAGGAGTTGGCTGTATCGCTTCTCCTTCAAGCGGATGGACAATTCATCGGGAAAAGTTCTCTCGGAATTGTCGCCGAGGGTCAGGAAATCTTGCTCTCCTTGCGTTGGGACAAGCCGACGCAACGTTTCGTGGCCAGCTCTCAGGCAGCGGGAGACGTGCCAATCCTGTCCTTCATCCCGTTTGCATCGCCTGGCGCGGCCGACGCACTTGTTCCCGGGGAGTTCTCGATGGCGAAGAAATTCGTGCTGAACTCGGACAGCAGCAACAATACGGAAGCACATGAAAAACAGAACTGAAGACCGGTTTGGCGGCTCGCACAAAGTTTGCTGTTTTCGATGTCAAAAAGGAAATCTCACGTAACTTTGTGTCTATAAAAAAGAGAGAGGTCTGAATATGCGCAATGCTGCGTTGGTGTGTTGTCTGGTTCTGATTCCGTGCGCGCTGCGTGCCCAGAACAAAAGGGACGATTGGAAGACGTTATACGATCTTCGCTCTGGTGAAAAGATTGAGCTGATTGAGACTGGCATGAAGAAGCACGTCGGGAATTTCTCTACTGTCACCGAGGAAGCGATTCAGTTGCGCGAAGGATCAAACGACATCGGCATTCGTAAAGAAAGCGTCGCGCGCGTGACGCGGCTCGAGAAGGGCCACCGGCTCCGCAATGCGCTTATCCTGGGAGCCGTCGGCGCAGGCGCAGGCGCGGGAATCGGCGCAGCGGCATCGAGATGTTCCAGTTCGACTGGTTCGTTCAACTTTTGTGGTTTAGGACGCGACGTCGCGGTCGGTATCGGCGGGGTGGCTGGGTTGGCGGGAGGCGCCGGCATTGGCGCCGCAATCCCCAGCCATCCCACAATTTATCGAGCAGAGCCGGCGAAATCGCATGCGCCCCGTTAACGCAATGTCCTCTCGCCCGGGTCGTCTCTAAATAAAAAATGGCCGACAGGGGCGCGTTCTGTCGGCCAAATGAGTGCTTATTGCTTCAGCCACCGGCCTTGGAGACGTTGGCCGCCTGCGGGCCTTTCGGTCCCTGAACGATTTCGAATTCGACTGGGTCTCCTTCTTGCAACGTGCGATAGCCATCGCCGGCGATCGCGGAATAATGTACGAAAACGTCTGGGCCATCATCGCGCCCGATGAAGCCGTATCCTTTGGAATTATTAAACCATTTCACGGTTCCGTGCACTCGCTTGCCCTCCTGACAGGGACTTCGGGATTTTGCACCACGCCGCCAGGCGAATAATCCTGACGACGTTTACGAATGGCGCGGAGTGTAGCAGAATCGAAGTTCGAGTCAATAGAACATTCCTGTTTTATAGCAACGTTTTGTGACGAAGATAAATTTTTGTTTATCTTTCTGCAAGAACGATTCAGTTAGACCAGTGGATTACCGTTTTTGCGGGGAGAGGAACCGGAAATAATACAGAATTCCGGCGATGGACTTGGCGTCACGCAGTTTTCCGCTGCGGATCATCTCCTCCAGTTGCTTGCGATTATAGGCACGGGAAATTATTTTCTCATCTTCTTCGGGTTCGGCTTCCCCGGCAGTCAGGCGCTCTGCAAGGAGGATGAACATGCGTTCCTCAAGGAAGCCGGGAGTTGGGAAAATGTCCAGGAAAACGCGAAAACGCTTTGCGCGATAACCCGTTTCTTCAATAAGTTCGCGGGCCGCGGCCACTTTGGGTGTTTCGCCGGGATCGATGCGGCCGGCGACCAGCTCCCAAAGATACTGCCGCGCGGCGTGGCGGTACTGCTGGATGAGCAGGATTCTCCCGTCGGGGAGAACGGGGAGGACCACGACGGAACCTGGATGGCTAATGACTTCGCGGATCGTTCGAACGCCGCTCGGCTCGATGACCTCGTCCCGGCGAATCCCGAAGACCCGGCCTTCATAAATTGTGGTGCTGCTGAGAACTTTTGCCTTCTTTGCGCGCGCCGTTTCAGAAGAGTTTTTCATTTTTGGTTTCCTGGTCCTGTTTCTCGTGCCACATGATACCGGGAAACGGGAAATTCGCCACGTCGAGCCGGGCTCCAGACTAGTTTGCTTGCAGAGACGCGGTGCGCCTATACTCGGCGTTTGGGATCAACGTGGAAGGGGGCGCAGGCTGAAGCCTGCGCTACTGGATGTCCATAAACACCATCATCGTGGATGACGAGAAGCCGGCGCGGGACGAGCTGGCCTTCCTGCTGAAGGGTTTCCCTGAGATCAATGTGATCGGGCAGGGGAAGAACGGCGTGGAGGCGGTGTCGCTGATCAAGGAGCACGCGCCGGACCTGGTGTTTCTGGATGTGAAAATGCCCGGGCTGGATGGGTTCGGCGTCCTGAAAAAGATCGTCGAGCGCAGGATGAAAATGCCACACGTCGTATTTGCCACCGCGTTTGATCAGTACGCGGTGCAGGCATTTGACGTGAACGCCGTGGATTACGTGCTGAAGCCGTTCGACAAGGCGCGCATCGCCAAGGCGATTGCGCGGGCGCGAAAGATGCTGGAGACGCAAACTTCCGCCACGGAGCGGCTGGAGCAGCTGGTTAGCCAGCTAGGCGCAGCGAAACCGAGTTCTTCGCCTCCGGTGAAAATACTGGTGAAGGCGCAACAGAAATTGCTCCTGGTGGACGGCGAAGATTTGATCTGGGCCTCCATTGACCGTGGTTCGATTTCCGTTATGGCCCGCAATGTCGAGGGCAGTTCGAACTACCGCACGCTCGAAGAGCTCGGCGAAGCACTCGATTCAGAATCATTTTGGAAGCCGCACCGCTCGTTTCTGGTGAACATTCATCACATCAAGGAAGTCGTGCCGTGGTTCAACTCCACCTACATGTTGAAAATGAACGACAAGAAGCAGACGGAAATTCCCGTAAGCCGCTCGCAGATCAAGCGCATGCGCGAATTGTTCAAACTGTAAGGCAGCAATCGCTCCTGAATCTGCCCGGCACTATCAATAGTTACGCCGCACTTCTTGCACTGTTCTGCAGAGGAGGCGGCAGGCTAAGTTCGAGGTGATTTTACGAGTCGGAGTTGAGGACTTCGCTGACTTTGCGGGCAAGGGAGTTCAGTTCAAAAGGTTTTTCGAGGTAATGGTCGCGATGTTCGGAAACGCCGCGGCGAATGGCGGCATCGTCGGTGTAGCCGGACATGAATAGAATCGGAGTAGCCGGACGGGAAAGTTTCAATCGGTCGGCCATCTCCCGGCCGCCCATAACCGGCATAATGACATCGCTAATCACCAGATGAATCGGGCCCTTATGAGACTTGGCTTTCGCCAGACCCTCGGCGCCATTCGCGGCCGTGAGAATGGTAAAGCCGGCGACGCCGAGATAATCGGAGATGAGTTCCCTCAGACTGGGCTCGTCTTCAACCAATAGAATCGTGCCGCACGCCGGCTTTAGCGGCATAACCCGGTTCTCGATCGGCGAAGCAGACACGAGTTCCTCTGTCGCCGGAAAGTAAATCTTGAACGTCGTGCCTCTGCCCAGCCCAGAATCGACTTCGATTCGTCCGCCGCTCTGTGAAACCGTTCCATAGACCATGGCGAGTCCAAGCCCGGTCCCTTTGCCACGTTCCTTGGTTGTGAAGAAAGGTTCAAAAATCCGCGCAAGGAGTTCCGGAGGGATGCCGCTTCCCGTATCGCTGACGGTCAACAGAACACCTTCGGTGAT
>WNFP01006460.1_pt1 | contig 17135 bp, 15 predicted proteins | sample 5400201 | NCBI WGS metagenome assembly WNFP01 (sample SAMN13153355, study PRJNA577476) | soil metagenome | isolation source: 115 cm saprolite under Madrone tree | place: USA:California | collected 2016-06-14 | reverse complement strand
CCAAAACCGATGTTCTTCTCCACTGTCATGCGCGGAAACAGCGCATACGCCTGAAAGATCACGCCCACACCACGCTCGCGCGCCGGCAGATCGGTTACGTCCTTTCCGTGAAGAATGACGCGGCCGCTGTCCGGTAACTCAAGACCCGCGATGATGCGCAGGATAGTAGTCTTGCCGCTGCCCGAGGCGCCGAGGAGAACCAGTGATTCGCCTTCCGCCACATCGAAGCTGACGTCTTCGAGTACGCGCGACTTCTTGAAACGCTTGCTGAGGCTCTGCACGCTCGCGGCAACTCCGGCTCGCTGTTCGCGCTCCGGAGCCCAGGACACGTGTAGCTGATCACTGTCAGGAGCTAATGCCATTCTTGCGATCATACTTGTGTTTCAAATTCGAACCAGTCGCGCGCGAAAAAGAGCACGCTGAATATGACAAATGAAAGCAGAGCCAACACGATGGCGATGGCGTTGGCCGCTTCCAGACTGCCGGGCTCTCCGGAATTGAACTTGGCAAAGATATAGAGCGGCGCAGTCTGTGTCTTGCCCGCCAGATTTCCTGAAACCAGAATGGTCGATCCAAATTCGCCCACGGCGCGCGCGAAAGTCAAAAGCGCGCCTGAAACGATCGCCCCGCGCAGGCTCGGCAGGGTCACATGCCAGAACGTTTGCCAACGTGTGGCGCCGATAGTGGCCGACGCTTCTTCCAGGGATCGGCTCATCGTATCGAATACTGGTTTGATTACTCCGAAAGCCAGCGGAAAAGTGACGAATATATTTGCCAGGATGATCGCATAAGCCGTGAACATCAGTTGGGAACGATCCTGAGGGAACAGAAAACGGCCCAGGGTCCCCTGTGGTCCCCAAAGAAGCAGCAAAGCGAAACCCGCGACCGCCGTCGGGATTGCGGTGGGCAGCGAGATAGTAACGATCGCGGCGTTGCGTCCCCAGAAGTTATAACGCGACAGTACGTACGCGGCGAAGAGACCGAAGGCCACATTAAAAACCGTGGCCCAGAAACTGGTCACCATCGAAAGCTTCAACGCAAATACCGCTTCCGGGGCCACCAGCGCTGCCCAGAAGCCACTGAGACCATTTCTGGTACCCACGACGAAGATGGACAGCAGCGGCAGGATTACCAGCGGCAGCATGATTCCTACCATCACGCCGATGCTAATAGGCCGGGCTACGTCGAAACCACGAACATGCCGAAGAGGGGTAAGCTTCATCGCTGTCTATTTTCTCTTTTGCACCGTGTCCTTGAATATGCCTTCGATAATTTCCGGATAAGCTTTGTCCCAACCACCGAAATAGTCGACCGCGAACGGGTACTTGATGGTTGCGAGTGCCTTGTTTTCCTGAGTCAGCGCGTCGCTGGTAGCGGAGCGAAAATCGAACTTGACGAAAGCGCGCTGGGCCTCTTCGCTCCAGAGATACTGCATGAATGCGTCAATCACCGGACGGTCCGCAGCCGAAACGTTGCGGTCGATGACGACAGCGGGATGCTCGCTGAAAATTGTCGCTTCCGGAATGATTATCTCGGCATCGACCGTGGCGTTTCCTTCCTTCATCAGCAACGCGTCCAGTTCATAAGTTATCAGCGCATCACCATATCCGCTTTCGAATTGGGTGCGCGCTTCCCGCGCAGAGCCAGGAGTCGAGATAACGTTGCGCCAGATAGCCTGAAGCATTTGGACCGCGCGCGCGTGATCAGCGCCACCAGTCTGTTTGTCTGACTTCACCAGCTCCGAACCATAGATAGCCAGGATGGACCACTGCGCCCCGCCGGAACTGACTGGATCCGGGTGAATTAACTTGATGCCGGGTTTAGCCAGGTCTGAAAAGTCATGAATGCCTTTTGGATTTCCCTTGCGCACCAGAATGACAAAGGGAGTCTTGTTGACTATTCCTTTCTGCGGCAGAGTGTGCCAATCGGAGGTGACGAAGCCTTTGTCTTTGAGGCGTTGCGCGTCGCGCTCGATGGAGAGAATGGCGATCTGCGCCTTCACCCCCTGGAGAATCTGGTTGGTGACGGTTTCGGATCCGGCGAACGAGGAAGTAAAGCGTACGTCTACGCCATGCTCTCTTTTTGCCTTCGCTATAAACGCCGGATAGATCGCCTTCTCAAGCGACTCTTTCATAATGGAAAACCCGTACAGCGTGACATTGACGCCGCCGCCACTCTCGGACGGAGACTTTGGCAGGCAGGCGTTTACTGCAAGCAATGCCAGCAGGGCCAGCGCCAAAATTGAAGTCCTGTTCTTTATGAGCCACATATGTAATCCCGACGTTCACAGACAGTTTCGCTCTGGAGGGCGCCAGGGGAGCGGATTCCTCAACGCTTTCCGTCCGTACAGAATCGGACAGTCAATCGGTATTCTGACCTTGCTTGATTTACAGTGGGCACAACTTTAGGATGACTGACCGGAGATCTGCAAGAGCTTTCGGAAGATTTTCCGACCCGGGAGGCCAATTTGTTCGGAAGATGGATGCGCGCCCGCGAAATCGCGCACACAAGACGAGATAGTAATCGAGTCGTGCGACCGTTTGCGTGGGGCCTGGAATTTATCAGCGATCACGTCAATGGCGCCGATCCGCGGTCTGTCTTTCGTGAGTATACCGCCCAGGCTATGGCACAGAGCGACCATTTCTATGCGTTGCCGGAAATAAGAGACTGGCAACTGGAAGCCGATCAGTTGACCTGGACGAGCGCCGTCAAAACACCCTCAGTAGAAAATAATATTGCGCGCGCGCGGCTGTTTCCGGCTCGCCGTGAACGCAAGCGCAAGCCGCGCGCGGCCGTGCTGGTCCTGCCGCAGTGGAATGCTCAACCTGACAGTCACGTTGAAGCCTGCCGCATCTTCAATGGTCTGGGCATTACTGCGCTGCGTCTGACTCTGCCCTATCACGAAGAACGGCGGCCGCCAGAACTGGAACGCGCTGATTACCTGGTCGGTTCGAACATTGGCCGCACAATCCAATCGATGCGCCAGGCGGTTTTGGACACGCGCGCGGCAGTGCGTTGGCTGAAAGATGAGGGATTTGAACGCGTTGGTATCCTGGGAACCAGCATCGGCTCCTGCATCGGGTTTCTGGCCTTCGCCCACGACCTGGCAATCGACGTTGGTGTTTTTAATCACGTGTCAGGTTATGTGGCCGACGTGGTCTGGCAGGGAATCTCGACGCAACACGTGCGCGCCGGAATCCAAACCGATTTGACGGTCGACGAGCTGCGCGAATTCTGGAGACCGATTAGTCCGGTGCCTTTCATTCCGCGCCTACGCGAGATGAAGCGGCGTCCGATGCGTTTCATCGCGGCGAAATACGATCTGACTTTTCCCATCGACCTGACACGCCAGATAATTGCCGAAGTGAAGGCGCACGGAATTGATTTGGATCTGGTATGGCTGCCGTGCGGGCACTACACTACCGCCGAGATGCCCTGGAAGGCGATCGATGCGTGGAAGATCGCCACGTTCTTCCGCAAGCATTTGTAAGTTTCGAATCGTGTAGATTGTTTAGAGGCGGGCTACTGCCCGCCGGTTCGATCGTTAAAAAGCCGGACTTGTCCGGCTGATAGATTCATGGCGGACAAGTCCGCCATCTAAACTAAAATGAAGACGCAACACCGAAGGCGGGCGGTAGCCCGCCTCTAAACGTGTCATGAAGATTGATTGCACCCGTCTTCTGGCTGAACTGGAAGACCTAAAGCGGAGCTTCGGAGTCCCGCCGCGGCGTCTCGAACAAAAGCTGCGCGCACTGAACCGTTGCAAATTCACCGAGGCCGCCGAACTCATCCGTTTTCACGAGGCTTTACTGTTTTTCCGCGCTTATCCACCCGGCGCGAAAGTCCTTCGGCAAGTCGAAGCAATCCTGAAGACGTTCGGGCAGCGTGTTTCTCAACTTCGCGCAGCGGACGCTGATCTTTCACCGCTCGACGATCCGGAAGTTTCCGGCATCGCTGGGACTAGCGTGACCAGCAACTTCAGCTACGCAATCGTGTGTTGGCTGTCCGCAAAGTATCCCTCCCAACTTTCGATTGATTGGGACTGGTTTGAAGAAGAAGAACGATTCGGCGCGAAGATGCCGCGCTTTCTGCCTCTACTGGAGGAAGAAGCCATGGTCGAAGCGCACGTGGCTTATCGTGATTATTTGCGCGCCGCGAAGGGCCGCGCGAATGAAGTTGTCTGGTTGATCGAGCGATTCAAGTCGCTCGAGGTTACGGAGAAAGAAAGGGCTGAAGCGTACGACTCGCTGAAGATACATGTGCGCTGGCAGTTCGGCGTTCGCGCCACACGCACCGAAATGAAATTGCCCGGGCGGAAAATGTTCTTCCATGAGCGGCCGTTGATTGCGCGTCGAGAGATTTCGCTCGCCGCCGAACTGAACTCGCCGCCAATCCCGGTTGAAAAATTGTCGCGGCTCACGGGTGAAAAGATTTTGGAGATGGCGCGGGAGACTTCTGCCGTGCGCTACCGCGAGTTGCATGGTTTCACTTTCGGAGACCCGCGGCGCGTGCTGAGGGCCGACCTGGGACGTGGCACCGAAGCTTTTGTAATAGGAGTGCCGGCAGAGAACCGCCTTCCGCTGCGCGCCTATCATGCCGCTCTGATTTTCAAGAACGGCGTACCGGTCGGCTATTTCGAGGGCCTCTCTATTTTTGAGCGAATGGAAAGCGGCTTTAATCTTTACTATACCTTTCGCGAAGGCGAGACGGCCTGGCTGTACGCTCGCGTTTTGCGGCTGATGCGGCAAATGCTCGTTGTCGACGTTTTCTCGATCGACCCCTATCAGGTCGGACATGAGAACGAAGAAGGGATCGAGTCAGGAGCTTTCTGGTTTTATCGCAAGCTGGGTTTTCGTCCGACGCGTCCGGCTTTGATGAAGTTAACCCAGTCTGAAGAACGCAAAATCTCAGCCGACCCGCGCCGCCGCACCTCCGCCGGGATGTTGCGAAGACTCTCGGCCGGTCACATGTTATTCGAATTGTCAGCGCTGAACTCAACACGCCGTTTAGGCGAATGGGACAGGTTTCAGATTCGTAACGTTGGACTCGCTGTCCAAAAGCGCATGGCTCGGGAGTTCCAAGGTGACCCAAAGAAGATGCGTGCCCGCTCGATAGATTTTGTTGAGCGTAGCCTCGGCCTGCAAACGGATGACTGGCCCGTGGAGGCAAGAGCTGCTTTCGAAAGCCTGGCAATCCTGTTCGCGATGACGCGGGTAGATCGCTGGAAGATAGGGGATAAGCAGCTTGCGGTTCGCATCATCCATGCGAAGGGAAGCGGCGACGAATCGCTTTATCTCAAGCTGATGCAAAAGCATTCGGCTTTGCGCGCAGCGGTGATTCGGTTGGGATCCTGAGACGGTTAATATCAGTTGGCGACGCACACCTACCGTTAGCGGCTTGCCGGCTGATGTGCGGAAAGGCTATGCCTTTCCAGAAGACGTTTCTAGATTGTCCGAGGCTACGCCTCGGATCAGAGGCAGAGCCTCAAAGAACTAGTCAGCCCGGTCCGGAAAGCCGAAGGCTTTCCGCACATCAGGCGGCAGAGCCGCTAAATGGACAGGCTGCGAAGCCTCGCAAGCTGCCAGGTTGCGATACATAAACTAGATCGGCGCTACGTCCAGCGCCCGAATGAAATCACGATAGAGTTCGTTGTAGTGGCGCAATGAAACTTCGAGCGCTGCGGGTAATTGCTCAACATCGGAAGGATTGATGACGAGATTGACGTTGTTAAGAAAAGCCGCGTGCAGGTCCATTGTGCGTACGCCCGAAGTTAAGTAAACGAGAAAGAGCCGCCGTCGCTCGGAAGGCCGCAACAGGCGAACTTCGCGCGTGATGAAAGCCACGCCTTGCTCGAGTGGATCGAAGTTCGCATCGAGAACGATGACGTCCATACGCTCTTCGCGCATCCGTCCCAATCCCTGCACCATGTTCTCCGCGACGAAAACGTCATAGTCCTGTTCCGCCAGCGAGAGCGCGAGCAGTTCACGATATGCCGGACTGGCGCAAACCAAAACTTTTCGTCGATCCCATGCGGGTCGGGTGCGGCCTCGGCTGGCGCCGGGTTGGCCTCCGGAGTGACGCAGGGCGTCAGCCAGGAGCTTCGCGATGTCGTTCAGGCCGGGAGCTCCAGCCGCGGCAGGAGCATTCGAGTCATCGTTGTGGGTCCGGAAAAGTGGCGCAGTCGCCGGACGTTCAAACGGACTACGGCTCGAAACCGGAGTTACCTCCGGCGAAGTGACCACATCAGGAACATCTGACTCGCCTGCTGTTGCCGTCGCGGGTTGGGCATTGACGCTGGTTTGACACTTGGGACAGCGAACAGTGAACGGGCGCGATGGGGCCTTGGCTTCGTCTAGTTGCAGACGCGCTTCACATTTCGGGCAGATGAGAACCATGATTGTCTCTCGAGTAAATTGGTTAGTTTATTTAGTTATTCAGTTAGACTGAACGCGAACGGCTGTCGCGATGGTTCGGGAACCACATTTTCTGACTGACTCCGAATGAAATCTTCTCCGGAAGTCAGACCTTTCAGCGAAAGCAGCAGGTTGTTCTGATTAGTCGCAAAGCCGATGCCGTCTTCGACCGAAATGATCTTACGTTCAATCAGGTCTTTGATCACGGTGTCAAAATTCTGCATGCCTTCAAGCTTACCGTCGCGCATTGCATCGAGCAGCGATTTACCCTCGGCTTCGCCGTTCTCGATGTACTCGCGAGTGCGTGGGGTCGATCTCAATATCTCAACTGCGGCGATGCGGCCGCGAAAGTCCGATCGGGGAATCAGACGCTGCGAAAGAATGTAACGGAACGTTTGCGCAAGCCGCGTGCGAATAACCGGCTCTTCGTTTTTCGGATAGAGGCCAATGATACGGTCAATCGTCTTTGACGCGTCAATGGTATGCAGCGTGGAGAGGACGAGGTGTCCGGTCTCGGCAGCTTCGAGCGCGATCTCAGTGGTTTCATAGTCACGCATTTCGCCGATCAAAATCACTTTAGGCGCCTGGCGCAGCGCAGCGCGCAGGGCCGAAGGAAAATCTTTCGTGTCGTGTCCGACTTCACGCTGATTGATGGTTGAGTTCTTGTGAGTATGCAGGTATTCGATCGGATCTTCGATCGCCACCACATGATAATGCTTTGACTCGTTGATGATGTCGACGATTGCCGCCAGGGTCGAACTTTTTCCGGATCCGGTTGGGCCCGTGATCAGCACCAGGCCGTTTCGCAACTCGGCAATCTCTGCCAGTTGTGAAGGCAATCCCAAAGAACCAAGCGTGGGAATGTCCGTCGGAATGACGCGCATTACGATCGAATAAACCCCGCGCTGCTGAAAGATATTACAACGAAAACGAGCGCGCGAAGGAAGGGAATAACTCAGGTCGGCCGTCCCCGTTTGCACTAACCGTTCCGCTGCCTCAGAGTTCTCCTGGAGCAGCGTCATGGCAATAATTTCGGTTTGATAAGGAGTCAGCTTTTGCAGGCCCAGCGGTTGGACTGGCGTTAGCTTTCCGTTGATCTCAACCTGGGGCAGTTGACCAACTGAAAAGTTAAGGTCGCTGATCTTGTCAGAGACCATCAGCATACGTTCGATTACGGGCGGCAGATCGAAGAAGCTCATGCCTGGCGGCTCTCCATTTCTAATCTATCGAGGATTTGGCTTTCTTGGATTAATGCGAGGGTCAAAGGGAGACCTGCCGCGCACATTCACGGCGAATCCATTTTCACCGATGTCAGCGATAAACGCAAGTAAAAAATGTTCAACTCTGGCTGGGAGCGTTGGGCACGGCGTATGTGAGACTGATCATTTCGCTCATGTTTTCTGCGATCCTCGTTGGATCGGCGACTAAGTCGGTAATCACGGCGACGCTGTCGGCCCCAGCCTGGAACACTGCGGGAGCCCTTTCGAGTGTGATTCCGCCTATTGCTACCAGAGATAAGGGGCCTTTGATAGTGGCAACCGCTGCCAGCCCGCCCAGACCGGTGACCGGGTCGGGATTCTCTTTGGTCGAAGTCGGGAAGATTGGGCCAAACGCAAGGTAATCCACCGGAAATGCAGTCGCCAGTTTCGCTTGCTCCGGATTGTGAGTCGAGAATCCAATAATGGCTTCTTTGCCAAGCAAACGTCGGGCGGCCGCGGCGGGAATATCCGTCTGACCCAGATGGACGCCGTCAGCCTTAAGCGCGAGCGCAATATCGACCCGGTCGTTGATTATTAATTTCGCGCCATGAGCATGCGCAATCTGTAAGGCGGCCGCGGCGTCGCGGTAGAATTCGCGGGGCGCAGAGAATTTGTCGCGCAGCTGGATTAGCGAGGCCCCGCCTTCAATCAGACGCGCAACCTGTTCGGCATGCGACAGCCTGGAAAGCCGGGTGTCGGTAATCGGATATATTCTTGGCAGGTCCAGGCGCACGTTGAGTGCGCTATCATTGATCACAATGAGCGAGAAGCAAAAGCCCAAGCTGGACAAAGATGATTCGCCCGTGTTGGAAGAGGAACAGCCGGGCGACACGTCAAGAAAGAATTATTACTACGACGATTCCACGGGTTATGAGATCTACAACGAAGAAAACGACGATGACGATGAGGAGGAAACGAGTTAATCGCCGGTCAAGACTTCGACCTTCGGCTTGGTGCGTGCCAAATAATAGTCTTGCTAGACCCAGTTAAGAGTGCTTACTAATAAGAGGCAGCGAGGCGATCCACTAGGTCACACGAGACAGCAAGAACACGGATTCTGTTCGAATCGCTTCACGTGAGTTCGAGGATCATTCTTTTACCCTGTTATCGGGAATCTCGTTTCTTCGATTCCTTTCACCGGGGTGCTACTACTCTACAGGCTCTCCAGGAAGTCAAGAATCAGGGGGATAGTTGTCTCCGGCCTTTCTTCCTGTGGCACGTGGCCGCATTGATCAATCCAGTGCAATGACGAGTCCGGTATTGCTTGAGCTAAGAGCGTCCCTGCTTCGGGCGAGATGATCTTGTCCTGCCGGCCCCAAATGATAAGCGTCGGCACATTGATGTCTTTGTATCTGGCGACGAGTTCGTCAATGTTTGGCGGAATCATCCGCTTTCCAGTTTCCAGCAGCGCGTGCTTTCCTCCCGGCGCGGCGAGGGGCGCCGCATAAGCCGCGATTTGCTCGGCGGTAATTTTCTTAGGATCGAAATAAGCCAGCTTCAAAACGGATTTGGCCATGCACGTTGCCGGTATCAGATACACCAGGGAGCCGATAAGTGGGAGCCCGATGAAGTTCACGTAAAGGCCCCGGGATCGATGAGGACCAAAGCGCGCAAGCGACCTGGTTCGTTTTCAATGAGCCTGATCGAGAGCAGCAGGGACAATGAGCCGCCGAATGAATTTCCTACCAGAGTCAGATTCTTCAGATCGTGATCCAGAATAAACTTGTAAATGAGGTCTGCGTGATCCTGGGGTGAGTAACGAGACCCGGGTGGCTTGGGTGATTCACCGCAGCCTTTCAAATCGATCAGGATGAGTTGGTAGTTCCGCGACAGGGGTCCGACGAAGTTGCGCCACGAAAACAGACTCGCCCCGAAGCCGTGTATGCACAGCACTGGATTTCCCGCACCGTAAATCTTGTGATGCAACTCGATCGGGGCGGGATTCAGTGGGGCTGCTCTCATTGCTGGACTCTTCCCTGAGAATCGGGCAGGTTATCCGATGAAGAGATGGCTGACAAGGCTTTTCCGAAGGATGATCAATTTCGGACCAATCGTGACTTTTGCGCATGAATCTCGTAAGCTGCGGCCACGCGCCCCTGGGAGGATCCATGAAATGGCCCGAAGATCTCTTCTTCACTCGTTGATTTTCTGCTCGCTTCTGGTTTCTGTTAGTGGTCAGCAGCCGCAGCCACCGCAATCACAGACCTCTGCCCCAAAACAACAAAACCCGCCTGGCCACAACGAGCAGGACATTATTCGAATCACAACGAATCTCGTGCAAGTGGACGTCGTTGTAACCAAAGACGGTAAGCCGGTGACCGACCTGGATGCGAGCGACTTTGATCTCTTCGAAGACGGCCGGCAGCAAACTATCACCAACTTCTCATATATTTCTAACGTACCGGAGAGCGGCGCTGAAAGAGTCGCCCCGGCCCGTTCCAAAGATAAGAGCGCGCCGACGGCGCCGCCCGTGCCGCCGGCAAAGATCAATTCTAACGATCAAAGGCGCACGATCGCCCTGGTGGTTGACGACCTGGGCATATCGCTTGAAAGTATGCCGCACGTGCGCAGCCAGATCAGAAAGTTTCTCGACACAATTCCACCTAACGATCTGGTCGCTATCATCCGCACCGGCGGCGACGTGGGCTCCCTGCAACAGTTCACCAATGACCGCCGACTGTTGCAAAGCGCAGCCGATCACCTGCGTTGGAATCAATGTAGCCGCGCCGGCTTGCATGTCTTCCCGCGGTTAGGCGACCCCGGCGAGAACGCCAGTTTGTGTAGTCAAGGGACGTTGGTGGCGACGATTGAATCCCTCCGTTTCATCCTCCGAGGCATGAGTTATTTGCCTGGACGCAAGTCGATGGTGCTCTTATCAGATTTTCTGCCAATTGAGGACCAGGACCCCAGCACGCTAGCCAAAAACTCTCCGGATGCGTCCAGTGGGCCGCGCACCGGTGGCCCCCCGATGACCGAATCGAGGATCAACTACTATGATCAATTACAGCGTGTGGCCGAACTTGCCATCCGCTCTGCAGTGGTGATTTACGCCGTCGACACGCGCGGACTGCAAACCACCGGACTGATGGCGGCCGATGAGGTTAGCGCACCCAATCTTACCAGACCCAATCTGGCCGCCATGCAAAGAGAGGTCAGTGCAACCGTGGATGCCCGTTCCAGGGCTTTGCTCGCCGGTCGCGAGGGCTCCGATTTGATTGCCAAACAAACCGGCGGTTTTTTTATCCACAATTCGAATGGATTTGATTTGGATCGCGTGATGGAAGACCAACAGGGCTATTATTTGATCGGCTTCCGTCCCACCGAAGAAACCTTCAACCGAAAATTCCATCACCTCAGGGCCCGGCTGAAGCGAAAGGGATTAACCGTCCGGACGCGCGCGGGGTTTTATGGCTTTACGGATGAACAGGCGCATCCTCTGGAGCTTTCGGTCGCGGACCAAATGAACAAGGCTCTGTTGTCTCCGTTTGGTGCGAACGAGGTGATGGCGCAGCTGACTAGTTTCTTTGTGGACGACGCGTCTCAGGGTCCTTTACTGCGTTCGTTCCTTTACCTCGATCCGCACGATCTGACTTTCACTGAAGGGGCAGATGGCTGGCACGTCGCGAAGCTGGATCTGAGGGCTGTGTTGTTCGGCGATAATGGAAAGGTCATCGACCTGCAGGATCAAACAGGAACACTTCGCTTTCGTGGGGCAGGGTACGAGCGAGCTCAGCGCGACGGAATAGTCCACAGCTTTGATACTCCGGTAAAACAAAGCGGCGCCTTTCAGTTTCGGGTTGCGATCCGTGACTTGGGCTCGTCGCGTATCGGGGCGTCAGGCCAGTTTGTCGAGGTTCCCGATTTGCGCAATGGCCAACTGGCCCTCTCAGGGATTTTTGCGCGAGAAGCGCCCTCCCAGGGAAATGCAGTAGCAGCGGCGCGCCAGTCGTCGACGAACAACGAGGTCGAAATGGTTACCGCTGGCCCGGGTGTGCGGCGGTTTCGTCAGGGATCAACGGTCATTTTTGCTTATGCCATTTACAACTCAAACGTCGAAAGCTCGGCGAACTCTGCGCAATTAAGTGCTCAGACGCGCGTCTTTCACGATGGCAAGCCAGTCTTCACGGGTGAGTTGATTCCCGTGGGTCTTGAAGGCCAGCCAGATCGACGGCGTATAACGAATGTCTCCCTCTTTCAGTTGGGTTCAGAGATGCTGCCCGGTGAATATATTGTGCAGATCATCGTTGCGGATTCTTCCAAACAGAAGTCGCGTACGGCAACGCAGTGGATTGATTTTGAAGTAGTCAAATAGTCTGGTGGAAAACCGCGCATCAGCAACAGCGGAGAGCTCACACATTATTAAGAATCGACAGCGCCGTGCCTTCAAATATCCTTAACTTCTCGTCGTTAGATATGTCCAGGCTTTCAATTGACGAGACGGCACGCTCGATTGAGCCCAGCAGGTGTGGATAATCGCTGCCCAGCACCATTCGATCCGCACCGATCATTTCGCGCACCATCATCAACATGTGCGGATTGAAATTCACAGTATCGTAATAGAGCCGTTTCAGATAGACACTGGGCAGTTCATCGATTTGCGTGCGGCATTCCGGGAAATCGCGCCAGCCGTTGTCCATGCGCTCCATCAGATAAGGCACTGCCCCGCCGAGATGTCCGACGATCCAGCGGATGTCCGGAAACTCGCGCAGCATCCCGTCAAAGCACATGCGCGCGACGGCCAGGGTAGTGTCGAACATAAAACCTACAATCGGACCGAGGACGTACTCGCGAAAAGGTTCGGCGTTAGCGGGCAGCATCGGATGAAGCAGGATGCAGAGCTTCATGCGATTGGCTTCGGCAAAGAAAGGACGATATTCAGGCGAAGTTAGTGGCTTGCCGGCGATGTTGCTCAAGAGGATCACTCCATTCAGCTTCAACTCATCAATTGCTCGGTGCAATTCGTTCAGGGCCGCGTCAGGCGTATCCATCGGAATCGAAGCGAATCCTTTGAATCGCGCTGGGTGTTGCGCGATCAACTCGGCGTAAGCGTCGTTCACTATGCGCGCGATTTCGGGTTGGTGTTGCGCGTCAGCAAAGAAAAGATTTGGCGTGGAAAGTGAAATGACTTCCACGTCGATGCCCACGCGATCCATGTCCCTCAGGCGCCGAGCAATGTCGGTCATCGGGGGCGTCACGCCAAAGAAGCGAGCGCCGCGATACTTGATAATCGTCTGTCCCGATGGGCTCTTGTCAAAAGAGAATTCGGAGGGCAGGTCGCGAATCTTTTCGAAATAGATCGGCGGGTAGTAATGAGTATGGAGATCGAGTTTGCGTGCCGACATTGTTTGGCCGCGCTTGAAGTCGACTCATTTTAGGCCTTCAATGCGCGCGTCCTCTCTCTTCGTAATGGATATTAACGACTCGCGCGCGAATTATGGAGACATAAGTAAAGTGAGGCAAGCGCAGATTTGGCAGACAATTCTCGGTCTTTGACGGAGCCGGCCCATGTAATGGCACTTGCTTCGGCTCAGTACCTTTTTATCGATGAGATTTATATTGAAAAAGTAAAGCGCTTGACGAATTTGAACAAGAGCGTATAGTGCCGTCGTTAACCGGCTCCCTACCCGCATCACCGGATGTCTCGGTAGTCAGCTTCGTTTCTTGAAATCCGCACCAGACAAGCTGTTCTGACGCTTTTCTGACGCCGAAAGTTCTTAATACAAACTAAGAAGGAGGGGCTGTGACTCTCACTGTACGAGTCTGTCTTATTGTCGCCACGTGTTTGTGGGTTGGCTTCTGTTACCGAGGCGCCTATGCCCAGTCAGCGAATCCCGTGGTCGCGGTAGTGAATGGAAAGAACATCACTGAGAGTGACGTTGATGATTCGATTACTGCGCAGCTCCATCCTTTGAAAGAACAGATTTATGCGCTGCGCAAGGCCGCATTAGAGAATCTTGTCACTAGACGTATTCTCGAAGATGCCGCCCGAAAAAAGGCTATCTCGATCGATGAGCTGAAGAGGCAACTGACAGTAGGAAAAGTTCATGTGCCGCCCGGCAAAATCGAACAGGAGTATGCCGAACATGAAAGTGTTTTTGGAATGATGAGTCCTGACGAAGCAAAGGAAAGACTCAGGCTCGATTTTGAGAATCAGGAGCGGATGGCTCTCTATCGTAATGCCCTGGCTGACTTAAGAAAGAATGCCAGCATCGACCTGCGTTTGGAAGAGCCAAGATTGTCGGCCATGAGTGTCGATGCGAGCACTGCGCCTTCAACCGGTTCCAAAGACACCGGCGCAATCACAATCATTGAGTTTGCGGATTTTCAATGTCCTTACTGCAGGGAATCTCAAAAAACTTTGAAAGAAGTGATGCGAGCTTATGGGGCGAGAGCAAGACTTGTTTTCAAACACTTGCCTTTGGACATGCATGCCGAGGCGTTTGCCTCGGCCCGGGCCGCGTTCTGTGCTGGAGAACAGGGACTCTTCTGGCAGTATCAGGACGCATTATTTTCATCCCCTGACTTGTCGGCAGAATCCCTCAATAAGACCGCGTCAGATCTCGGTCTCAAGCAACCGCAATTTCAGACTTGCCTAAATTCTGAAGCAGCTCGCGCTGTTGTTATGCGAGACGTGCAAGAAGCGAAAAGACTTGGAATTAACAGCACACCAACTTTCATCATCAACGGGAAATTGGTGCGCGGCGCTATTGGTTTTGACGATTTCAAAGCCATCATTGAGCGGGAACTAAGCACACAAAGCAGCTCTCGTACTCAGTAACCCCAATCTCTTCTGAGAAGAAAGGACTATGAAAATGATACCCCAATCTCGCGGTATTCTGATCCCATCTCTCGTAATTCTTAGTCTGACCCAGATGATCGGCGCCCAGGAAACTAAACCGAAATCCTCTTCGGCAAGTACTTCCTCCACTGTAGGTGAAAAGAGACCCGATAGTCCTGAGGAGAGACTGGTCCGAGCGGCTTACGAAAAATTGACGATGCTCAGCAGGGCGGCTTGGAAGTACAAAAACGATTCGACAAACGAACCTGCGGACGAAAGTCAAGTCTTGAAATTTGAACTAAGTAACTTCCGCATAGGGCCCGTCAACGAAATCAAGGGAATGTTAGCCCGCGAGATAGAAGAGACTTCGGGCCAGGTTGTTACGCTCACGCACACGGTTTCGCAATTGAATAAAGGGGAAGAGTTCGTGTTTTATCAGGCGGAATGGGGGGACAGTCAATTTGCATCAGCATACGATTGGCATTGGACTATCGGTAATCTGCTCGGGTTCGAAGCGGAGCAATATTACGACGTCGGCGAGTATGCTCTCTATGACGTGATCGTTTCGTTTAAGGGCAAAACTCGCGCGTACCGTGCTTTGACACTTTTCCATAACCCTTTCGGCTCGGTCGAAAATCTCAAGCCAACGTTCTGGGACAGCGTAGGAGCGGGCGGAATCCTTACAGACGCCTGGAATGAAAAGCGGCGTCCGTACGGACAAAAGCCCATTTCTCTCCTCGATACAGCCCCAGCATCAAATCGCCGAAGTGTGTCGCGGTCAGGTACCAAAGCCGTAAGAATGTTGCCTGCAAAGTGGTCAACTGGGGCCAGAGCGGGAATGACGCCGATGCAGGAGTACACCTCAGAAACTTGGGCTACGACAAGTGCTACAACTGAACCCGTCGCCAGCACTACGGAAGACAATACCGAGCATGCCAGCGGACATCACGGAGAGACCTTGCTTTTTACCGGGTCATGCGTACCACGAGCAAGTAACCAGCAACTGTGTAGGGTTAACCTCGTCGGTATCTATCAATTTGAGACGGGGACGCTGCGCAACTGGATTTACTCCCACGTACTCAGGTATGACGATAAGGTTGAACCCGGCACAGGACCTCGCGGAACGCCCGTTACTTGCGATACCGGTCGTGGTATCGCCGTTAGGAATTGCCTATTTTCCGATTGTACCTTTTCAGCTTCATTGCAGGGCGTAGGGTCGAGTATGACGATGACCGGCGGAGATGTCTGGAATGGCCAGGTGGTGCACCGGCACACGTGCAATCTCCCATCGCACACGCGAGCGTCATGTGAATCAAGCGGTTTAATCTGGAGCTTTGCGAATAATTCTTGTTACGACAGCATGCCAACTACATCGTCGGACTGCTCTGAACAGGGATTGTATTGGAACTCTTTTTCCGGTAATTGCGAACCGGAACCCCCACCTTCATATGGTGGCGGTGGCGGCGGTGGCGGCAGCGTGTGCTGCGTCGGGACGGGTGAAGCTCACGAGTGCTGCGATTCGCCGATTCTGATAGACGTTTTGGGCGACGGCTTTGCTCTGACTGAGGCGGCCTCGGGCGTTAACTTTGATCTCGATAGTAATGGCAAACGAGAGAAACTCTCCTGGACGGCGGCCGCCTCGGATGACGCCTGGCTCGCGCTCGATCGCAATGGCAACGGAACCATTGACGACGGCGCTGAGCTATTCGGGAACCACACTCCGCAACCGGCCTCATCCGACCCCAACGGTTTTCTGGCACTCGCCGAATATGACAAGCCCGCGAATGGCGGGAATGGTGATGGGAGGATTAGTAAGCTTGATGCGATTTTCTCTTCGCTGCGGTTGTGGCAGGATGAAAATCACAACGGCATTTCTGAGTCGAACGAATTGCACAAGCTCGATCAGCTTGGGGTTAATTCCCTCGGGCTCGATTACAAGGAATCGAGGCGCCAGGATCAGTACGGCAATTGGTTTCGCTATCGCGCGAAGGTCAAGGATGCCCAGGATACACAAGTCGCCCGCTGGGCTTGGGACGTTTTCCTGGTGAGGGCCCGCCAGAACTGAACAAAAACTGAACAAAGAGGCAAGAACACCCGCAGCTTTGAACGTGCGGGTGTTTTGCCGATCAATATCGCAACTCTCGGCCCGTCAGAGTAACAGGCGCGGACCGATTCCTCGTCCGCCTTTGAGTATTGCGAGCCAAATTAATAGACTAGGGGCGTGCACCACGTTCAAACGATTCTTGACAAGACGCTCGCCGGTGAAAGGCTGACTGCCGGCGAGTGCACGGCCCTACTTGAGTCATACGATATCGCGCGCATCGGCGCTGCCGCAGATGAAATTCGCCGGAGACGGCATCCCGACAACGTCGTCACCTACATAATCGATCGCAACATCAACTACACGAACGTCTGCAATGTTGTCTGCACGTTCTGTGCGTTCTATCGCCGGCCGGGCGCGCCCGATACGTACGTGCGGACAATTGACGAAATTTGCGCAAAGATTGACGAGACGATTGCGCTGGGCGGCACGGGTGTTTTGATGCAGGGCGGCCTGCACCCGGAATTTGGGCTCGAATGGTATGAAGACCTCTTATGTACTTTAAGCGCGAAGTATCCGGGCTTTCAGTTGCACTGTTTCTCGCCGCCGGAAATCCACAACCTTCATCTGATCTCCGGTCTGGA
>WNFP01002665.1_pt1 | contig 17139 bp, 26 predicted proteins | sample 5400201 | NCBI WGS metagenome assembly WNFP01 (sample SAMN13153355, study PRJNA577476) | soil metagenome | isolation source: 115 cm saprolite under Madrone tree | place: USA:California | collected 2016-06-14 | reverse complement strand
CGCCGCCGAACTTGGTCGTTAGTGCTACAACGACTGTTGAACAGTGGGTTTAAGAAACCTGTCTAATAGGCATTAATATCAACAGAGAGGCATCATTATGAAGAAAGCAATTGTCACTCTTGCCTGCTGCGCGCTGATTGCGCCGCTGGCATTGGCGCAGCAGAAGAAACAAACAACAACTACTACAGAACCAATAACGGTAACGGGAACGTTCGTCAAAATGACGACTGAGGAAGGCGCGGCCGCCAGTTATCAGCCTGTCAAAACGCTCGTTGTTCGCGAGGACGGCTCAAATAATCCGGGCAGTTATGTTCTCAAAGGGCCTGGTCACGTTCTGAACAAGGCAGGCGAAGTCATCCACACCGCGATCAAACCCGGCAGTCACGTGCGTGTTTATTACATAAACGCAGGCGATTCGCGTGTGGTTGATCACGTGGTGGTTGAAGAGTGAGTCTGCGCGCCGAAAAAAGCGGGTGGCGCAAAAGGTTAAGATCGGGCCCGTCACGGCAGCAATCACTGGGTAAATAAATTTCCTGTGACCCGGCTTGTCCGTGGTTCCAAAATACGTTCACCGCATTTAGGTGCGCGTGAAGTACTGGGAAATCATCGCTGACAATCTAAGCAAAGCCGGTTGGAGTTGGGGTTGCGTCTCAGCGATGGCTTCCAACGGGCAAACAATCTTCGTTGCAGATGCACACCGCGACAACGGAAAGAGGTTCGTTGTGCGGGCGCATGAAAAGCTGACTGCGTTTGTAGAACTGGAAGCGGCAACAGTTGAGTATCGCCCATGACGCGGTCAAATCGAGATCATCCTTGCAGTGGCTTCGTCAGGCATACTCCCGTAAAATCGTTTGTACTGCTCCAGACGAAGTTCTAATCGTTCGGCCCGCTCCTGTTTGACCGCATCTTCATAGATCATCCATTTCGGGACTTCGGCAGCCCATTCGCCGCTTAGCCGATTTTGGCAATCGAGACAGTATTTCGCTTCCCGCCCGGCGTGAGCGTAATAATACGTGTCACCTGGTCTAATCGTCTGACTGCACCGACGACATGCCCAGAGCGCCCGAGCCCGAGCTGTGAACATGGGAACCTCAATCTCTTTCGGTCTTGGGGGAAGCTGACTCGCATATTTCAGGTCGGGCAGAAAGTCCCAATCTGGTGTGACAAAGAATCGAACGACTACTATTGCAACGATAATACCTCCGATGAATGAAACGAAGCCACCGCCGAACTGCTTATTCTGAGCGGCTGCTTCAAACGGTGCGTCGTGCTGAGCGCCTCCCGGTGGGCGTCGATAGTACGAATGAACGTACGTACCATCTCGACGATAGTATCCCGAAACGTGCACAGTCTTGGGAGTTGGCTCATTGTGCGTGGTCACATTTACCGCGCAACCTCCAATCTGTAACACGAGGCCAATCGGTAGAATGGTAAATACACCGGCTAGGCGTGCTCTTCCGAACCAGTACCTAATCATTCGACTTTGCTCGCTGGTGAGGGCGGCGGAACCAAACGGTCGTGATTCGGGGAGTCTGCACCTAACGAAACCAAAGTGTCTAAAGCAATCACAGCACAACCGGCCATCGCCCGATTATCTTCACGGTCGGTTGCTTCGTCGAGGTAACCAATAGTGGCGAACAATGCGCCATGAGCGTACTGACTGTAGATTCGGTAATGGCCGTCATAGATGTATTTCATCCCTGCTTTTTCAGCCGCGCACTCAATGCTTAATTTTTCTTCCACTTTGCGAATATTGGGAAACTCCGCCGCGAAGGCATCGCTAAATCTGTTCCATTTTTCCTCTAGGCTCCGCGTAATCGTAGGGTTCGCTTGACCGTCTTTGGCGGCTGCTTGCAGCAGTTGCTTCTCTCGGAGGTGCTCCGAAAACGCAATGCGGTAAAGTAAATCGGGATGCTTTCTAACGGCTTCCAATCGAAATGCTATCTCAATCGCGGGACGGATCAGAAATTTCGAGGCATCCACGCGTCCTGAGCGACGGAGAAAAGCAAATCCGTCAGCAGCGCGATGCAAATGTTTAGACGACCAGAATCGGTAATTATCGAAAAGGCCGTTCAGCTTCTTGCCAGTCAATGAGGCTAGCGCGTGAGTGATCTCGCCGACAAGATCATCAACTAATGTCAGAGATTCTTCTTCTGCAGAGGCCGAGTGCATCCGACCATTACTCACCAGTCTTTGAAGTCGCCTACGTACTCGTGTGTTTCGATCACGTTTCCCGCTTCCGATCCCGGAGGGCCGCGCTTTTCTTTCTGGACGCGGCCTTCCCTTTTCCGGGCCGCCATTTTTCAAAAACTAGGCGCGAAGAGGCGCGAGTATGATTGCGCCGTCATTGCCAATCGCTTCGACCGGGCAACCTTCCATTGCTTCTTTGCAGAGCGCTTCCTCCTCTGGGGTCTCTGGTTGCTTATAAACGTAGCTATGACCCCCGTCGTCGTCGCGTTTGAAACTGGCGGGGGCCGTTTCGCGGCACAAATCGCAGTCGATGCATTGATCATCGACGTAGAATGTTCCCGCTGCGTTTTCAGCGTATTTGTTTGCGACGTCAGCCATAGTTTTTACGATAAAAGTGAAGTTTCAACATTAGCCAGAAACGCTCTCGGCGCAATTGAATCGGCGACGCGAACAGAATTGCAGACGAAGCCCGCGAATTAATTAGGCAGCAACCGGATTCAAGCCCGCGCTTGCCGCTTCCCCAGCCGTGTCACGAAAACCCCTTTTAAACCGCCAGTGTGCTCGTGCGTTTCTATCACGTTGCCAGCCGCATCGTAAACGCGGATCACAGCATCACGTGAGCGGCTATAGAATTTCGCGTAGTCGATTGCGTTGCTGACTGCGTTTGGTTCGCCATACCACAGCCGACCGAATGGCAGCGCATCGGAAATTAGATCAACGCCGCGTTTGTCTTTGCGCGGGCGGACTTCGTAAAAGTGTAGCATCGCGGATGCAGCAGCTTGGTTAGGCCAGTTACTCTCCGCAGGCGAACGGAATACTCACCTCTTTGGAACTGCTGCCCCCTTTGACACGAGCAGTCACGCTCAAAGGTTTGCAGCCTATCTCAGGAAGCCAAAAGCCGGTGTGATACACACCAGTGGAACTGAGCACGCCTACGCTCTTGCGCTGCTTACTAAGAACCGTGCCGCTCTTTGCGTCCTTCACCACAAGCTCCACAAGCCAACTCTCCTCATAACTTCCCGGCGCACCCGCCACAACAACATCTACGAGCAAAGAGGACGATGGTTCACCAGCAGAACCCTCCCCGATGATAGTATTCCAAAGCACCTCTTTTCCAGTGAGGGGCTCGGACAGTGAACCCGTGTGGTGGCGAAAAAGCCGAACCTCGATGGCGCGAACCTCCAGAGGCGAACCAACAACTGCTGCTTCGGGAACGGCGAGGGCGAGCAGTTCAACGCAGACGAGCCGAACTCGGATTGTCATAGGCCTAACAGGATTGTGCCGAATTGTTCGGCATTTAAGAAGCAGAATCGTTTCGGAGCCTCCACGCACAAGGCCGCTAGAACGCTCGGAGTCCATTGAGCCGCTGTCTTGGACCGGCTGATTCGAAAACCCACTCGTGGCTTATAATCTCTTTCACTTTCTCGGCCTGCGCGGGAATAGGTTGGCAATCACAGTGGCGGCAACTGCGGCGAAGACCGTTTGCAAGATAAACGGAGACCAGTGTATTCCCCAGCCTCCAGTGTCCTGCCGCAGCCAACCAGTGTCGTAAAAGAACGGTAGCCACATACGCACCTCGAAATCACCCACAGGGACGAGCATCATTGAGACCAGCACGGCCACGCCAACGGCACGCAGTGTTCGTTTCACCCCGCCAGAGATTCAATCACACTGCGCCCTAGCCCGTAAAGCGTCCTGTGCGCGTGAATGGTGCTCAGGGGTGAATTGGCCGACGCTGCCTTGTTCGCGTAACGGGCTTATGACAATGTCGTGCCGATGAATGCAGCAATGGAGGACAGACAATGAACAAAAAACAAAGAATTCTCACGGTGGTGGCGCTCGCAGTGTTTGGCCTGGTCATGATTTTTCACTGCGGCAGCACCATCACTCCATTTGTTCCAGCACACAGCAAGGAGATATCGATCCAACCTCACATTCCGGGGCCAAAGGAACTGATCACAGTGAAAGAACCCGCGAAATGGCCGTCACTGGCTGGCGGTCCACTATTCCCGAATGTCCGCATGCCACTATTCGTCTTGGCCGTGTTCTACGCCGGGCTCTTCTTTATTCTGGCAACGCCGAGGGGCAAACAATGAAAGCGGCGGATGGCTTTATTCATCGCGCGCCTCGTTGGCGCGCTCCGCTTTCTCATGTCTTGCGAGCAACTTCAAGCGTTCTTCTTCGGTGACGACAGGTTGTTTTCTCGCCTTCAATTCAGCGATTTGTTTTTCGTATTTCGCTTTCTGCCTGACTAGTTTTTGTTCAAGATTAAACACCCGTTTTTCTAGCCTGAGAATCTGGCGCTGTGTGGATATCGGAAGTTTCTTCGGCATCTGGATTGCGAGAATTGTGCCGAATCGTTCGGCATTTAGGAAGCGCAATCGTTTCGGAAGCCGTCGTGTAGAAGACCGTTAAATCGCTCGCGACCCCTTCAGCCCGCTGTCTTGACCGGCTCCGGGTGGAGCAAAACATTTATTGTAGGAGCCTCGCATTCTGCTTGCAGGCGCATTCCGGCGGCCTGCGGTCATTTGGATTGCAGCCGCGCACCGCGACGGAAAGCGGTTCGTTGTGCGTGCGGATGAAAAGTTGACCGCGTTTCTGGAACTCGAAGCGGCGATACAAAATACAGCAGAGGCAGAGTGAACCAAAACACCAAAGCCGCTTTTCGAGTGACAGATACCTACGTTTTGTGTTTTTCAGTGAAACCGTAGGCTGTAGGTACGACCAACTCGCGGCAGCTTGTAGCCGGTGCTGCGAACTCGCGGCAGCTTATATCCGGTGCGGCCGGTGTGTGGATTGATGTTGCCATACGAAGAGTAGTTGTTCCAAAAGCTATCGTCCCGGTTCGTCCTGTAATGACCCGACACGAATGTGCCATCGCGACGAGTGTAACTGCGGACATAATGCTCTCCTACGGGTGGGCGATAGTTGTAGTCGTAGTATCGACTGTAGTAGCCCGGTATAGATGGTGAGCGCGCGTATGAAGAAGTGACGGGCGGAGAGTAGGTGTACGCCAGAGAAGAGCTTGAGTTACTTCCTACGGGTGGCGAAGCGGGATTTAGGCGAGCGGCGTAGATGCTATTGGTAGCTGCCGCGATATTCGATTGCGTAGTCGGCAGCACCCGGATTGCTTTCCTAATTTCCCGTTGTACCGGGAGTGCTTTTCTAATTTCCGGTTGGACCGGGATTGCTTTCCTGATCTCCAGTTGCGCCGGGATTGCGCGCCGGATTTCCACTGGAATTGCACGCCGGACTTCAGGCGACTGAGCAACTGCGATATCAGCGGGGTGGTTCGGCGCACGTGAGTTGTAGCCGCCAACGAAAGCGGCAAGGGCTGCAACTGCGACGGGTATGATGGTCATTTTCATTAACCGCATCCAGCGGTCGCGTTCGTGGGTTTGCTTGTCAGGGCAGCTAGCGCCTGCCCTTATTTTCTCGGCGGCGGCTGCAACGGTCGCCGCGCACTCCTCACGCTCAATGTCTTTCGCGGATGAGATCAGCTTCTCCACTACCCTGATAAACGCCAGCATTCTCAACGCTTGGATGTTCATTGGAGGTTTTGGGCTTGGCGGGAATTGCGTGTCTTGCCCCTGCGGCAGCCACTTCACCTGGGCCTTTAGCCACGTTCGGTGCTGCTCCTGCGTTCCCCCCGGTGGCACCCACATTAGCTTGCGGAGTTCTTCCTGTATTAACTGCTCCCTACGGCTCATTTTCATGGTGCGCTTTTCTTTCTAATGCGCACTAGAAACAGGACGAAAAAAGGCCGCTGCTCACATCAGGAACAGCGGCCTTCGCCCGGAGATTTTGTTCGGAAGTTTTCTCACTCCCGCGCATCGGCTGAGAAATTGGTTCTCAGCCAAGCCACCGTGGTTATCTCCTACCCGGTTGGCAGACCGCCGCTTTCGCGTCAGCCATTCCTAATGCTTACCGAGAGTAAAACAAGTTTGGCCGAAATGGCAAGTTTTTTGAGGTTTCTACCGAGCAGCGCACGGTTGCTCAACTGCGCTCCCCGGGCGCGTGCCGCATGAACACCATTCCGTGATTCATTGCACTTTCATTCGCCATCACGCTTGCGGGCTGCTCGGACGTGCAAGAGCGCTCGCACATCGTTGGCGAGCACACCGGCACGCCACTTACGGCATCCGTTGGCGATACTGTTCTTCGGGTCGCGCGCGAAAAAATCTGCCCAACATCGCGGGGAAAGCCGACATCTTTGGGCGCACCACCCCTACCGGAGTTGAGACCGTGCAATACAGCGACCCGGAGAGTATAATGAGCGCGCGCTCCAGGTCTGTTTCGATCACGGGCGCGCTCGAAACCAACAAAGCAGATGAAATCACGCCCTAGAACAATCATGAAAAAATTAATCATCTCCATCATTATCACGCTGGCGCTGGCGCTGGTCGCCGGTGCGCAGCAAACGCAATCGACAGCCCCCTATTTCGCCGTGATGGTCGGAAACGACGCCACAATCGGCGGTGTCCGGGCGGACATCTACGAATTGAAGGGGTTCAATCTGAAGTCTCTCAGCGGTGGCACGCTCGGCAGAGCGGCGAACGGGCGCGCTTACCCCGGCGGACGTCTGAAGAACGGCGACGAACAACAGGGGATGCGATACGCGTTGAGCGCGTGCGCGGATAGCTCTGGCAAGGGGCGACCGATAGCGTACGACAGCATGTTCTTCCTTATCGGGCACGGGAAGTGGAAAAACGGCGTGTACTACACCGTCGTAGGGCGACTGACCAGCAAGGACATAATCAAACCGAAGGCAACAAAACCATGAAAATATCCAAACTCATAATCACACTGACGCTGTTCCTGAGCGCGGGCGCACTGCTGGCGATTCCTGCCGCCGTTTAGTCGTCTATCGTGTGGTGAACCGAATGCATGGAAGAATGCAATCGAATACGCGAATTTCTACAAGAAACGCGGCGACATTCACTATCTGGCGATCCGCGAAGAAAGAGAAGACGGATCGAAATGCGATAAGCGGCTGAAGACCAAGCAGAGTAAGCGCGATGTGCCGATTCATCCGCAATTGATTCGCATCGGATTTTTGGATTTTGTTGCTGCTCGCCGAAAAGATCGCACATCGCCTCGCTTATTCCCGGAGTTGTCAGCAGGCTCAACCGGGTACTTCAGCAATGCATTTTCGAAGTGGTTTGCGCGATTCGTGGAAAGCGCGCTTGGCAGCTCGACGGACGCGACATTTCACAGTTTCAGACATCAGTTCCGCGACGCGACCCGCGCTGCGAAATTAGGTCTAGAATCGGTTGCACGTCTTCCAGGATGGGAGAGCGGCGATCCGAATCAGCAGCGGCAGGTTTTCCAGTACGGAGGCGGCGAGGAATTGCTCCGCATGTTGGCGCAAGACATCGAGAAAGTGAACTATCCCGGCCTCGATCTCTCGCATCTTTACACGCGATAATTTGCAATTGGTTGCAAAAGGCATCTGATTTGACTGCAGCCGATGGCGTGTTGTGATGAAGGCACCTCTAGGATTTCGAGATCGCTTTTCTCTCTTTGCAAGTACGATTGACGGTTCGGAATCCATCGACGGATTGCTGCAAAACGAGGCGCAGCGGGCGGCGAAGAAAGCTGATTTCTTTTTTGAGCACCGCACCATAGTCTGCGAGTTGAAGAATCTCGAAACAGACACGTCGGTGAAAGTCGACAAACTCCTTAAGCCACTGGAGAGTCGACCGGAATGGCCGCATTTCTACGGAGTACTGGAATTGTCGAAGATTTTAGACAGATTTCTCGACGGCGCAGAAATCAATCGAGTGGTATTGGATTCACTGACGAGCGCGGTCCGGAAGGCAATTGCAGAAGCAAATCGTCAGATACGCACAACAAAACAGACGTTCGGCATTCCGAATAGCGGTGGCATGCTAGTCTTGGCTAACGAATCCATCAGCGTTCTGTCGCCAGAAATAATCGCTTTCAAAGTTAATCAAATGATTAACAAGCGAACGGCAGATGGGAGGCCTCAGTTTCCAGAGATAAATGTGGTGTGGATGATCAGCGAAAAACACGTGACTGAAATCCGGCCAGGGCTGACAGGAATCGTCTGCTTGCTCCTGCGGCAAGAAATCCCCGATCCGGCGGGTGTAGAAGCATTCGTGGAGTCAATGCAACCGCGCTGGGCATCATTCCACGACGTTCCATATTGTACGGTTTCGGGAGCGACGCTCAGTGATGTTCATTTCATGAATAATCCGAATCTGGAATCGGCAGGCTCTCGCCGATAGTTGGCACCATTTCGCGGCGACGGTCCTTGTGCGCGATGTGCTCGCGAATCGCGGCTTCATTTCCGGCTTGCTTGTCTGGATGCGACGCAAGAAATGCACGCGTCTTCTCATCGATTTCGCGATGCCGTTTCGAAAAACGCTCGCAGAGTTCACGACTGATCTCCGCAATCTCAAAATCACTGCGAGCGGTATTAACGAATCGTGTAGCCGAACCCACGCAACGCACGCGCGAGCTCATGATAGTACACGTTCTCCACGTATTTCTGCGCGCCGAGCATTTCGTAATTCTGCAGCGCTTTCCAACAACCTTCCCGATTATCGTGCGTCGCGTTGAAGACGATGCAATGCGTGTGCAGGTGCGGATCGAGCGCGCGTGAGGTGTCGTGCTGAAACAGAGCCGCGACGATGTTGCTTGTTCGACGATCCGAATTGCTCTTCCTGGATCGGACACGAGCAGCTGCGAATTGCTCCAATTCCTTCAGTGCAACTTTCACCGCATCGTTGTGTGCGGCGATAATCCGCTGATCGCCACCTACGAGTGCTGCGATTGAAACGGACTTCGGCGGCGAAAACGTGAAATCGTAAAATACGCGGCGATTCGCCACTTCACCGACAAAGTCCTTTCGAGTTGTGTTTCGTCTCTGCGTTAAAAGCTCACGCGATCCCGGATGCTGATTCTCGCAAAGCGCCAGGAATTGATCGCGCGTGACTGTGCCGGAAAGACCGAGCAGCGCAGCACCTTCACCTAACCACTCGCCATGCACGCGTTCGCTTTCAGCGTAGTAATCACCAACACTCAAATGCTCTTCGAAATATCCCTTGGCGTTCTTCAGGTTGGTCTGAGTCTTCGGCGAAAGCACGACACCGAAATAGCACGCAGTCATCGGACTCTTGCTCCGATCTGAGAGCCGCGATCTGTCGGCAGCCCGGACCTTCCGAACCAGTCCACGCGCGCGCGCGCGTACCACCAGTGGTTGAAGCTGTTGACGCCATGTTGACGTTATAAGCGTCTGGAATGGTCATTATTGGTCGTTAATGTTCGCATTGGATACTAGGCAAGTGACTAAGCACGAGGGGCTAACAACGGATTACGAAACCGCTGCTCTACCAGCTGAGCTACGTCGGCGCGAAGCGGGCAAAACATTGCATCCTAGTAACGCTACGGCAAGAGCGCGGATGGACTCAACCCTTCTATCATTCGTAATAAATTCGATTCCGATTCAGAGAATTGTGGCGACTGAGCGCGGCAAAGCGCCTGGTGCAGTGCGCGGCGCGCTACTGGCAGCTGAAGCCAGCGCCGGTAGCGAGCGTCGTGGAAATGGCGCACAGTGCGCATGAAACGACAACGCAAATGACGGACGACGAGCGACAAAGGTTCAAGAAGCGTTATCAAGATCTGTCGGTTGAGCAGTTGGAGGCTGTGCTCAATCGATTGCCGCCCCACGCGGCGGAATACCGACCCGTCCTGCGCGAGATGATCGAGGAGCAGCGCCGCGTTGCAGACGCGCCCATGCAGAAACGCCATCGAGAGTTGAAGCGTGTGCAGTGGATTGCCGCGACCATTGCGCTCGCTGGCGTGGCTGCGCTGTGGATTCAAATGTGCCGCCCCTCGCAACCAGCGGCCGCGCCTGCAAGCCCGCCAGCAGTGACAAGGCCGTCGCCGACACAAGCAGCCGACGTGAACGATCTGGACGGAGGGCAGAAACCATGAAGCACGCGCTCGGTCTATTGGCCTTTTGGATAGACATCATTGTCTACTGGGCCGCAGCTGCGTGGGCGCTGCAGAATCTGCTGGGCCACTTGCTGGTATGGGGCTACATCGTCGCGTTCCTTGCATTTGCTGCGTTGCTTCACCGACGAAAAACGGGACGCTGGCTATGAGCTGCTCGCGCGCGCAGCGGCTGCTCAACCCGCTGGGTCAGCCTGAATCGCCGCTCGTTGCTGCGACGTTGCCGGTCACCCAGTCCGCGGAGTGTACAGTTGCCCGCGACTGCGCCGTTCACGTTCTATTGTGCTCTGGCACATGGCGACGACGAAGGCTAATCTCGCGCGGCGTACCTGCGCACTTTACAATGAGACGAAGACCCGGCAAACATCGTGGGTTGAGACAGTATGTCCGCGGATACCAAGCCTGAATCTGAACTAGAACGGCTGCGGGCGGATTTCATCAAATCGCACTGGCGCTACAGCCAACTTACGATCGCTCAACAGGAAGCGCTTCTTAACACGAGAACATATGCGGAGCGCCCTCAGCCGATCGATTACGGACTGAGTCATTACGACATCTGTTCCCATCGTGGCCGGCCTCTTGACGATGAGCAAAAGTTTCGGGAGGAAAAGTTCCATCCATGGCGTCCGACCTTTTTGCTGGCATTCGTTTTGGTGGCGTTTGTTATATACCTCTGTGCTTGTGGTGGAATGCTCTACCTGCACACCATAGGTCTGCTCAAAGACTCCACATCGTCGCTTTGGAAACTAGCGATTCTCATTGCCCCAGTAAGCCTGATGTGTAGCAACTGGTTATTCGAAATGATCAGGCGCAAACGATCGGACCCGGGGTATTTGAGGTACCTAGAAGCGGCTGACCTGCACGAGTTATATCAGAAGACGGCTGAAGCTGCCGCTCACCAGGCTGAGCAGGCGCTTCTGCGGAAGAAACGCTCATATTGGGAGTTCCTCGATGGCTACGCATTCGAAAGAGCGACTGCGGAGGTCCTGAAACGGCATCAGTTCAATCCCAGAGTCACGCGCCGTTCAGCTGATGGTGGCGTCGATATAGAAGTGACAAGAGGCGGCCGGAAGGGAGTGGTCCAGTGCAAGGCGCACGTCTCGTGCGTCGGGCCTCACGTTGTTCGTGATCTGTACGGCGTGATACATCATTCCGGTGCGGATTTTGGCATCATTGTGTCCCGAGGCGGTTTTTCTAAAGGTGCGCTCGAGTTCGCGAGAGATAAGCCGATACTGTTCGTTGATGTTTCAGGCCTGATCGCGATGCAGGAAGGCCGCGATGTTCTAGCTGCAGCATTTGCCAATGAGGCCCCCAAGGTATGAGACGCAAGAAGCCTGCCCAAGTCCGATGCTCAAATTGCCAAAGCAGACGACGCAGCGTTCATCGCGCTGAGTTTTGCAAGAAGTGTTACTATTGGCATCGCAAGGCATTGAAGATGAAGCGTGGGCGCGAGACATGGGAGATGAGCGGCGCTGAGCGCGTGTTGCAGGAATATGCTTGGCGCGAACGTAATTTGAACGCCCCCGACGTCGACCCACTCGCCATAATGAAGCTCGTCTATGCCGTTGCGGCGGAATGTAGATCCGAGATAGGCTTTCCCATTCACAGCTTGCTTAACCACCAAACGGCGGAGGCAAGGCGGTGCATCTACACTCTCTTCCTGGCCATTCTTGAGAATACCCCTTGTTGTACGCCACGTCTTGGAATGTTGAGGCCTCCGCGCAAGGGGCAATATTGGGACGGGTGGGCTGAGTGGCATAGGGAATGTACGTACGCTCGATACGGTCTTTCTCGGTAGGCTGGGAGCGCGCCATAAAGTGAGAATCAGCCGGATTACCCACAATCTTACAAACGTTCCAATCCACATCACGTGTCGTTTTAGTGAAGAGGAAATTGGAATCGGAACAGCGTTCTTCTATACGGCGGCCAATAAGGATTATCTGATCAGCAATTGGCACAACGTTTCTGGACGGCGTCCTTAGGACAAGCAACCGATTTCAAAGCACGGTGCGATCCCCGACAATCTTGTCGTGCGAATTCCGTATGACGAGCAACTCCGTAATGGCGTGGCAGCCCGCAAGTGGATACCCAAGGTGCTGAACCTCTACCAAGATAACGAACATCATCGACCGATCTGGTGGGAACATCCTAACCTCCGATCTACAATAGATGCCGTCGCGATCGAAATGGCTGAGTTGGCTACAACGAACGCAGTCCCAGCAAACGCCGAATCGCTCGAGTTAGACAAACTGTCGCTGACCCCAGGAATGGATGTTTTTGTTCTTGGCTACCCTCGGGGAATCAGCGGCGGTGGGCGGTTCCCGCTTTGGAAGCGGGGAAGCATAGCGTCCGAGCCGGACGTTAATATCGATGACCTTCCAAAAATGTACATCGATACGGCAACTCGGGAAGGGATGTCGGGCGCACCTGTATATGCTCAAGAAGTTGGGGTCTGGGCACCGGAGGGAAAGAAGCTTCCCGACGGTGCGATGTTCGGAAGAGGCCATCGTTTCATAGGAATTTATTCGGGACGAGTTGGAGACGATCCATTCTTGGCTCAGCTTGGTATAGTGTGGAAGGAGGAAGCGATTCAGGAGATCATCGCGGGAGCCCGGTCAGGTACCTCCTCTTTTCACCTTTGATATAGCGGGCCGCTGGGAGTAGCGAATGAAGATGTCTGCGGTGTCCATAACCCGCAGGGACAGCCGGACTGCTGATTGCCTGGAGAGCCAAGAAAGAGTCGCCCCAAGTGGAGCTAGGCCGGCGCGCTTGCGGGCGAAACATTGCATTCTTGGGTACGGCGAGCAAGCACAGCGCAGATTACAGCGGCCGTAGGTAATCCTGCGCTGCAGTCGAGGAAGGAGACAGGCCAATGTGGCTCACGGAAGAACGAAGGTTTCTCCGATTTCTCGAAGGGCGATGCGTTCGGGCGTTTGTTTAAGCGCTGCCTCGAATCGCTCGATTGGCTCGCGCAATGGCTCGAAACTGAGCCGGAACGTTCGATGATGGACTGGCATGATGAAGCGCGCGCCTGAGGCATTTGCCATTTCAACCGCCTGCTCAGGCGTGCAATGCGAGCCGATCCATGGGTTGTAAGCTCCAATCGGCATGATCGCGAGATCGATTCCTCCGCGTCGTCGCAATTCTGCGAAACTGTCCGTCATTGCAGTATCACCGGAGAAAATGATGCGCCGTCCCTTTCGCTCGAGCAGATAACCGTTGTAGCCGCGATAAGTATCCCGCTGTTTTCGCGCGCCCCAGTGGTTCACCGGGAAGGCACTAACGTTGATTTCGCCGACGGTGGTGGTCTTGAAACTCTTCCGTTTGCGCCACCCGAGCTCGGTGATGTCACGGAACCGTGTTCGTCTCAATAAATCACCTGTAGCACGAGCGGTGATCACACTCGTGTTTTCGTCAAAACAACGGAGCGTTCGCAGATCGAAATGATCAAAGTGCGCATGCGAAAGAAGAATTAGATCGATCTTTGGCAGCTCATGAACCTCAAGCGCGGGTGCGGTCAATCGTTTTGGACCGATGGTGAATCCCGGCAAACGAATTCCGACGCGCGGGAAAAGTACCGGATCAGTGAGAATTTTAATGCCGAAAAAATTGATGAGCACGGTCGCGTGACCAAGCCAGGCTAGCGTGACCTGAGCATCACTCCACTTTTCGGGTTCAGGCTTGGCAGAGGCCGGAAAAATCGGCCGCCAGCTTTCAATCGTCCATTCACGGAAAAGATGACCAAGCCAGTGCCGTACCCGCGAACTGCGAAGAGTTGGTCGTTCAGGTGCCTCCATGCAAAAGCAATTAGACCGCGCTCATCCGGCGTTTCCCGACCGAGAGCACTTGTCAGGGCCTGCTGAATAATCCTTTGAGAGCTCTCCAGAGGAACGTTAGCGCGATTCAAAATGCTGCGTGTTAAATCGCCCATGATGTAGTGCCGAAGCAGTCCGCGCGCCTGCGATGTACCGGTCACGATCAAATCGTAATTGCCTTCGTGCACTTCTGCGAAAACTTGATCGATCACAATCCCGTGCCGAAGACGCACTTCGGCGTGAACACCTAGCCGCTCGAGTTCTCTTCGTTGCCGGCGCAGGTTTGTCCCAAGCTCCGATTTCGATTCCAGTAGCTGAGTGACGTCCTCTTCCATGCGGACAAGGTCGGCGTACATTGCGGGCGGCTCAGCCATAACGTGCAGCAACGTAACTGAAGCGTTCACGGCGGCGGCCAGCTTGCCGGTAAATTGCACCGCTTGTTCTATAAATTCTTTACCGCCGGTGCAGACCAGGAAACGTTTTAATTGTTTGGACTCGCCAATAGCCACCAGCACAGGGGGCTGAATGGCTTTGATCACTTCGTAGGTTTTTGCCGAGCGCCAGTAATCCCCGGTTGCTCCAATCCAACGCGCACCGATGACAACCAGGTCGTAGCTGGTCTTTGACGTTTGATCCACAATCTGTCGCACCGGTTCGCCAGATTGCACGACGATAACCGGCGACACGCCGCGGCCCTGAAGCAATTGCGCCTGGTTGTAAAGCGCATCGCGCAGAGGCTGCTCGTCTTGTGATGTTTCGGCAATTCCAAGGAGCGTAGTCTCGGCCTTCAGCGGTCCGGCCAGCAATCCTCCCAGGTGGATTGCCGTTTCGGCCGATTCCGTTCCATCGCTGCAAATTAAAAATTTCATTGCTAGAGTTTGTGTCCGCTCATGAGCGTGTAAATCACGATGGCCGCGCCGATCAACGGCAAGGGGACAAAGGCGAGACGGATTTTTGGACCGGCAAAATATTGTGTAGCGACCACGCCAATCTGCGCGCCGATGACTGCACCAGTGTGCATGACTAGCGCGATTAGAATATCCACGTTGCCTTTGATCGCGTGGGTGATCGTTCCGTAACTGGCGGAAATAACGATCTCGAAAAGATCGGTCCCCACAGCAAGATGCGTGGGAACCCCGAGCACATAAACCATCGACGGCATCCGAATGTAACCGGCGCCGCCACCGAGAAAGCCGCTAAACAGGCCTCCAATAAAGGCCACCAAAAGAATGGTCCACAGTGAAATTCGTATGCCTGAAGTGGGCAGCGTAATCATCGGCGCAATTTTCAGCCGCTGAATTGTTTGCGTGACAGGCCCGAATGCGGAACGGTCTGTTTTTAGCCCCGCGCCTTTGCCGACCGAACGCGATCGCCTTTTGTCTGTCTTCAGTGTTTTTCGGCTCTCCCAGAGCATGAATGCCGAGATGCTAAAATAAACGGAGATAGCGACGTAGCTGACGACTGAGTTTACGTTGCCCGCGCGCTTTAGCGCCTGAATCAACTGCGCGCCACATTCGGCACCGGCGATGGTCCCCAATGCCATGAAGAGCCCCAATTTAAGATCGACATTGCCCAGCGTGCGATGTTGTCTCGCCGCGACAATCGATTTGCCGACAATATGCGCCAGGTCCGTTCCAACGGCGTAATTCCAATCCACTCCCATCAAGCGCAGCGCCGGGCCGGCAATGAAACTTCCGCCGACACCAAAGAATCCGCCTAAAATTCCAATGAGAAAGCCGACAACGACCAGATAGATCGGGTTGATGTGCGCGTTGGAGATTGGAAAAAACATGAGTTATCTCCGGCGGCCTCGCAGGAAGCGAAACAAAAGCGTCGTCACTGTATCCAGGACCACTGCCTGCCCAGCAATGAGCAAAAGCGCGACCGCTGCGTAAGTGTAACGATGTTGGCGCTCGAGCCGGTACAGCCAGTCCCCAAGGAAATTTAGAACCAGAAAGAAGTAGCAAGTGACCAGAACGGAATAAACCGCCAGTTCAATAACAAACGCTCGCAGACTTTTGGCAGTTCCTTTTTTCATCAGGCAGACACTGGCTAAGGCATTGAACGGTTAAGGCACGGAGATACAAGATTTGTTATATCACTGAACGAATCGAGCGAGAATGGCCTCGCCGGTTGTAGGTTTCAACGGTTTAACGCGTCATCGGCTGAGAGGGTTGCAGGCAAGCTCATCAGCGGCCAAATTAATTGCGTATCGAGCGTTTCTTCCTAACGTTCCATTTCACTTTTACGGGAAAAACCATGGCCGACGTCGCAAACAAATACGCCGAAAATGTACCGGGCAAATTTTATGTCGATGATCAATGCATCGACTGCGATTTGTGCCGCGAAACCGCGCCCGCAAACTTTAAGCGGAACGATGACGGCGGCCATTCCTATGTCTATAAACAACCAGAGACGCCGGAGGAAGAGGGACTGTGCAAGGAAGCGATGGAAGGCTGTCCGGTCGAAGCGATCGGCAATGACGGCGACGGCGCGTAAATGGTAGGGCGCGACCGAGCGCGCCGTAAACGCGCCACTTCGAAGAAAGACATCCCGCCCCGGATTCAAACACTTCGTGTCGCCTTAAGCATCGCCGGGTCCGACAGCAGCGCCGGTGCCGGTATTCAGGCTGATCTAAAAACATTTTCCGCTCTCGGTGTTTACGGATTAACCGCGGTGACGTGCATTGTCGCAGAAATTCCCGGCAAAGTTTCGCGGATCGAGCCGGTCAGCGCGAGAATTGTTCGCGAGCAAATCGAAGTGCTTGTTAAAAATTTCCCGATCAGCGCGATCAAGACCGGTCTGCTTTGCTCCGCAGAGATCATTTCAGCTGTCGCGGAAGCGATCCGGGAGATCGACAGAATGCGCGGGCGACGGATTCCACTCGTGATCGATCCCGTAATGATTGCGACCAGTGGCGACCGCCTTCTCGAGCCGGCTGCTATTGCCGCATACCAGAGCCAACTGTTCCCGCTCGCGACGCTTATCACACCGAATCTCGACGAAGCAGCGTTGTTGCTCGAAACAAAGATCAAAAACCGAAAACAGATGGAGCAAGCGGCGAAGGCTCTCGCAAACCAATATCGCGCCTCGATCTTGTTGAAAGGCGGCCATCTTCAAAGCGGGGACGCGATCGATTTACTTTTTCACAAGG